>JAABUV010002316.1_pt1 | contig 26077 bp, 41 predicted proteins | sample 5559971 | NCBI WGS metagenome assembly JAABUV01 (sample SAMN10711881, study PRJNA513362) | rock metagenome | isolation source: Antarctica rocks | place: Antarctica: Victoria Land, Knobhead nord | collected 2015-12-19
TTCTTACACTGCGTGCAAAGTCACCCTGCAGACAGCCTGACCACTGCTCCGCAGCCAAGCCGGCCTGCTCGGGCAGGCCCACCTGTGTGCCGGGAAGGGAGAGTCGCCTTGCGCGCTGCAGCTGGCAGGGCCGCCGCAGCTCGGGGCGGCGTCCCGGCCTTGCTGCGCCGGCGCGCTGGCGCAGCCGTCTGCCCGCACTTGCTGGCCACCGCCTGCCAAACCGTTGCATGCAGCCGTCCCGGCCGGCCGGTCCCCGCACCCGCCGCCGCTCGCGCTCGAGCACGCGCCGCCGACGCCAGGCAAAGCCGCTTGCGCGTGCAGGCCAGCAGCGCCTGACGGCGAAGCGTCCCAGTGGCGCGGTAGCGCATCGCCTGTCCCGCCCCAGTGGCCCGCGCCTGAGCACTGCTTCGCGGCACCAAGCAAACGCGCCCTGGTGCTGTTTGGGTGCGAACAGCACCAGGGCGCAGACGGTGCTCTATAGCGCTGCAACAGAGAGGTGCCCGCGCGACTGTTGTGTGTTGCGAGCGTCTTGGCAAAGTCACGGCAGGCTGCGGCCTAGATCCGCCTGCAAGCAGTGTGTGCATAGACTCCACGGCGCGCGCCTGCGCAGGTCCTTGGGAGCAGGCATACGACATAAGTGTCCTGTCAGAATGCCATCACTGCAGTCTGTGTGCATATGCACACGCTTGGACACACCTAAAAGTGCTCAGGCAGGCATCGCTGGGCGTGGGGCCCCGTGGAGCCCAGGGGAGCCCCGTCACTTCCTGCAGGCGCGCGGGGGTGGCAACAGCGCCGCACCTTCTTCTGCGTCCTGGAACTCCTGGTCAGAGTCTTCCTCTGTGGGAGCGTCTCTTTGAGGCTCCTCTTCCAGGTGAGTCACGCCGGAGCGCATTTCGCCACCACTAGCACTGCTCGTGACCACCGACTGGCCCGCAAGGTGCTTACTGTGAAGTGCCGTGCGGTCCGAGACCTCCCGAGCTCCTTGCTTCAAGGTGCATCCCAGGTACTTCTGCTGGCTCTGGAGCCTATACAGGCAACCATCTCAGAAGCTGGCCTTTCGCCTGGAACGCAGAGAGGTGTCAGAGGCTCTCTTTGAGCAGGAGGCTGTTCCAAACAGCCATGGATGTGTCCGTGGAGGACCTGCTGCAAGCGCTGCAGTCCGCACAAGAGGAGAAGTCGTCTGTGCGCACTCCTCAGCTCAGCTGTGACTATTTGCAGGAGCACCAGAGTGCTATGTGAACGTTTTTGCTATCTGCTGGAGTAGCGAGCGCTGTTGATTGACACAATCAGTCCATACGGGGCATGCACCAGAAGTTGCTGTGCTTACGGGAGACATACCGGCAAGGGCTGTGCATAGCACTGCAAAACATTACTGCCACTGGAACGCTGCCATATGCCAGCAACAATTCATGGTGTATTGACAAGCATCAACTGCGCACTGCTAACCGGCTGACTTGAATCAGGCAGCAACTAAGGTACACTATGTGTAGTACTGCGCTGCAGGTCTTACAGGCTGCCCCGTGCCACCCACCGAAGCAAGCACGGGCTCCAGGCCTGCTGTGCGCGCAGGCGCGGCTGAGCGAGCGCAACGTGGTCGAGCTCGTCAGCAAGCTGCAGGAGCTGGGCTTCCTGGACGGCGACCTGCTGCACAGCATCAACGGCCGCGAGTACCTCACGCCGGAGCACCTGCGGGCCGAGGTCCTGCAGGCGGTGGAGCGCAGCGGCGGCCGCGTCGCCGTGGTGCGCAGCAGCACCCGCTGTAAATACCTCGCAAGCGCGGGCCTTTTCTGGCTTGCAGGACTTCTGAGCGCAGGTCTGATGCATTTTCGTGTGTCGTTTGAGAGCAGAACGTGGTCGGGGGCACTGCCACGCACAGCAAAGTGGTTGTGATCCCAGGCAGGGGTGGCAGAGGCATGTGGACCCAGCCTGTCTGCACCTCCTTGCCTCGGCACATGCCAAGCGCAAGCAAAGCACCCCTGGGAGGGCGTGCCCGTCTGCAGCGCTCCCGCTGACTCCGCTGTGGCAAGCGCGTGCGCGGAACGCCCCGCGAGCCCCCCGCACCAATGCATCGCATGCACCGCTGTGCGCCCGTTTGATGGGCACTGACCTTTGGTGGGCATAATACCTTTCTATGCCTTGTCTGCATCGGCGCAGGTGGATCTGCCGGCGCTGCTGGGCGTGGACCTGGTGCACTGCGAGCGGCAGGCCGCGGCGGCGGTCGACGCCGGCGGCGGCGCGCTGCGGTCCGTGCAGGGCGAGCTCATCACCCAGGGCTACTTTGACGGCCTGGCGGCCGAGATCGACGAGCTGCTGCAGGCGCGCCGGCGCCTGCTGTGTGGGGCTGTGGGCGCGCAGAGCCGGTGCCTCCGAGCACGTGAGAGGTGTGGGGCTGGTGTCCTCCTGAGCGGCCATGCGTGCCGCGCTTCAAGCATTTGGCATGTGCACGCCCCGCATGGTAAATCTGCTGGCACTACTTTTCTACCATGCCAGCCTCTTGCATGCGGCCATGTCCATGTCGCATTATCCAGCAGAGGGCAGGTGCGGCGGCGGAAAGCGACCTGGAGCGGCAGCGCGCGCTGGGGCAGGAGCTGCGGCTCTGTGCCCGCTCGCACCCGGCGAGCGGCCTCCCGGAGGCCGTCAGCGGTCCATGCACCCTCGCAGCCTGGCGGCCGGCCCGTCCACGGGGGAGCCCGCGCGGCAGGAGGCGGGCGTGGTTGCGATGGGCGAGCTGGCGCGGCAGTACGCGCTGGGCGCGGAGCTGCTGCAGGCGGCGGTCGGCCCGCGCATGGGCGGCGCCATCCGCGGGCGCCAGGAGGGCGGCCTGCTGTACACTGCCGCGTACCTGGCGCGCGTCAAGGCGCAGGCGCGGGCGCTGCCCTAACCCTAATATTAAACCTATTCGATCCCAGCCGACCCGGCGCCATGCGCGAGCCAGCCACCACGGAAGCCTGACCCCACGTCTCGGCCCCCGCGCAGCTGCGCGGCGCGCTGCGCGGCGCGACGGCGCCGCTCGCGCTGCCGGCGCTGCTGCGGGACCTGGACGGCGGCGGCGGCGGCGGCGTGAGCCTGGCCGCGGCGATGCCGCTCGTGGAGGAGCTGGCGGCGGAGGGCGCGGTGCGCGGCGCGCTGCGCGCGGGCGGCGCGTCGTGGGTGCCAGACGCGTATGCGCACCGGCAGCGCGCCGCCGTGCAGGCCTTCTACGCGCAGAACGGCTTCATCGAGTGCGTGCCATGCTGCGATGCAGTGCTTGCCATGCTGTGATGCAGTGCGCACCATGCTGTGATGCAGTGCGTGCTGGTGTGCTGTGGTTGACATCGGGGCCCGCTGCACAGGCAGAATCATGCATGCATGGGCAGTGCTGACCTAGCCCGCGCAGTTTGCTGCTGTCAGCGCATTGTGCCGAACAGCGGTCCAGGCAGAGGGCTGTGACTGTAGTGTCTGCAGGGCCGTTGCAGGGTAATTGGCAGGGCTTCACGGTCCGCACGCGCAGGTATGACGCCGTGGCGAAGCTGGGCATCCAGGGCGCGCGCGCGCACCTGGCCGCCGCCTTCCCGGACGGCCTGGCGCTGGACGCGGCCTTTGTGGCGCCCGCGCTCGTCGCGCAGGTGGGCCGCCGCGCACAGCGCGGGCCGACGCGAGCGCTCCCTGGATACCCTGTCCCTGCCTGGCATCATGTTGGCAGCACCCCCAGTAAGCCTACTTTCGACGCTCTGTGCCCGCACGCCGGTGTTGAGCGTGTTAAGATGCTGTTTATGTGTGCGCTCAAGCGCCGGGTGCAGGCCCTGCAGTCGTGCAGGCTGCGGCCCTGAGCTCATGCATTGGAGAAGCCATGGCTGGGTATGGTTGTGGTCGATCATGTCCTGCACTTTGCTCACCCCTCCTGCCATGCAACGCGCGGCCGCCCGCCGGCAAACGCAGCGCGGCGACCCGCATGGGGCGCGCCGCGCAGCTGCGCGCGGCCCGGCGAGGCGCGCGCGCGCGCGAATGATTGGCAAGAAAAGAAGAGAATATAGAATCAGTACAAACCAAGGTATCTCGCGCAGGTGGAGGCCGGCGCCGACGAGGCGCTCGACAGCGGTGGCTGGGTGGACGCGCTGACGCTGGCGCCGGCCGCGCTCGTGCCGCCGGACGTCGCCGCGCTGCTCGCGCGCTGCCCCAGCGTGCAGCGCCTGGGTGCGCGCTCCGAGCGCGAATGCCGTGAGCGTCGCGGCATGCCTGGTCCCATGGCGAGGTTGCCCTGTGGGTGTCTGTACGTTGGCTCTCCAGCTCACGAGCAGCAGCCGCGCAGGCGCCAAGGGCGGCGCCGACGCCGGCGCGGTGCTGGCGGGCACGTGCGTGGTCAGCGCCGGCTGCCTGGCGGGGCTGCAGGCGCGCGCCGATGATGCCGCGCGCGCCGCGGCGCAGGAGGCGCTGGCCGCCCGGCGCTCCGCCGCGGCGTCCGCGACCTCCTCTGCGCCGTCGGGTGTGTGTGCCCGCGGCTCAGCAAGACACAGCGGATCACAACACAATACTACCACGGCACCCGACGCGATCGCGGGGCGCTTCAGCAGTCACAAAGAGTTGGCTCCTGCCTCCTGGGCAGAGCTTTGGTTTTGCAGGCGCTTGCAGTGTGCCTGCAATCCGTCAGCTCGTAGCCTTTGGCGTTCAGGAAGCCTGAGCCGGCCGCTGCGCGGTGTCAGCTGAGGCGCGCATGCGCCTGACGGGCCGCGTCTGATTGATGCATGGCTGGGTGGAGTGGAGGACAACAACATGAATGGACGGTTCGAATCCGGCCGCAGCAAGCGCCGCGATACCATACCTTTCAAGCCTTGTCGTGTCTGTGTGTTAGCCCGTTGAGACGACGACTCCCGACACAGGCCCACCGAAGGCCGCACCCGCGCCCAAGAAGGCCGCGCCCGACCCGTACGCGGCCGGGCCGGACAGCGACGACGAGCCCGGCGCCAAGGGCGGCCGCGGGAAGCGGGGTGGGGCCAAGAGCAAGGGCCGGCGGTGCGCTCGCCAGGCAGGCGCTGCGGGTGATGCACATGCACACAACTCCACATCTGTCTTGTCATGTCAACCTCAACATAACCTGCAGCATGGGTTGAACGGCAGCCTGCATGGCCACACGCGTTCATCCCTCCCTTCACTTCGCCCAATGTGAGGATGTCGTTTTACTTGCAACCTGACACACTTCATTGCGTCCACAAGCCAGTCCCACACTTCGGCACCTTGCAAGCAAGCTGTAAGACATCTGCACTCTTTTCGCAGCTTGCTGAAGGCATGCACCACCCACGCGTCAGCTCGGCAAACACGGCAGTGCTGCCTGTCAGCAGGCGCCCACAGCGGCTGTGGTGCATGCAGGGCGGCCAAGGGCGCGGCCGCAGGCGGCCCGGGCGGGGCAGCCGGGGGCCCTGCGCAGGCGGCCGGGGCCGCCGCGCACAAGGGCGCCGCGGGCGGCGCGGCCGGCAAGGCTGATGCGGATGCCGCGACGGCCGCGCGGCTGCTGAGCCAGGACGCGCTGGCGGCCATGGCGCGCCCCGCCCTCGCCAATGCCCAACGGTTCCTGGCAGCTGTGCAGAGGCCTGCTGAGCCAGAACGTGCTGGCGGTCAGAAGCCGTGCACCCCCGCCCTACGCTCGCGCAGCCCCCAGCGGCCCTGCGAGAGGTGCTGGGCCGCAGCAGCGCGAGGGCCGTCCAACCATGCACCCCAGCATGAGCTGCAGGCACCCCGCCACTCAAGTTGGGCACGTGCGCCATCCCCCCATCAGGAGCACCAGCGCAGCATCATTCCGCACGCCTGCCCTGCGCATGCGCCATCCTGTGGGAAACCGAGCCCCTGGCCGCTAACCCTACCCTATGCACAGCAGGTGGCGGAGTGGCTGCCGGAGGCGGAGGGCGCGGGCGAGGCGGGCGAGCTGCCGGCCGCGCTGGCGGCGGCGCTGCGCCCGGGCGCGCTGGCCGAGTACGAGCGCGCGCTGGCGGCCGTCTTCGTGGCCGGCGCCGAGGTGTGGGGCGATGCTCTGCACGCCGGGGTTTGTGTAGGGCGCGCGCTGCACTGAAAATAGGCGCGGGGGACCACGAGCGCACCCTGACACCTGATGCAGATGGGTTAGCAGGATGCCGAGGCGGGGCTCACAGAAGGCTGCAGGCGGCATTCTGACGCTGCTTGTGGGCGGACCCCCGCTGCAGAGGTAGTGTGAAGAGCACGCACGCGTGCCCGCTTTGCACCAGCTAACAGGGCGCGTCCAGTCTGTGGCGCAGCTCGCGTATTCAAGACTTGCATGCGCAACCGCGGCGCTGCAATGCGGAACTGATGCGGTGACGGCTGCAGCGGCACTGGAGCGCAGGTGGCAGCTGGCTCCAAGCGTATGCGCTCCCGCCGCAGACACCAATGGCCTGTTGCACCTGCGCGCACCATCGGGGCTGTAAGCGCATCACAGCATCACTCTGCGTGATTCGCAAAGCGCGCGCCGCCCCGCAGGCGCGCCGGCGGCGGCGTGACGCGGCGGCCAAGGCGCTGGAGGCCGCGTGGGAGCGCCTGCAGCTGCTGGCGGACGGCATCGGCCCCGCCGCGGCCGGGGACGAGGCCGCGGAGGCCGCGCTCGCGCGCCACCTGGTGCGCGGCGAGGGCGAGGCGGCCGCCGACGCGCTGCTGCGCTACCAGCAGGCGCGCATTCCATTCCACATAAATGTGATATGTACGGTATGTGTGTATGTCAAGTAAACCAATATGCACTTTAAATAAAGTGGAGGAGCGCCGTGGACGTGGAGGCATGCATTGCATGTTGGGCGGCGTCGGGCGGCGCACGCCGCCTGATGGCAGCGGCAGCTAGCTGCGGCCGGCCTGTCCAGCCGCACAGACCTCGAGCAGCGCAAACCTCGGTCCTGTTACACGCACGACATGCCGCTCGACGCTCCGCGACGTGCTGCCTGACGGCCTTGTGTGAATGCTTAAGCGCAAGAATATGGAGGCGCGGCGAGGGTGCACGATGCTGGCTCCCCAGTCATTGCACAGCTACGCAAAAGAGTCTTACACTCAGGTGCGCTCTTCCTCAGGCCGCGCACGACGACAGCGCGCCGGTCGCCGGCGCGGCGGACGCGGCTGCGGCGCACGCGCCGCCGCTCAGCGCTGCGGAGCGCGGCGCCGTCCTGGCCGGCCTGCCGGATGACGAGCGGGAGGCCACAGCGGCCGTGCTTGGCAAGCTGGGCGGCGCCGATGTCAAGGTGCTCAAAGCAGCCCCTGACATGTGCAAGATGCACGTCGCATCACGCATGCATGCGACACAAGGTGCCGCCAGGCTGAGGAGATGCAAGCGCGAGCGACTGCGGTTGACTGCAGGTGCAGATGTCATGCAGTATTTGTGGTGCCCTAACCCTGCCCTTCCATGCGCCGGAGCTGCTGGCGGCACTGGCGCGTGCGGCACGCGCGGCGGGGCTGCGCCAGCAATTGGCAGCAGGCGCGGATGCCACCTGCACGCCTGGTGCCCTGACCCTAGCCTACCCACGCGCAGGAGCTGCTGGCGGCGCTGGAAGAGGCGGCGGGCGCGGCCGGGCTGCGCCTGCGCCGCCTGGACCGCCGCGCCGAGCGTGCGGCGGTCGCCGCGCGGCGCGGCGCGCTCGCCGCCGACCTCGCGCGCGAGGGCGACCCCGCGGCCGCGCTCGCGCTGGCCGTGCCGCTGCTGGCCGCGCAGGCGCGCCGTCCCGGTCGGGCTGGCTTTTTTGGCTGGGCCCTGTGCTGTTGTGGTCAGGGCATGGCGCAGGCGCGCATGAGAAAGGCTGCCATTGGGCGGGCTGTACTCAGGCTCTGCGCAGCCAGTGACGCTTGTGTCTGCTGCAAGTACCTCCTCAGGTTCTCCAGAGTGTCTCAACTGGATTCAATGAGAGAGAGCTATGCTGGTTTTCTGCAGGTGCATGGCCACCTGGCGGCGGTGCCCGGGCGTGCGATGGGCGCCGTGATCGCCGGGCTGGCGCACGGGCTGCCGGCGGCGGTGCATGAAAACCTGTCAGGCTTTCACACCGACGTCGTTGCCGCCCTACGCGCCGCCCCCGAAGATGGCGGCGCCGGCAGCGGCGCGGCGCTGCAGGCCGCGCTGGTCGAACGGCTGCCTGCGCTGCGCGCCGCGGCGGGGTTGCAGGATACAGCCGCCGCACGGAGCGAGCAGGCGGGAGGACCGGCGGCAGCAGGCAATGGCGCGGCGGCAGCCGGGGAGGTGGAGCCAAGTCTGGCGGCACGGGAACCGCAGAGCGGGCAGCAGGCTGCGGCGGGCGGTGCTGACTCCGCCCACAGGGACAACGGTGCAGAGGCAGGAGTGCCGCGGGGCGGCAAAGTCGATCCGGGCCTGCCGGCTGGGTAGCGCAAGCCAGACCCAACCAAGGCGGCCTTAGCGGAGCTGTCCATGCCAGCCTTTTAGCAGTCCGCTGTACCCTCACGACTTCTCCATCATCTGCATGCCAGGCCTACTTACATGTGGATAGGATAGAGGGTCAGATATCAGTGGGACGATTCGAACTCGAAGAGTTGATTGCCAGTTGAGCTTGATCGACCATCACGAAATATGCAGCACCATTCCTGCTCCCGCACAGGTATGCAGCATGAGCATGAGCAGAAAGCTGCAGTGCAAGCCTGCAGACATCAACGAGTGCTCGCACCAGCACGGACACTGATCACGCCCTGGAAATGTCCTCAGAGGCTTCGCGCACGCATGCCAACCACCGAGCGCATGCCCATCAGGTGCAGCAGAGACGCCTGCACACGGCAGTGCCAGGTGCATGGGAGTTAGCTTGCACTAGGGTGGGAGGTTGCCATCCAAGACCCTACTAGTTAGTTGCACCAGCAAGTGCGCCAGAACAAGGCCTGCCCCTTGAGGAGTGCGGCACAAGTGTGCAGGGCACCCTGGACGGGAGCTTGGGGCGGGCGCGCAGAGACTGTGCTCTGTGCCCCTGAAAGCAGCACTTGAGCACACAGCTTGCCAGGATGACATAATCGCCAGAACTCTCAGCGACTTGCGCCGAAACCTCTGGCGCACCCGCCTGCACCTGGTGCGCCCCTCCTTGGCCCTGGGCTGCTTAGCAAGACCGTGTGATGCTCAGCGCACATCCCGAAGCAAAGGCCCTTGCAGCTTTGTTGATGGGCCAAGGAGAGCGCTCGCCGTGAACACCACGGACCAGTCACTGTGGCTGAGCACGCCGGTGCTATGTTGTGCGCCGGGACAACACCGAGGTAGTAAAACAGCTTGCGCGCCTCGTCTCACGCGCGCGCTGGCGCGCAGATGGCGTGGCGTGGCGAGGCCGCGCTGACAAACCTGTGCTTCAGGCCTCGTTGAGTGAGCAAACCAGCGCCCTTGGTGCGGCGTGGAGGGCTGCGCCACGCGACTCACCAAGAGGCGCCACCTGAAACAGCGTCTGTGCGCTGCGCACCGCGCGCGCCGCGCAGTGCTGCACAGCGGCCTGCCGCAGCGCCGGCGTGCGCTATGCAACAGTCTCAAGCGCTCTCAGTCTCAAGAGCTCAACTCGACGCTATCCTCAGTGGCGGGCGGTGCGCGCCTGCCCCGCGCTCTCAGGGCGCGCTACAAAGCCGTCTTAAGCACCTGCCTCTTCCTCAATACACCTGCTTGAAGCGGTGTGGCAAGGCCGTCAACTGAGCACGCTCAGTTCCTGGTCTGCGGAACGCCCCGACTGTGCTGGAGGCATGGCCCCATGCCCATGATCATACGAGGTGCTGAGCACGTTGCGTGCACCTCGTGGCAGGGCCTGGCTGGCCCAGATCGAGGCGCGGGCGCGCGCCACCGAGGCGGCCGCAACCGCGCGCGAGGAGGACGCGCACCCAGCAGCCGCGCCCGGAGCCGGAGCAGCGCCCGCGGCGGCGCGCTCGAGCGCGCTTGCTCAGGCCACCCCGGAGCTGCCGCAGGCTCAAAGCGGGCGCTCTAACGGCGGCGCGGCAGCCGCGCTGGCCCGCCCTGCGCATGAGGCAGCGCCCGTGCGGCCGCCCGCCGAGCGCACGCGCGACATCGGCGGCGCAGCAGCGGCGCGCTCGCACTGCCGCTTGACGGCCGATGACGGGGCTGGCATGCCTGGTTCGGGCGGCGGCGGCGCTGGCAGCAGGCAGCTCGGCAGCGCCTCGCAGTCCGACGCCACTGGCGCCGGCCCACATGCAGGTAGGCCATGCACGCCTGCCGCTTGCAGTACTGCCAAGCCTGAGAGTGCAGCTGGTCCCCAGGGCATGGAGGGCGCGGGCGGCGACCTTGCGCTGTGTCACTGGTCACTGAGCGCAGCAGCCCCCTCTGTGCGCCGTGGCGCTCACCGAGGGAGAGACAGCCGGCGGCGAGAAAGATGACGTTGTGCGCCAGCGCACAGGCGGCATGGCGTTGCGCACCGGCGATGAGCTGCCCTTGGTTGAGTGGCACGGCGGAGTAAGTGGCCGGCGCCCTTCCGTGTGCGGCGTGATGGGCTGCGCCGGGCCGCTCGTCAGTCTCAACCACCAGCAGTCTCGCCTGTGCGCGGCGCACATCACGTGCGGCGCAGTGCTGCGTGGCGGGGTGCCGCAGCGCTGGTGTGGGATCTGCCGCCGCTTTCACGCGCTCGAGGCTTTCAGCGGCAGCCAAAGGTGCACGCCTGCCTCGCGCTTGCAGCGCGCCCTGTTCCACCCACAAAATCCGGCCACGGCTCCCTACAAACATGTCAGTGCTCCGAACGATGTCCTGATGTCACCTAAGCAGCGCGACCGCTTGCGTACAAGGTTCCCAAGCCCGCATGCGCGCGTGCGCACGGTGCCTGGGCGACACGCATGCTCCGTGGCAGGTGCTGCGACGCCAGCCTCAAGGCACAGCGCGAGCGCGCGCGCGCCGCGCGCGAGGCGATCGCCTTTTCGGCGCGGCCCACCAAGCGCAGGAGCGCCCACGCGCGCCCGGCCGCCGCGCCCGCGCCTGGCGCCGCGCCCGCGGCGGCGCGGGCGCCCTTCCTCGCCCGCGTCACCCAGGAGATGGCTCTGATTGTCCAGCGCGGGCGCGCCGAGGGCGGCGCGGCCGCCGCGCCGGCCCGCTCTGCTCAACATGGTGAGGCTACACTTGCATGGTCGCCCGCTGCACGCGGGCGCGACGCCGACGGCGCAGCGGCGGACGGCTTGCTCCGCAGCGCGGCGGCCGAGGGCGCGTCTGACGGCTCGCGCGCCCGCGGCGCGGTCGGCAGCGCCGCGCCCGCCGCTGCGGCGGGCGACGGTCTGCGTGCAGGTGGGGCACGCCGCGGCTGAGCCTGGCAAGGCTGTTGCGCCTCAGAGTGCTGCCACCTCTCGACCCAATGTGCGGCTGCAGCGCTAACATGCGAGTGTGCACAGCTTAAACACGCTGTGGTGCGGGTCTCAGGCAGCGCTGGCGGCGGCGCTTCCGACCCTGAGCGTGCCGCGGCAGCTCCAGCCGCCAGGGCGCCGCACCAGCCTGACAAGCGGCGGGCGGAGGACGACGCCGCCGACGCCGATGTCCTTGACCAAGGAGTGCCCTCCGCGGCCTCGCCCGGCAAGCGGCACAAGGCCGCAGCGACCGGGGCGCCCAGCAGCGGCGAGGCTACCATGGCACGCGCGGCGCTGGGCACGGCTGAGGCGGAGGCGCACAGCGCTGCCGGTGATTCAGATGAAGGAGACGCGCGCGCGGCCTTGCGGCGCATGGGCGTGCGCGCGACGGATCCGCGTTTTGCCGCGGCGTTGGCGCACGAGCGGGCGGACCTCGCTAAGCAGGTGCGCGGCGCCTTTTCCCGACGGCAATTGTGGCTGCCATCCAAAGCCTGATTTTGCAGGCCTGTTGCATGCAGAGAGACAGCGAGTGAGAGTGCTGTGCATGCACGCATGTTTGCAGCCTGGGGCACGTTGTGGTAAGCTTGGCAAGGCAAGGCGAGCGTGCCCTACAGTGTGATGTGCCTCGCTCATTGAGGAAATGTGCCTAGGTGCACCAAGCACGCGCCGAGGCGCGCGCTGCGGCCGAGGCAGCAGCCGAGGAGCACCTTGCCGCGGCGCTGGCGCAGGAGCGCGCTGGGTCACAAGAGCAGGCACGAGGCATATTGTGCTAATTGCGGCACTTTGCTTGCACTGCCCTGACCTGCTTTGCAAAGAATGCAAGCGACAGACTGTGATGAGAGAGCCGTGCACGCCACGGACGTGGCAGCTTGCGGCATGTGTCGTGGCATGTTGTGCGTCATGTTGTGAGGAGCTCGGCTGCACGGTGCGAGCTCGTACAACCATGACGTGCCATGCTTTGCTTGACTGGGAGGTTTGCCTAGGTGCGCCAAGCACGCACTGAGGGGCGCGCTGAGGCGGAGGCGGCGGCTGAGGAGCGCGCTGCCGCATCGCTAGCTCGTGCGGAGCTTGACCTGCGCGCGGAGCTCGACAAGCAGGTGTGCGGCTCCGTCTGTACATGCAACAGTCTCGTTGGAGGCCAGCTGCAGCGCGCCCGCCGCACGGCAGGGCCATCGGCCGCTGCACCGCATGGCGCAGCCAGGTGGCACCGCGCGGTCGGCACATGTACAGCACGCTCCGAGCGTGCCTAGCCCAGCAGTCTGCTGCACTGTACCAGCCTGCCATTATAGAATAAGTGCCGGAAAAAGGCTGCCAACGGTGCCATGCATGCAGCAGAGTGGGGCATAGTGGTGGCGGAGTATGCTGTGCATGTGGCTGGTGTGGCATGTGGTGGTGGGGCGCTCAGAAGAAGTGAACGCAAGCTCATCCCATTCAGATGTACCATGTTTTGCTCACTGCGAGTGCGTGCCTAGGTCTCACAAGCACGCACACAGTCGCGCGCCGAGGCGGAGGCGGCAGCCAAGCAGCACTATGCCGCAGCGCTGGCGCACAGGGCCGCGGAACTTGCCAAGCAGGCGCGCAGCCTGTCATGCATGTGCGGCAGTTGGCTGCACCAAGCCTGCTGTTGCAGAATTGAGTAAGCAACAATCACGAGCAAGACTGCTGTAGGTGCCATGCATGTAGCAGCACAGGGCATGTGGTGATAGGGCTGGGCGGTGTGAACGCAATGCACTTATTCAATGCATGATGTGCCATGCTTGCCGATGACTCGGAGTTGCCCAGGTACACCAAATACGCAATGAGGCGCGCGCGCTGGAAGCGGCAGCCGAGGGGCGCGTTGCTGGGGCGCTGGCGCTCAACACGGAGCTCGTCAAGCAGGCGCGCAGTCTGTAGTGCTTTTATGGCAGCAAAGATGTGCGCTTCATCAGGAGTGCCGCCTTAGCCTGGAAGAACACAGTGGGCGGCATATTTGCGTGTAACAGGCACCAGCCATATGTGCCATGCATGTAGCAGCGTGGGCAGGTATGATGATGGAGGTGAGCTCCCTTGAATACAGGAGCCTGTCCTGCTCGCAATGTGCATACAATGCTGACTAAGGAAGTGTGTCTAGGTGCACCAAGCACGCACCGAGGCGCACGCTGCGGCGGAGGCAGCTTTTCAGGAGCGCTTTGTCGCAGCGCTGGCGCTTGTGCGCATGGAGTTCAACACGCAGGCGCGGAGCTTTTTGCTTGCATGCACTGAGGCGCATGCTGCGGCGTCAGTTGGCTGCACTGCGCTTGCCTGCTTTTGATTGCGCGAGACTATGAGTGTGACCGCTGATATGCCATGCATCGAGCTGCATGGGGCATGTGGTGCTGGGGGAAAGCTGAAGTGCACTTATGCTTGTCCTTCCAAGGTACGCCATGCCTTTGTGACTGAGCATATTTGCGTAGGTGCACCAAGCACGCACCCAGACCGAGGCAGCAGCCAAGGAGCGAATTGCCAGAGCGGAGGCTGCAGCCGAGCAGCGGCTTGCCGCAGCGCTGGTGCATGAGCGCGCGGAGCTAAGCAAGGAGCTTGGCAAGCAGGCGCGCAGCGACCCTACCCCTCTCTCACCCAATTCAATGCACTGCACTAGCTTGCCTTCGCAAGTACTTTGCCGGTGATAGACAGACAACAGGACTGCTGATCACCCATGCACGCAGTTCAGTGTGGGGCATATGGTCAAGGAGACGAGCTGCAGGCAATCGCGCCTCCTGCTCATGGTGTGCCATGTTTTAACGGAGAAGAGGAGTTTGCCTAGGTGCGCCAAGCGCGCACTGAGGCGCGCGCTGAGGCGGAGGCGGCAGCTGCGGCGCAATTTGCGGCGGTGCTGGCGCGCGAACGCGCGGAGGTTGACAAGCGGGTGCGCAGCTTGTTCAGCACGTGCGGCACCTGGCTCCGCCTGAGTCCGCTTGTACAGAGAATTTTATATCAATGGAACAATGTACATGCCTCGCATGTGGCAGCATGGGGCATGTGGTGATGGGGCTCAGCAGGCGCGTTGAAAAGTTGGCGAACTAATGTGTCTCATGCTTTCCTGATTAAGGCAGTGTGCCTAGGTGCACCAAGCACGCACTGAGGCACGCTCTGAGGCAGAAGCAGCAGCCAAGCAGCGCTTTGCCGTGGCGCTGCCACGTGTCTGCGCGGAGCTTGACAAGCGAGTGCGCTGCTTGATGTGCCCATGCGGCGGCTGCCTCCCCTGCCCTTGACTGTATCTGCAAAGACAAATACATGCGACAGAGTGAGGACCAGACGACCACACATGCCATCCATGTGGCAGCATGGGGCTTGTAGTGGTGGAGATGAGCTGTGAGTAAACTTAAGTCAATTTATTGAGGTATGTCCCCACAATGACTGGCCATGCCCTCCTGATGACAGGCGATAGCAACATCGCTCAGGTGAGCGAAGTGAGCACAGAAGCGCGCGCGGAGGCGGAGGCCGCCGCCGAGGAGCGCTTTGCCGCGGCGCTAGAACATGAGCGGGCGGAGCTTGTCAAGCAGGCGCGCGGCCGGCTGTGCATTTGCGGCAATGGGGGTGCTGGATGCACTGCTCTGCAGACTCTGCATACAGCACGCTGTGAGTGAGGCCACTGTGCATGCCATGCGTGCGGCAGCACGGGGCATGCATGTTTCGGTGGCCTGCATGCGCCCGTCCCGATCATAGTTGTGTCAGGCTTTGCTGACCGAGGGAGCGCATCCAGGCATTGCAAGCACGCATTGAGGCGCTCGCTGAGGTGGAGGCAGCGGCCGAGCAGCGCCACGCAGCGGCGCTGGCGCGTGAGCGCGCGGAGGCCAACAAGCAGGCACGCAGCCTGCCGTGCACGTAAGGCGCTTGGCTGCGTCGCCTAGGCCCGTTTTGCCGGGAACGTGTACGCAATAGGCTGAAGAAGGACCGCTGTGCATGCCACGCGTGTGTGGCAGCATGGCACATGTGACACCAGAGCTCAGCTACAGTGATAACAAGCTTGCCGACCCAACATGTGCCATGCCGGTCGTGGTCTGAGAAAGCCGCGCCTAGGTGCGGGAGGCGCGCGCCGAGGCGCGCGCTGAGGCGGAGGCAACGGCGGAGCAGCGGCTGGCCGCGCTGGACCAGGCGCGCCGCGAGGAGAGGGAGGCCGCGGTGCGCGAGGCCCTGGCGCTGGGTGTCCGGCAGGTGAGCGCTCGCCCGCACACCTGCTCCCCCTAGTATATGTTGCATGCGCACCTTCACAACACGCAGCACGCCATGCCATCAAACAGCTACAGAGCATACCCGCTGGGCTCCGGCATGGGCTTTGGCGCAGTGGCGCATGCTGCACACCGACAGAGGAGCTTGAGCCAATGACGAGGATGCGCACCGGGCGCCGCGGGTCTCAGCGGCAACATTTACTTATACCCTGCTCTACCCTAACCCTACCCTTATATGCTGCCTGTGCCTATGTCAGGGCACGAAGGCAGCCACCGAGGCGGCGGAGGCGCGGCTGCGCGCTGCGGCGGAGGCGCAGGCGCGCGCGGCCGCGGCTGCGTGCGCGGCGGCTGCGAAGGCCGCGCGAGAGAAGGACGCAAACCCCACCCTGCTGTCGTCAGGGGCAGTGCAGCGGGGCGCGCAGCGGGGGGCCGGGGCTGCGCCTGCCGCGCCAGCGCACTCTGCCGGTCGCCGGGGGGCGGCGCGCGCGTGGGCGCTGGCGGAGCGCGGGCGCGAAAGCAGCGGCGCGGCGGCCGCACCCGTCTCGGGCAGTCCTGGGTGCACAGCGAGCCCTGCGCCGCCGCCGTTCTATGCCCGCGCGGACGCGATGTGGCCCAGAGTGGAGGCTGGCGGCAGACATGCCACAGCGCGCTCAGGCAGCAAGGCCGAGCGGCCGACGGCGGGGGGTCCCTACCCTGCAGCTGTTTAGACGCGGGTGCTGTCAGCTGGGCGACAGCGGCGTCAAACGTGCGCGCGCAGCGGAGCACCCATGTGACGGACAGCCAGCGCAATGCATGGTGGCCTGGCCCTGTACCACTGGCGAGGCATGATCGGGTGCAACTCTGGGGAGCATGGCGCGTGCGGCGTCTGCGCCTGCGCGCGCGACGGGGCGCACTTGTGGCGGCTAAAACGGCGCCGTGCCGGGCCTGCCACATTTTACGTGTGCCTGCGTGCGGAAGACATTTCCTTGTGCGGCTCTGGCCTGCCAGCTGCATGGGTCATCCATATTGGGGTGGACGCCCCCTTGAGTGAGCGGAGTTTGGCCTCAATCAGCTCAACCAGCTAGAGGGTGCTTTCGCCAGCCCCCAGAGTCAGACGAGTCAGGGTTGCCAGCGGCAACCGCATAGTACTTGTCCTGCCATGTGCTAGGCTACTCTGTGTGCACTGCGTCGCCCATTCTCACCAGCAACATATCTGTGTGTTGACAGCTTGAGCCAATGTTGTACCCTGCGGTGCAGTTGGAGCAAGTCTGGCTGAAGGCCCACTCAGGCTGCTCAGGCGCCCAGCCCTCACATGCACATGGGGGCTGCTGGGCCGATGAAGCCAAAACAAACAAAGTCATATTCGTTTTAAAATAAGCTGTGAACATCAAGCAACAGCCTGCTGTGAAGCAATTACTGCTTTTATAGTCATGCTCGTTACCCCTAGCTACACCTTTCAGCAATACGACCTGGTCCTCGATTTGTTGCGCTAAGTTGTCTCCCTACCTACAGTCGTGCGGCAAGCAGGACCTTTGTGTTTTGTGCCGAGGAACACCGCTCCTGCGCCAAACAGCGCGCTGTCATTACATAAGCGCCAGCGCCCTCACCGCTTGCGCCTCCTCTCTGGAACAAGGACCTGCACCCGGTGCGCCTGTTCGCAGCCCTGGGCTGCTCAGTACAGCCTTCCGTTGCTCGGCTCACGCTGACAGTACTGGCTCACCAGCTCAAGAGTGGCGGGGCATTGAGGGCGCAGGCGGCCCAAACCGGGCTGAACCCACTGCAATCAACCACACCAGCCTTTGCCGTACGCCTGACGACCTCCAAGGCAGTACACCACGCGCCGCGCTTCCGCTCACCGGCGCACTGGCATATGGCATGGCGCTACACAGCCACGCAGACATGCCTGTGGTCAAGGAGTGGCACGCAGCACGCAACCGACCCCACGAGTGCAGCGTGGAGGGCTGCGCCTCGCAGCCCGTCACAAAGACGCACCTGCGGGCCCGCCTGTGCGCTGCACATATCAAATGCCTCGCAATGCTGCACGGCGGCGTGCCGCAGCGCTGGTGTGGGAACTGCCACCGCTTCCACACGCTCGACGCCTTTTCTGGCAGCCTGAGGTGCGCGACTGCCTTGCGTTTGGATTGCTCTGGTCATCCCCAAGACTGATGCACCTGTAACTTTTACGAAATCACGCGCTCTGTATAGCACGGTGTTCAAGATAGCTCAGTCAGTGCTGCATGAAAGAGGCGTGAGTGTGCACGCATGCACACGCTCCAAAAGTCAGAGGAACGCACTTTTCTTTCGTTGTTGAAGTGATACCATTGATGGCAAAGCCTTGGGAAGTGCATGGACAGGACGTTTGCAACATAGCAATGAGTGGCATCGTGACAATGACCTTCATTGATGTTGCCCTGTTCTGAGCGCTTTTCACCGAGCACTTCACACCGGGCTCCGCGGCAGGTCCTGCATGGCGAGCCTCAAGGCAGCCCGTGAGCGCCTGGCCGCCGCAGCTGCGCTGCGGCCCGCCAGGCACAGCAGCGCTGCGCACCCAGCAGCCGCGCCTGCTGCCGAGCCTGCGCGCGCGGCAGCGCAGGCAACCTCACATGGCCGGGTCACCCACAACAGCAACCGGGTGTTCCAGCGCGCGCGCGCCGCCGCCGGCGCGGTCGTCACGCCGACGCGCTCTGCTGAGCGGCATGCAACAGCGCCCGTGCGGTTGCCCGCAGAGCGCGCGCGCGTCAGCAGCGCAGCAGCAAGGCGCTCGCGCAGCCGCGAGGCGGATGATGGTGCGGCTGACACGGCTGGCTCGACATCCGGCTCGGTGTACGCCCCCAGCACCGCGGATGGTCCTATCGAGCCTGGCGGCGCTGCTGGCGACGGCCCGCATGCAGGTGGGGCAAGCAAACTTGCTGCTGTGAGGTTCTACAGGCCCTCAGGGCCTGCAGGGCGGCACATATGAGCCGAGTTCTTCGCTGACAGAGCGCGCCGGGGCTCTGCTGCACGCCTTGACGAGCACCGAGGGGCATGCAGCAGGCGCGCTCTGTCTCACTTGCATGCTGGTACGCAGGTGGCATGGCGTCGCGCAGCCGCGATGCGCTGCCCGTGCTCGAGGAGTGGGCTGAGAGAGCAGTGAACGGCGGGCGCCCATGTGACCGCCCGCGCATATGCGGCGTGGCGGGCTGCGCCGAGCCGCTCGTCAAAGCTCACAACCTGAGATCACGCCTGTGCCCTGCGCACATGAAGTGCTCCGCGGTGCTGCGCCGCGGCGAACCGCAGCGCTGGTGTTCGTATTGCTGCAAGTTCCATGCGCTCAAGGCCTTCGGCAGCCACAGGTACGCGCCTCCCTCGCGCTCCGAACGCTGAGCTAATATACAAACTGACTCTCCTCTGCGAATGCATACTCGTGCACTTTACGCAGCAAGGTGCTCCAGGCAGGTTGAGCGGAGCGCCCTGCTGCATGCCAGACGCACAATTCCGCAACGGCGATCACACAGGGTTCCGCACCGGACCCGCTGCAGGTCCTGCAAGGCCAGCCTCAAGGTAAGGCGCAAGCGCAACATGCGCAAGGGGCGGGCGCGCCCAGCCGGTGCAGCCGCCGCGGGGCCCGCCGGGCGCAGCAGCACTGCGCGCCCAGCAACCGCGCCCGCTGCTGGAGCTGCGCGCGCGGCAGCGCGGATGGCTGCACCCGCCCAGTCCTCCCTGGACGTCAGTCCGGAGGTGCAGCGCGGGCGCGCCGAGGGTGACGCGGCCGCCGCGCCGGCGCACCCTGCTGACGAGCGCGAGGCAGCGCGCCTGTCGTCGCCCACCGCGCGCGCGCGCAACGCCGCCGCCGCAGCGGCCGCAGGCGCCGCGCCGGCGCGCTCGGCTGAACAGCGTGAGTCAGCGCCCATGCGGCTGCTGGCTGAGCGCGCGCGCGACGGCCGCAACCCGGCGGCAAACGGATTGCGTCTCCGCACGGCGGCCGAGGACGATGCGGGCATGTCTGATGGCTCGCTCGCACCCCGCACTTCTGATAGCGCCTCTGAGCCCGACGGCGCTGCTGGCAACGTACCGCACGTAGGTGGGGCTGCCTGTCCCCGGCACTGCTATCAAGCCTCAGAGCGCTGCTCAGCCCCGACTTATTGTGTCTCCCATTGCTGCAGTGCGAGTGTGAAGTTCACCTCACTACAAGCTGTTGTGCGGGCCTCAGGCAGCGCTGGCGGCAGAGCTGCCGACCCTGAGCATGCCGCCCCGGCCACGGCAGCTCCGGCTGCCAAGGCGCGCCGCAAGGCCGACAAGCGGCGGGCGGCCGCGGGCGACGTGGCAGGTAGCAGCGCATGTGAGAGCGGACTGCACTCCAATGGTAGGCCCGGCAAGCGGCACAGGGCCGCGGCGGCCGGGTCACCCGGCGGTCACGAGGCTGGCGTCGCGCATGCGGCGCTGGGCGCGGCTGAGGCGGAGGCACGCTTTGCTGGCGAGGCAGTGAGTGAGGACGATGATGAGGGAGAAGCGCGCGCGGCATTGCGCCGTCTGGGCGTGCGCAACGCAGACCCGCGCATTGCGGCGGCGCTGGCGCATGAGCGCGCAGGCTTTGCCCAGCAGGCGCGCAGCTTACGATTGTGTGCGGTGGTTGGTTGCGCTCCAGCAGCCTGCTCTCGCACGATCAGTTGCGCCCCCGACAGATAGTGAGCCTCCTGCACACCACCATGCATGTGCGCAGCATCGGGCATGTTGTGTTGAGCTTGGCTGACACGGCAAGCGTGCCCCACAGCGTGCCGCGCCTTGCTGATCAAGCATTCCTGCCTAGGTGCACCAAGCGCGCGCCGTTGCGTGCGCTGAGGCGCGCGCTGAGGCGGAGGCGGCAGCCGAGCAGCGCATTGCCGCAGCGCTGGCGACCCAGCGCGTGGAGCTCGTCAAGCAGGCGCGCAGCTTGCTGTGCATGTGCGGCGACAGGGGTGTCCGCTGCACTGCCCTAGCCTGCTTTTGTGCACTGTGTGCACACCAGACTGCGAATGAAGCCGCTGGCACATGCCATGCGCGTGGCAGCGTGGGCAATGATGATCTAGTTGAGCTGCAGTGCAGGGAAATGCCTGTTCTGCTTACATTGCCTTGCTGATCAAGCGGTTGTGCCCAGGTGCGCCATGCACGCACCGAGGCGCGCGCCGAGGCGGAGGCAGCGGCCGAGCAGCGCCTTGCCGCGGCGCTGGCGCACAAGCGCGCGGAGCTTGTGAAGCAGGCGCGCAGCCTGTCGTGCATGTGTGGCAGTTGGCTGCACCAAGCCTGCTTTTGCACAGTTGAGCAAGCGACAGACAGGAGGAAGACCGCTGTATATGCCATGCGTGTAGCTGCATGGGGCATGTGGTGGTAGACCTCAGCAGGAGTCAAAGCAAAGCACTTGTTCAATGCATGATGTGCCATGCTTTGCTGACGACTCCGAGTTGCCTAGGTGCTCCAAATACGCAATGAGGCGCGCGCGATGGAAGCAGCAGCCGAGGGGCGCATTGCTGGGGCGCTGGCGCTCAACCTGGAGCTCGTCAAGCAGGCGCGCAGTCTGTGGTGCTTGTATGGCAGCAAAGATGTGGACTCTGGAGTGCCGCCTTATCCTGAAGTAACAGAGTTTTGTAGGCGACACATTTGCGTGAGACAGGCACCAGCCATATGTGCCACGCGCGTAGCAGCTTGGGCACGTATGATGATGGAGGTGGGCTCCCTTGAATACAGGAGCCTGTCTTGCTCGCAATGTGTGTACAATGCTGACTAAGGAAGTGTGTCTAGGTGCACCAAGCACGCACCGAGGCGCACGCTGCGGCGGAGGCAGCATTTCAGGAGCGCTTTGCCGCAGCGCTGGCGCTTGTGCGCGTGGAGGTCAACAAGCAGGCGCGGAGCTTTTCGCTTGAATGCACTGAGGCGCCTGCTGCGGCGAGGGCAGCAGCCAAGCAGCACTTTCCAGCGGCGGTAAGGAATGAGCGCACAGACTCTAGCAAGCACACTCGGATATGTTTTGCTCGGATATGTTTTGCTCGAACGTCAGTTGGCTGCATTGCGCTTGCCTGCTTTTGGATGCTGTGCGTGGGACCGCCGGTATGCCATGCATGGAGCAGCATGGAGCAGCATGGGGCATGGAGTGGCGGGGGTGAGCTGCAGAGCACTCGAGCTTGTCCTTCCAATATATGCAACGCCTTGGTGGCTGAGCTCACTTGTGTAGTTGCACCAATCACGCATTCAGGCCGAGGCAGCAGCCAAGGAGCGAGTCGCCGGAGCAGAGGCCGCAGCCGGGCAGCGGCTTGCCGCAGCGCTGGCGCATGAGCGCGCGGACTCAAGCAAGGAGCTTGGCAAGCAGGCGCGCAGCTACCCTACCCTACTCTTACCCTATCCCATGCACTGCACTAGCTTGCCTCCGCAAGTGCTCTCACCGGTGACAGACAGACGACAGGACTGATGTCCCCATGCACGCAGTGAAGTGGCGCATGTGGTGATGGAGACGAGTTGCAGGCGATCTCTCCTCCTGCTCATGATGTGCCATGATGTAACTAAGTAAATGAGTTTGCCTAGGTGCGCCAAGCACGCACCGAGGCGCGCGCCGAGGCGGAGGCGGCAGCTGAGGCGCTCTTCGCTGCGGCGCTGGAGCATAATCGTGCGGAGCTTGTCAAGCAGGCGCGCAGCTGGCTGTGCATGTGCGGCGATGGGGTTGCTATCTGCATCGGGCAGACTCTGTGTGCAGCACGCTGTGAGTGAAGCCGCTGTGCATGCCATGCGTGCGGCAGCATGGGGCATGCATGTTTTGGTGGGATGCGATGCATCAAGCGCCCGTCCCGATCATGTCGCGTCAGGCTTTGCTGACCGAGAGAGCGCATCCAGGTATTGCAAGCACGCACAGAGGCGCTCGACGAGGTGGAGGCAGCGGCCGAGCAGCGCTGCGCGGCGGCGCTGGCGCGTGAGCGTGCAGAGGCCGACAAGCAGGCGCGCAGCATGTTGCGCACGGGAGGCGTTAGGCTGCACCGCCTGAGCCTGCTTCATCGGAAAAGTTTATGAAGTAGGGTGTGAATGAGACGGCTGTGCATGCCACGCATGTGTGACAGCATGGGGCATGTGACACCGAAGATCAGCTAGAGTGATGGCAAGCTTATCGTCCCGGTATGAGCCATGCCCGTCATCATCGAGAAAACTCTTGCCTAGGTGCAAGAGGCCCGCGCTGAGGCGCGCGCCGAGGCGCGCGCCGAGGCGGAGGCGGCAGCCGAGCAGCGGCTGGCCGCGCTGGACCAGGCGCGCCGCGAGGAGAGGGAGGCCGCCGTGGCCGAGGCCCTGGCGCTGGGCGCCCGGCGGGTGAGCGCTCGCCCATACACCTGCTCCTCCACATGTCGCATGCACACCTTCACAACACACAGCACGCCATGCCATCAGACAACTACAGAGCATGGCCCGCTTGGTTACGGCATGGGCTTTGGCGCGGCGGCGCGTGCTGCACACTGATAAAGGAGCTTGAGACGATGGTCAGGATGCGCACCGGGACGCCGTGGCGTCCAGCAGCAATCCTTGCTAACATGCTGCCTGTGCCTGCAAGGCGCGGCTGCGCGCTGAGGCGGAGGCGCAGGCGCGCGCGGCTGCGGCCGCGCGCGCAGCGGGTGCGGAGGCCGCGCGCGAGAAGGGCGCTCACCCCACCCTGCTTTCGTCAGGAACGGTGCAGCGGGGCGCGCAGCGGGGGGCCGGGGCTGCGCCCGCCGCGCCGGCGCGCTCTGCCGGACGCCGGGGGCCCGCGCGCGCATGGGCGCCGGCCGAGCGCGGGCACAGAAGCAGCGGCGCGGCGGCCGCACCCGTCTCGGGCAGTCCTGGGTGCACAGCGAGCCCTGCGCCGCCGCCATCCTACGCCCGCGCGGACGCGATGTGGCCCAGAGTGGAGGCTGGCGGCAGACACGCCACAGCGCGCACAGGCGGCAGGGCCGAGCGGCCGACGGCGGGGGGACCCTACCCTGCTGTGTAGACATGGGTGCTGTCGGTTTGGGCGGAGGCAGCGCTCATACATGCGCGCGCGGCAGAGCACCCATGTGACGGACAGGGAGGGCAATGCGTGTGGCCTGGCCCTGTGCCATTGACGAGGCACGATCGGGTGGAACTCTGGGGAGCATGGCGCGTGTGGCATCTGCGCTTGCGCGCGCGACGGGGTGCACTTGTGGCGACTGAAACTGCGCCATGCCGGGCCTGCTGCATCTTGCATGTGCCTGCGAGCGGAGGGCATCTTTGTGTTGTGCGGCTATGACCTGCCAGCTGCACCCTATACCCTGTCTTGGGCCGCCTGCGCCCTCAATGCCCCGCCACTCTTGAGATGGTGAGCCAGTAGTAGTTTCAGCGTGAGCCGGGCAACGCAAGGCTGTGCTGAGCAGCCCAGGGCTGCGAACAGGCGCACCGGGTGCAGGTCCTTGTTTCAGAGAGGAGGCGCAAGGGCTGAGGGCGCCGGCGCTTATGTGATGACAGCGAGCTGTTTGGCGCAGGGAGCGCTTTTCCTCGGCAAACAACACAGGTCCTGCCTGCCGCACGACTGTCCGGCGGAGCGTAGTTATAGCGCAAATTGCTCGAAACCAGGTCCAAGGACCAGGTCGTCTACTGCTGAAAGCTAGGGGTAACAAACATAGATTATAATGCTGGGCTGTGTCATTAATGTTTACAGCTCATTTACCACGGATATGCAATAGATTACTTCAGCTTCAGAATCTGCTTGGCAGCCCTCATGTGAGGGCTGGGCGCCTGAGCTGCCTGTGTTGGCCTTAAACTGACTTGCTCCAGCTGCACGGCAGGGTACACATTGGCTCAAGACACAGAGCATGTTGCTTGTGACAATGGGCGACGCAATGCACATGGAGTAGCCTAGCACCTGGTAAGACAAATCTAATGCAGTTACCGCTGGCAACCCTGACTCATCGGACTCCGGGGGCTTGCGAATAAATGCTTGACCCTCTGGCAGGTGTAGAGCTGATTGAGGCCAAAGTCCGCTCACTCAAGGGCGCATTCATCCCATGATTGAAAGCGCGGGCGCTGCGTGGCTCTGGCCGCGCAGGAGCTGGCATGCAATGCGCGACTGGGGCTGGGCAGGCTGCATGCGCAGCGTGGCGTGTCCATTGGCCTTTGCCAGGCCCTCCGGCCTTAACTGGAGGCAGGAAGGGCGCGCCGCCTTGAGCTGCTGCCACATGCTTGCTGAAGCATTTGCCTTGAACTGACCATGGCTGTGTTTGGCCTGTAAGGTGGGACTTGGGCGCAGCTCGGCGTATCGCCGCCTGCACAGCGCCAACTTCAGGGTACTCGTGCTGCAACACGAGTCCCAGTGCGGCTCGGGTATCCATCCCTGCATGTCCAGCAGCAACTTTGTGTGCCCCTCAGCGGTCCGCTCGGGTGTAGTGCAGGATGAGTGCGCTCTGGAGTTGCTCATTGGACACTTAAAAACCTGTCTCTGATCGGCGTGCTTGACGAAGCGGGTTGGCACATGTAACATATAGCGTCCTGTGTACATATGCATGTGCAAGTGCGCCCGCGTCTGGCATGCTTTAATGCCTTGCTTGGGTCAGTCTTAATGCGCACATCATGATCAGCTCTGCATCTGTCCTTAGACAGCTCATGCGGGAGCCTGGATTGGCACACATTGGAGCGGTCCCCAAGCTCTTTCCCTTTGCAGCGGAGAGCCGGCCCATTGCAGACCAGAGTCCCAAGTTGCAATGAGCGCAGGTATGGCTGGCAGCCGGGTCTGCTGCCAGGGCACGCGGAGGCCGCAGGCTGCGGTGTGCCAACCATGCAGCGCATCGGCCATACCCCGCGCTGCACCCCGGCGGTTGCATGCGCCGCGGATGCGCACAGTCGCAGCGGGTCTCCCAGCATTGGCGCCCAGGCAGCCGCTTGCTGGCAGGCCAAGGGCCAGGTATGGCTGCGTTGATGTGCTTTGCGACAGCGTGCCTGCGACAAGCACCTTTTCTTTATTGGCCGCAACGGTGGTGCTGCGTATGCACTATGTACACACCATACCACAGGCATCCTGCTGATCATGACTCTATAACCCGCCAGGACGGTGGTGTGCGCCGCGGGAGACGCCGCCGTTGAGCTGCCTATGGCGGAGCGCAGCCAGTTTGAAAAGTTTACCGAACTGCTGACGACGCTGTTTCCAGTGTGGGTGCGCCCTACCTGATCTTCTGATGTGCTGCAGCAGCAGCTCTCACTGTGGTCGAGCTGCAACAGCAGAGCCATACACTGCTGGCCTGCATTCCAAGTGACCCTCTCTCCTATACCGGACCTGTCTGTACCACAGCACCTTGGCCTGCGCACTGCAGACCCGCCGTTCAGCACTCACACCTTCTGCCTGCCCGCACAGGTGTGCCTGGGTGCGGCGCTGGGCATCTCCAAGCCCTCTGCGCTGCTGTGGTTCAAGAGCGACCTGTTCACATACGCGCTGGGCTTCCTGATGCTCTCGATGGGCCTCACGCTCACCTTCGACGACTTCCGCCAGGTGCCCCCCTGCAACGCCCGCACAGCAGCCACACCATGTTTGCTTCCCATACCGAGGACAGGTCCCACGCCTGTGTGCCTTGCTTGTGCGCACCTCTCCGACAGTGAGCGAGGGTTGCACCTCTGCAAACGGCGCCGTTCAAGACACCAGCAGGTGCTCTTATCCCGCGCCACAGCAGGCACTGCAG
>JAABUV010002319.1_pt1 | contig 26065 bp, 14 predicted proteins | sample 5559971 | NCBI WGS metagenome assembly JAABUV01 (sample SAMN10711881, study PRJNA513362) | rock metagenome | isolation source: Antarctica rocks | place: Antarctica: Victoria Land, Knobhead nord | collected 2015-12-19
GACCACAAACCGACGGCGCGCCATGCACGCCATGGTCCCAGCCCTCTGCGCCGCCGCCGCCGCAGCAGCCCCGATCACTCGAAAAGCCGCCTATGCCTGACCGGGTCAACGGGCGGATAAGCGGGTTTGGAAACCCATTCGCTTAAACAAGTGGATTCCAAAGGCCTGCCTTTGGCGGAGTTTGAGGCAGAGCCTCAACCTTGCCTGCTTCCCGCAGCGGGCACACCGCCTGCGGCGGTCAGGGATCGCCGCAGGCGCGGGAGTAGGTGCGGAGCACGTCGCGCACCGCCTCGATCAGCAGGACGCGTGGCCCTGTCCCAGGCTGGCCCGTGACCCGTCCCTGGAGCCCGGGCAGGTGCCGGCCGACCAGCGCCCCCGGGATGTCGCGGCCCCCGAGACGCCCCAGCAGCGCGTCGACCGCCTCGCGCGCCTCCGCCGCCGGCCAGTAGTAGCGGATTCGGTCGCTGCGGCTGTGATGGCGCAGCGCGCGCTGCTCGGCTGGAGTGCCGGGATAGTGGGTCCGCCAGTGCTCCGGCCGGGCGAGCATCAGCGCCTCCATCGTCGCCGGCAGGTGCGGGCCGCCCGGGTTCAGCACGGCGTCGATGGCGTCCAGGCCGTACAGGGCCTCGCGCAGGGCGAAGGTCAGGGCGGGGCCCACCTTCAGGATCGGGAAGCCATCGGCCACCAGCCGACGCAGCGCCGCCTCCGGCTGGTAGTCGGTGGAATGCGCCTCGAACACGAGGCCCGGCATGCGCCGCAGGGCGTGCGACAGGGCGGCGGCCCGCTCCGGCCGGTAGATCGCGACGTCCTGGTGGCCGAACTCGACGCCGGGCTGCACCACGATGGCCAGCACGCGCGGCCACGCCGCCGGCGCCGCATCACGAAAAGCCCGCTCGTGCACGGCGTAGGTCGCGAGCGCCGCCTCCGGCGTGGTCGGCCGCAGGTGGTCCAGCGCCTCAGTGGCGCCGCCCGGGGTCGGCACCTCGGTGCCGATGACGTAGACGGGCCTGGCCGCGGTCCCGGCGGCGGCCGCCTCCGCCCGGACGGCCAGGCGCACGGCCCGTTCGGCGACGACCTCGTCCGGCAGCGTCGCCGGCTCTCCTGCGCAGCCCATGCTCGCGTCGAGGTGCAGCTTGGCGAAGCCGGCCGCGACGTAGGCGGCGACCATCCGTTCCGCCCGGGCCATCGCCTGCCCGGCGGGCAGGTGCCTCCAGGGGTTGGGGCCCAGGTGGTCGCCGCCCAGGACGACCCGTTCCGGCGCGAAGCCGATGCGGGCCGCGATCCCCAGCACGAGGTCGCGGAACCCGGCCGGCGTCATGCCGGTGTAGCCGCCCTCCTGGTTCACCTGGTTGCAGGTGGCCTCGACCAGCGCCTCGGTGCCGTCCTGCGCCGCCTGCAGCAGCGCGGCCTCGATCACCAGCTCGTGGGCCGAGCAGACCGAGGTGACGCCGCGCGGCACGCCCGCATCGCGTGCCGCCGCCAGGGCGGCCAGCGCGTCCGTGCTCATGGCGCGCCTCCCGGATGGCGGGCGATGAAGGCGTCGAGCTCGGCGAACGACGAGGCGCCCTCCATCGGCCCGCGCACGCCGACCGCGCGGGCGCCGCTGGCGTTGGCGTAGCGCAAGCTGTCCGCGGCGGAGCGTCCCTGGAACCGGCAGGTCACGAAGGTGGCGCCGAAGCAGTCGCCGGCCCCGGTCGGGTCGATCTCCCGCACGGCGAAGGCGGGCATGCGGATCGTCCCGTCGCGGTCGTGGTGGCTGGCGCCCTCCGCCCCGCGTTTGACGACCACCGCGGACACGCCCAGGTCGAGGATCTCCGCGACCGCGTCCCGCTCGGACCCGGCCTCCGTCAGCAGGGTCAGCTCCGGCCCGCTCGGCAGGAAGAGGTCGCAGCGCCGCAGCATCGCCCCGAGCGCCGCCCGCATCCCCGGGGCGCCGAGCATCTCCTTGCGGACGTTGGGGTCGAAGGACACGGTGCCGCCGGCCGAGCGGACCCGATCAACCGCCCTCGTTGCCTGCTCGATCAGCCCGGGGGAGAACAGCGACGATCCCATCACGTGGACATGCCCGCATCCGTCGAGCAGGCGCTCGCCCTCGTCGGTGATCCGGGTCCGGCCGCACGCGCTGTTGATGATGTTGAACACGAAGTCCCGGCCGCCGTCGGGGCGGTAGCGCACGAAGGCGGTGCCGGTGGCCTGGTCGGGATCGACGCGGATCGCGGACGTGTCGACGCCGTCGCGCCCGAGGCGCTCGACGTTCAGCCGGCCGAAATCGTCGTCGCCGACGCAGGAGATCAGCCCGGCCTTCTGGCCCAGCCGCGCCACCTGGTCGATGAAGATGGCCGGCGCTCCGGAAGGGAACGGCCCGCGCAGGCGCAGCGGCTCGCGGAAGCCCTCCCCGGGGTCCTCGGCCATGATCTCCACGACGATCTCGCCGATCGTCACGATGCCTCCGGCGGCCTCGATCCCCGTCGAACTCACGACACCTCCCTCGGGTCTGGACATCGGGCTCCGCCCGCCGCCGGCGCAGCCTTGCGGCCGTGGGCATCACCCGTGGAACCTGAGCTGAACGCTTCGGGGCTTCAAGGCATGCGGGGATCGGGGGGGCCAAGGCAGCCAGCAAGGCCGGGCTCTGCCCGGACCCGCCAAAGGCCAAGGCCTTTGGAAACCGATTTACTTAAAGTGAGGATTCCAAAGGCTCGCCTTTGGCGGAGTTTGAGGCAGAGCCTCAGCCTTGCTTGCCTGCTTCCTGTCCGCACGCTCCCTCCTCGGTCACAACGCGACCTGGCGGGCGATCTCCAGGAACCGGTCGGAGGGCAGGTCGAAGCGGTCGGGTGCGCGGAGCGCGTTGCGGTACATGAACGCGAACAGCGCCCGTCGCCACGGCGACAGGCGCGGGTGACTGTCGCTGCGGACCACCTCGTCGTGGGCCGCGAAGTAGACGGCGTTGTCGAGGTCCAGCGGGCAGCCCCGGTCCCTGGCGGCGGCGAGGGCGTTCGCGAGGTCCGGGATCTCGACGAAGCCGTAGCGCACGGTGACGTGCCACAGGCCGGCGGCGACCTTGCGAACCTTCGCCCGTTCGGACTGCGCCACCCGGGGCACCTCGTCGAAGCCGACGGTCAGTCCGACGATGGTCTCCTGCAGCGCCTTGAACTGGGCGACGTGGCGGATCAGCACCGGCGGCACCAGGGCGTCGGTGCGGCTCAGGAACACCGCCGTCCCGGGCACGCGCGGGATCCGGCCTTCCTCCAGACGGGCCAGGAACCGCTCGGGGGTCTCCTGTCCCTGGGCAAGCCTCTGCCGGAGGGCGTCGATGCCGCGTCGCCAGGTGGTCATCGCGGCAAAGATCAGCGCGCCGAGCAGCAGCGGGATCCAGCCGCCCTCCAGCAGCTTGAGCATGTTGGCCGCGAAGAAGGCGACGTCGATGACCACGAAGACGCCGCTCACGGCCAGCGCCACCGGCAGCGACCAGCGCCACACGTCGCGCATGACGTTGTAGAGCAGCGCCGTGGTCAGCAGCATCGTGGTCGACACCGCCGTGCCGTACGCCCCGGCCAGGCGGTCCGAGCTGCCGAAGCCGAAGGTCAGCGCCAGGGTGGCGGCCATCATCGCCCAGTTCACCAGGGGCACGTAGATCTGGCCGTACTCCTCGTCCGAGGTCTGCCGGATGGCCAGCCCGGGGAACCAGCCGAGCTGCATGGCCTGCCGCGTCAGCGAGAACGCGCCGGTGATGATCGCCTGGCTGGCGATGATGGTGGCCGCGGTCGCCAGCACCACCAGCGGGATGATCGCCCACCCGGGCGCCAGCCTGAAGAACGGGTTGCCGTCAAGCGCCGGGTTCTCCAGCAGCAGCGCGGTCTGCCCGGCGTAGCTCAGCAGCAGGGCGGGCAGCACCAGGGCGAACCAGGCGAGGCGGATGGGCGCGCGGCCGATGTGGCCCATGTCGGCGTAGAGCGCCTCGCCGCCGGTGATGGCCAGGAACACGCCGCCGAGCACGACGAAGCTGCCCCAGCGGTGGCGCAGGACGAAGCCGACCGCGTGGCTCGGGTCGACGGCCAGGACCACCTCGGGCCGCCGCACGATGCTCAAGACGCCGAGCAGGGCGATCGCCGCGAACCAGGCCAGCATGATCGGGCCGAACACCCGGCCGATGCGCGCCGTGCCGTAGGTCTGCAGGGCGAACAGCGCCACCAGGATGACCAGCGCCGCGGGCAGCACGAACGGCTTCAGCGCCGAGGTGACGACGTTGACGCCCTCCAGCGCGCTCAGCACCGAGATCGCGGGGGTGATGATGCCGTCGCCGTAGATGAGCGCCGCGCCGAACAGGCCCATGGCGGTCAGCGCCGCCGCCGTCCTGCCCGCGCGCCCGGTGATCAGCGACATCAGGGCCAGGATGCCGCCCTCGCCGTGGTTGTCCGCGCGCATGACGACGAGGCAGTACTTCACCGACACGGTGACGATCAGCGCCCACACCACGAGCGAGAGCAGGCCCAGGGCGTCGGCGGCGCTGGGATGGCCGCCGACCGCGGCCACGATCGTCTGGTAGGTGTAGAGCGGGCTGGTGCCCAGGTCGCCGTAGACGATGCCCAGCGCCGCCAGGGCCATGGCCGTCCGCGGGCGCGGGGACGGGGCGCGCGCCGCCGGCGTCGGAGAGGCCGGCGCGGCGTCGGCAGCAGAGCTCGGCATCGCGATCGGGCCTCCCGTTCTGTCGTGTTCAGAGTCCATTTCGCGGCCGGTGTCGAGGAGAAAGGCCGACGGCCGCAGCCAGCCCGGCCACGACCCGCGGGGCAGGTCCGGCGCTGGCTGGCGCGGTCGGCACGATGACCGCAGGCTCGCGGGCCTTCGCCGGGAGCGGCGCGCCTTTCGTGAGATCGACGGTTCCGACCTTCGACCTGCCAAGGAGCAGGGCCGGGCTCTCCATCCGCTGCCCATTCCAATGGCCCAGGCGGGCCATCGGAACCTTCGGGCAGCTCCGCCCGGACGCGCCAAGGGCCGCCTCCTTCAGGCATGGGGCCTCTGGAAACCATTTGCCGAGGAAGTGGCTTCTCAGGGCTTGGCCTTGAGCGGAGTTCGGAGGCAGAGCCTTCGGCCTTGCCTGGCTGGCCGGTCTTGTCCGAAGGTTGTCGGCACGACCGTGGGCCGGCGCGGGACGGCCCTGCCGCCAGGCATGAGCCCGTATCCCGGCTGTGACGTTGAGGGGTCGAATGAGCTGGCTGGAGCGTCTTCTCGGGACCGGGCGGCCTCCCGGTGGGAACACGGGGCCGGCTGGGACTCGCGTGCAGCCACGGGCACCGGCTGCGTCGCCGGTTCTGCCCCCGGTTGCGGATCAGCCGCCGACACTGGTCTCCGGGCGGTCCGACGCCACGACCGGCCATCGCATCCCGCCGCCGCCGGAGCGGCTCCTCCGCGGCGACACGGGAAGGGCCTTGACCGGCGGTTCTCGCCGGCCACCCGCCCCGGCGACCAGCGTGACGGCGGGCGAGAGGGACCGGCCGCCGGCGCTGGAACGCTGGTCCCTCGTCGCGCCGCGCGACAGGCCTGCCCGACCGGAGGATGCGCGCTGGGTTCCGCCGGGCGAGCCGGTCACCGTCCAGGGACGCACCATCCCCGGCGGCATGCTCTTCGTCAGCGCGCCGTCGCGATCGGGACACGCCCGGGCCTGGCAGGCCGGGTTCACGGCGACCCACATCGTGGACCCGGGGCTCAAGATCCACTGGCACGCACCGGCCATCCCCGGCCCGCACGACTACTGCCGCTCCTACTCGGGTCTGAGCCCGAACGGGCGCGCCGCCTACCTCGGCTGGATCGCGGACGGCCGCCGTGACCCTTCCGCGCCGTTGCCGTTCCCCTTCCTGTTCCTCTGCGGGCTGGAACGACGGCTGCTGTCGGACGATCCTGACCCGGCCGAGCGCGCGCTGCTCGTCGCCGAGCTGGTGCGGCTGCGCGGCCTGTACCGGCATCACGGCCTGTTCGAGCAGACCTCGACCGCCCTGCTGCGCTGGGTGCGCTGGCGCGAGGTCCTGGCGCGGCCCGGCTGGCTCGCGGGCTGGACGCCCGACCCGAACGAGGACAGCGAGGAGATGTCGGTGCCGCTGCGCCTGGCCACGGCGTGGAAGGTGGCTGTCGGCGAGCGGGTCCCGTTCGAGCTCGCCCTGGCGACCCTGCTCTGCGTGCCTCCCTGGCAGGGCGGGCTGCCGTCGCGCCACGCCGTGACCCGCACCCGCGCCGCCTTCGTGGCGCTCATGCGGCAGCGGTTCGCGGCCCGGTTCCCCAAGGGGCTGAAGCTCCGGAACAGGCCGTCGTCGGAACTGACCCTGGCCTACAGGTCGCTCAACACCGGCCTCGTCGTGGCGCCCCTGGACCTCGGACGCCGCCTGCCGGACCCGTTCGACCTGAACTGGTCCAGGCTGGTCAGGCTGTGCGTCCAGGCCATCAGCGACCTCGCGCCCCACTCCCGGGCCGTGAGGCCGGACCGCAGCGGCGACGCGACGCCCGAGGCGATCGCGGCGCTGCCTGCGGAACTCCATGCCGTGCGCCACGCACAGCTGCGCCAGATCGACGACTGGCTTGCCACGTTGCCGGACCTGGCGCGGCTCACCACGGCGGAGCTGTGGTCAGGCTGCCTGGGCAGCGCCTCCGCCCCCGGCGCCGGGGGATTGCGCGCCACGGGCGCGATCCTGGCCGGGCTCGGCTACGGCCTGGAACCGGACCCCGCCCTGGGACGGTCCCCGGCCCTCCCGGGCGGGTTCTTCCAGGTGTTCCGGGCGGGCGGGATCGCGCCCGGCGGGGACGTCCGGGCGGTTCCCGGGCCGGCCTTCGGGGTGGGATGCCTCGCGATCGCGTCGCTGGCCGCCCTGTCGGAGGCCGGTCCGCACGGGGCGCGCGCCGGGGAGGTGGAGGCGGTCATCGGCGGGCTGCCCCTCGCACCGGCCGAGCAGCTGCGTCTGCGCGCCCACGCCCTGGGCCTGTCCGCAACGACGCCGAAGCTCGCGGCGCTCCGGCGTGCCGCCAGGATGGTGGAACCGGCCGAACGTCCCCGGGCCGCGGCGCTGATCCTGGACCTGGCCAGGTCGGCGCACATGGTGGCGCCTCGCCAGGTCGCGCTGCTCGAAGCTCTGCACGACGCGCTGGAGCTCGATCGCGCGCCGATCTATCCCGCCCTCCACCAGGGCGTCATGTCGCGCGGCGCGACACCAGCCTCCGCGAACCGGCCGGCCGAGCCGGGCATCGCCGGGTCGGATGGCCTCGCCGGGACGATGCCGGTGGTGCTGGACCCGGCCGCGATCGGCCGCATCCGCGAGGAAACCCGCGGCGTGTCGGAACTGCTCGCGGCCGTGTACGCGGATGACGAGCCGGACAGGACCGCGACGCCCGCCCCGGCGACGCCCGGCCGGCCTGGATCGGGCGCCGACGGCCCGGCGGGCCTCCTGCAAAGGCTGGACGCGGCGCACGCGGCCTTCCTGCGAACGCTGCTGGCGCGCAGGCAATGGCCGCGGGCCGAGTACGAGGCGGAGGCGCGCCGCCATGGCCTGATGCCCGACGGGGCGACGGAGACCATCAACGACTGGGCGTTCGACGCGTTCGACGAGGCGTTGGTCGAGGAGGAGGCGCCGATCGAGGATGGGGCGCCGATCGAAGGCTGGGCCGTCATGGTGGTGAACGCGGCGGCGCTGCGCGCCCTGGAAGGCATGGCATGACCGGATCGCTGAGCGTCGTCGCGACCGAGGGCACGCAGGCGGAGCGCATCAGGCCGAAGGAGCGCGACACCGCGATCAACGCGCTGCGCACCGGCGTCGTGCCCCGGGTCGGGCTGCGCCACGTCCAGGTCGGCCGCGTCGGCGAGGTGGCGCAGGTGCTGCGCGACGTCGAGCGCATCGCCGGGGGCGGCTCCGCCGTGCGCTTCGTCATCGGCGAGTACGGCAGCGGCAAGACCTTCTTCCTCAATCTCGCGCGTTCGCTGGCGATGGAGAAGAAGCTGGTGGTGGTCCACGCCGACCTGGCGCCGGACCGCCGCCTGCATGCCACCGGGGGCCAGGCGCGCGGGCTCTACGCCGAGCTGATGCGCAACCTTTCCACCCGGACCAGGCCGGAGGGCGGCGCCCTGGCGAGCGTCGTCGAGCGCTTCGTCACGGACGCCGAGAAGGCGGCGCGCCTGTCCGGCGCCGAGGTCGGCGAGGTCGTCCGCGAGCGGCTCGGGCCGGTGCAGGACCTCGTGTCGGGCCACGACTTCGCGGCGGTGGTCGTGCGCTACTGGGAGGCGTCGCAGGCGGGCGACGAGGCCACCAAGACCGCCGCCCTGCGCTGGCTGCGCGGCGAGTACGCGCTCAAGACCGAGGCGCGGCAGATGCTGGGCGTGCGCAGCGTCATCGAGGATTCCAGCGTCCACGACTACCTCAAGGTCATGGGCGGCTTCGTCCGGCTCGCCGGCTACGACGGGTTCCTGGTCGTGCTCGACGAGATGGTGAACCTGTTCAAGCTGGTGCACGCGCAGGCGCGCAACGCCAACTACGAGCAGATCCTGCGCATCGTGAACGACGTGCTGCAGGGCAGCGTCGAGGGCGTCGGCTTCTACTTCGGCGGCACGCCCGAGTTCCTGATGGACACCCGGCGCGGCCTGTACTCCTACGAGGCGCTGCGCTCGCGCCTGGCCGAGAACGCCTTTGCCCGCGACGGGCTGGTGGACCTGACCGGGCCGGTGCTGCGGCTGCAGGCGCTGCGGCCCGAGGACGTCTACGTGCTGCTGGAGAAGCTGCGCCACCTGTATGCGGGCGGCGATGCGGCGCGCCACCTCGTGCCCGACGCGGCGCTGCCCGCCTTCCTCGAACACTGCGCGAAGCGGATCGGCGACGCCTACTTCCGCACCCCGCGCAACACGATCAAGGCGTTCCTCGACCTGCTCGCGGTGCTGGACCAGAACCCCGGCGCGGACTGGCGGGCGCTGCTGGGGCAGGTCGACATCGCGCCGGACGCGCCGAGCCCGGGCGGGGATGCCGACGACGCGGCGGCGGACGACGACCTCGGCACGTTCAGGATCTGATGGGGGCCCGGGGAAGCAGGCAAGGCCGGGCTCTCCCTCCGCTGCCCGTTCCAACGACCCAAGAGGGTCGTCGGAACCTTTGGGCAGCTCCGCCCGGACCCGCCAGGGCGAGCCGCCCTGGACTGGCGTTACTTGAGTGCGGGATTCCAAAGGCGAGCCTTTGGCGGAGTTTGAGGCAGAGCCTCAACCTTGCTTGCTTCCTTGGCCACACCCGGGGTCCGCCGGCGTGACGGCGTCGCAGCCACCGGCCATGTCGGCTTCGTTCGACCGCCTGCACGAGGGCGTGCGTCGCTGGATCTGGCGCCAGGAGTGGGAGGAGCTGCGCGACATCCAGGAGCGCTCGATCCCGGTGCTGCTGGAGGGCGGGCGCGACCTGGTGATCGCGGCGGCGACCGCCAGCGGCAAGACCGAGGCGGCGTTCCTGCCCATCGTCTCCCGCCTGGCCGCCGAGGACCGCGAGCCCGGCGGCGGCTTCGACGCGGTCTACGTCAGCCCGCTGCGGGCGCTGATCAACGACCAGTTTGGCCGCATCGAGGGCCTCTGCGAGGAGCTGGGCATCCCCGTCGTGAAGTGGCACGGCGACGTCGCGGCGAGCGTCAAGGCGCGGGCGCGGCAGCGGCCGGGCGGCATCCTGCTGACCACGCCGGAGTCCCTGGAGGCGATCCTGTGCCGCCGCGGCGGCGAGGCCGCGCGCCTGTTCGCCGCCCTGTCCTGCGTGGTGGTCGACGAGCTGCACGCCTTCCTCGACCAGCCGCGCGGCCGGCAGCTCCAGTCGATCCTGAACCGCCTGGAGGTCGCCGCAGGCCAGCGCGTCGCGCGGGTCGGGCTGTCGGCGACGCTCGCGGACATGCGGGTCGCCGCCGCCTTCCTGCGGCCCGGCGACCCTGAGAGCGTCGCGATCGAGCAGTCCGCGGAGGGCGGGGGCGAGCTGCGGCTGCAATTGCGCGGGTATCTGGAGCCTGCCAGGCCGCTGCGCGTGGCGGCGGTGGCGGGCGACGGGCCGGACCAGGAGAAGGCCGATCCGGGCGCGCTGGCCGAGACCGCGATCGCGCACCACCTGTTCGACACCCTGCGCGGCCGGCGCAGCCTGGTGTTCGCCGGGTCGCGCGGCCGGGTCGAGACGATCACCGCGGAGCTTGCGGAGATGGGCGCGGCGCTGGGCGTGCCGGAGGAGTTCCTGGCGCATCACGGCAGCCTGTCGCGCGAGATCCGCGAGGAGGCGGAGCGGCGGATGCGCGACACGACCCGCCCGGCCTCCATCGTCTGCACCACCACGCTGGAGCTTGGCATCGACGTCGGCCACATCGAGGCCGTGGCCCAGCTCGGCCCGGGGCGGACCGTCTCCGGCATGCGCCAGCGGCTCGGCCGGTCGGGGCGGCGGCGCGGGCGGCCGGCGGTGATGCGGGTCTACGTGCGCGAGGCGGAGATCGTGGCCTCGACCCACGCGATGGACCGGCTGCGCGTGGACACGGTGCAGGCCTGCGCGATGCTCGCCCTGATGCTGCGCCGCTGGAACGAGCCGTCGGTGCCCGGTCGCCTGCACCTCTCCACGCTCGTCCACCAGGTGCTGGCGCTGATCGCGCAGCACGGCGGGCTGGGCGTGCGCCAGGGCTGGGAGCGGCTGGGCGCGAGCAGGGCGTTCCCGGAGCTCACGCTGCCGCTCTACCTCGACGTGCTCCGCCGCATGGGCCGCCCCGAGGTCGGGCTGATCGAGCAGGCGCCGGACGGCACCCTGCTGCCCGGTCCCGAGGGTGAGCGGGTGATCGCCGGCCGCGACTTCTACGCGGTGTTCATGACCGCCGAGGAGTTCAGGGTGGTCACCGACCGCGGTCGCGCGCTGGGCACGGTGCCGGTGCAGACCCCGCTGGTGCCGGGCCAGCTGCTGATCCTGGCCGGGCGGCGCTGGCGCGTGCTGGAGATCGACGGCGCCCGCCGGGAGGTCCTGGTCACGCGTGCCTTCGGCGGCAGGCCGCCGCTGTTCGGTGGCGAGGTCGGCGCGCCCCACGAGGAGGTGGTGCGCGAGATGCGGCGCCTCTACGAGGGCCGGGACCGCCCGGCCTACCTCGACGTCCCGGCCGCGGGCTTTCTCGACGAGGCGCGCGCGACCTACCGCGGGCTCGGCCTCGCCGGGGCGAGCTGCTGCCGCCACGAGGACCAGCTGCTGCTGTTCGCCTGGACCGGCGCGCGGGTGCAGACCGCGCTGCGGCTGGCCCTGGTCGACCGCGGCCTGGCGGCCACCGACCTGGGCCTCGCGCTGGCGCTGCCGGCGGCCGCCGGGACGGCGCTGCGCGCGGCGCTGGGCGCGCTTGCCGCCGGGCCGCCGCCCGAGGCGGCGACGCTGGCCCGGCTGGTCGAGCACAAGGTTCGCGACAAGTACGACTGCTACCTCGACGAGGACCTGCTCTGCCTGGACTGGGCGAGCGAGCACGTCGACGCCTCCCGCGTTCCCGACACGGCGGCGGCGCTGCTGGCCAGAATGCCGGAGGATCTCGGCACCCCCGCGTAGAACCCGGGTGCCGGGCCGCTTCCCACCGCCGGCCGTCACGCGCGCGCCCTCGCGAACCTGTCGCTCTTCTCCGCTAATGCCGGCGGCCGCAAGCATCGACCTGCCAGCAAGCAAGGCCGGGCTCTGCCCGGACCCGCCAGGGGCGAGCCGCCCCTGGACCGGCACACGTTGGGAAGGAGGCTCCCGGCCCGAATGTAGGTTTCCAAAGGCGAGCCTTTGGCGGAGTCCAGAGGCAGAGCCTCTGGCCTTGCTTTCTTCAGGCTGCGCTTCCTGACCTCACCAGATCCGCACGCGCTTCTCCGGCGCGCGGAACATGGCGTCGCCCGGCGCCACCGCGAACGCGTCGTACCACGCGTCGATGTTGGACACCGGCCCGTCCACCCTCGCCTCCGGCGGCGAGTGCGGGTCGACCACGAGGCGCTGCTTGGCGGCGCTGTCGCGCACCTTGGCGCGGAACGCCTGCGCCCAGCCGAGGAACACGCGCTGGTCGCCGCTCATCCCGCCCACCACCGGGGCCGCGGCGCCCGCGAGCCGGTCGTGGTACGCGTCGAGCCCGAGGTTCAGCCCGCCCAGGTCGGCGATGTTCTCGCCAATGGTGAGCGTGCCGTTGATGTGCAGGCCGGGGAGCGGCTGCATCGCGTCGTACTGCGCGCCGAGCCGGGCGGCCAGCGCCCCGAACCGCTCCGCGCTGCCGGCGCTCCACCAGTCGCGCAGGTCGCCGCGCTCGTCGTAGTGGCGGCCCTGGTCGTCGAAGCTGTGGGTCATCTCGTGGCCGATCACGCCGCCGATCGCGCCGTAGTTCACCGCCTCGTCGGCGTCCGGGTTGAAGAACGGCGGCTGCAGGATGGCGGCCGGGAACACCACCTCGTTGAAGCTGGGCTGGTTGTAGGCGTTCACCGTCTGCGGGCTCATGTCCCACTCGTCGCGGTCCACCGGCCGGTCGAGCCGGCGCACCTGACGCTGCCAGTCGAAGTCGGTGGCGCGCTCCACGTTGCCGTACAGGTCGCCGGGATGGATCCCCAGCGCCGAGTAGTCGCGCCACGCCTTGGGGTAGCCGACCTGCACGTCGAGCGCGGCGAGCTTGCGCAGCGCCTCCGCCCGGGTCGGCTCGTCCATCCAGGTCACGGTCTCCAGCCGGTGGCGCAGCGCCAGCTTGAGGTCGTCCACCAGCCGCACCATCGCCGCCTTCGAGGCCGGCGGGAAATACTGCGCGACGTAGCGCTCGCCGACCGCCTCGCCGAGCGCGCGGTTGGTCGCCGCCACCGCCCGCTTCCAGCGCGCCCGCTCCGTCGGCTGGCCGTTCAGCGTGCGGCCGTAGAAGTCGAAATGCGCGGCGGCGAAGCGCTGCGACAGGTCCGGCGACGCCGCCGCGGCCAGGCGGAACGCCGCCCAGGCGCGCAGCGTGCCGAGGTCGGCGCGCCCGACGATCGCCGCGGTGTCGCGCACCGCGGTGTTCTCCACCAGAACGATCTTGCCCAGCCCGCCGAGGTCGGCCGCCGCCAGGAACGCCGCCCAGTCGAAGCCGGGCGCGTAGCCGGCGAGCGCCGACACGTCGGTGGGGTTGTAGGTGCGGACCGGGTCGCGGCGCTCGGCGCGCGTCCAGCCGGCGCCGGCGATCTCGGTTTCCAGCGCCAGGACGGCGTCCGCCCCCCGCTCCGCGTCCGCCCAGCCGATCATCGCGAGCGTGGCCGCCACGTAGGCCCGGTACTGCGCGCGCTGCGGGGCGAAGTCGGGCTTGAGGTACTCGTCGCGGTCGGGCAGCCCGCCCTCGCCCTGGCCGAGATAGACGCTGTAGCGGTGCGCGTCCTTCTGGTCGGCCGAGATCTGCAGCCCGAACACGCCCGCCAGGAACCCGCGCTGCCCCCGGCCCATCAGCGCCGCGATCGCCGTGCGGTCGGCGGCGGCGCGGATCGCCGCCAGCTCCGGCTCCAGCGGCCTGGCGTCCAGCGCCTCGACCTGCGCCTCGTCCATGAACGCGTGGTAGAACGCGCCGATCCTGCCCGCCCCGTCGGACGACGCGCCCCCCGCTGATGCCCCCTCCGTCGCCGCCGCGTCGGCCGCCGGGGCCGCGGCGGCGTCCAGGATGGCGTGCACCCTGCTCTCCGACAGGTCGGCCAGGGCGATGAAGTTGCCCGCGCTGCTCCGGTCCGGCGCGATCGCCGCGTCGTGGAGCCAGCCGCCGTTGGCATAGTCGAAGAAGTCCTGCCCCGGCTTCACCGCGCGGTCCAGCGCCGACAGGTCGTAGCCCCACGGCGCGAACCGGGCCGGACCCGGATCCGCGGCCGGGGTCTGCGCCGGGCCGGACGGATCGCCGCCGGCAGGCAGCCCCGCCGCCCCCGTCGTGGCCAGCAGCAGGCATGCGAGGGCGAGGCATCGTGTCGGGCGCAAGATCGTGGCCTCCTGACGGGAGCCGGCAGGATAGGCGGCAAGGCGGCGTGCGCCAAACCGCGCCGGACGCCGCGGCCCGCGCGTCGCTGCCGCACCTGTCGCGGCGACCGGTCACGCTCGCGACATTTCGTGGCTTGCCTGCCGCGACGGGTTGGTGTCGTTCTGGCATCATGGCCGCGCGTCGGGCGGCCGGCACCTTCCGCGAAGCGGCCGCAGGTGCTTCGGAGGGGATGGAGACGATTTGAGGCGGCGCAATCCGCATGAGATTTCGGCGACGACCCGGCCCTCCCGCGCACGCAGGCAGGCCCGGGCGGGGGGCGCCGGTCCCTCCGGCCGTGGACCAAGCCCCGCGGCGTGCGGTGTCCCGCGGCCGGGCCGGCCGCCGCCATGAGCTGGCCCGACATCGCGCAGGTCGATGCCACGCAGGTCACGGCGCTCGTGTTCGCGGCGATCGCCTGCCTCGCCCGCCTTGCCGCGGCGGCCACGCTGTTCGGCCTGGCGGTGGCGGTGCTCGGCGCGCTCGCGGTGTGGCGCTTCACGACGTGCGCCCCACGCCTGGCGCCGGTCGCGCTGCCTCCGGTCAGCGTGCTGCGCCCGCTGTGCGGCGCGGAGGCCGGGCTCGACGCCGCGCTCGAGACCCTCGCGGCCCAGACCTATCCCTCGGTGCAGCTGGTGTTCGGCGTGCAGGACCCGGACGATCCCGCGCTCGCCGCGGTGCGCCGCCTGCGCCGGCGCCACCCCGGGCTCGACATCGCCGTGGCCGTGGACGCGCGCGGCCACGGGCCGAACCGCAAGGTCTGCAACCTCATCAACATGCTGCCGCTGGCCCGCCACGCGGTGCTGGTGTTCTCCGACAGCGACCTGCACGTGCCGCCCGACTACCTGCGGCACCTGGTCGCGACGCTGGCAGAGCCGGGCGTCGGGCTGGTCACCACGCTGTGCACCGGCCTGCCCACCGTGCCGGGCCTGGCGGCCAGGCTGGGGGCGATGCAGATCACCCAGGGCTTCCTGCCGGCGGCGCTGCTGTCGCGCCACCTCGGGCGGCAGGACTGCCTCGGCACCACCATGGCGCTGGGGCGCGACACCCTGGCCCGGGTCGGCGGCCTCGCCGCGCTGGTGGGCCATCTCGCCGACGACAACGTGCTGGGGCAGCTGGTGCGCCGGCTGGGGCTGCGGGTGGCGCTCGCCGCCACCGTGCCCGGCACCGCCGTGCCGGAGGCCACGCTGCGGGCGCTGTGGCGGCACGAGCTGCGCTGGGCCCGCACCATCGCGGCGCTGGTGCCGGTAAGCTTCGCCGCCTCGTCGCTGCAGTTCCCGCTGGCCTGGGCCGCGCTGGCGTGGCTGTGCGCGCCCGGGGAGGCCTGGGCGGCGGGGCTGGCGACGGGCGCCTGGCTGGTGCGCGGCCTCGCGGCGGGCGCCGTGTCGGCCCTGCTCGCCCGCCACGCCGGCCGCTCCTGCGGCGCCGCACCCTGGCGCGCGGCGGCGCTGCTGCCCGCCCGCGACCTGCTGTCGGTGGCGCAGGTCGCGGCCAGCTACCGCGGCGGCACGGTGCTGTGGCGCGGCCACGTCATGCAGGTGGACGCCGGCCAGGCGGCACCGGCGCCGGCCGGGGTGCCGCACGCGATGCGGCTGGCGGCGGAGTTCGCGGGGCCGCCGGCGCTGGAACCGGGGGTCTGACCGCGAGGCGGGCAAGGCAGGAAGCAAGGTTGGGCCCTGCCCAAACCCGCCAAAGGCCGAGGCCTTTGGAAACCGATTTACTAAGAGCGTGTCCTAACAACGATTTGCTACATGGCTGGGAGCATGTTTTCCCGAAAGGATCGCGGTTTCCAGACCGATCAAGCCGATTGTTAGGATACAGCCTAAGTAGAGGATTCCAAAGGCTTGCCTTTGGCGGAGTTTGAGGCGGAGCCTCAACCTTGCTCGCCATGCCTGGCTCACCGCCTGCGGCTGGCGCAGAGCAGAGCAGACTGACCCGCTGCCAGCCGTGGCCTTGCCTGCCTTTGCTGCTGCGCCTCAGAACACCTGCCGCAGGATCATGTAGAGCAGCCCGGCGATCGCCATCGCCGCCGGCAGCGTCAGCACCCACGCCAGCGCCATCGCCCGCAGCGTCGCCCACTGCAGCCCCGAGCCGTTCGCCGCCATGGCGCCGGCGACGCCGCTCGACAGCACGTGGGTGGTGGACACCGGCAGCCCGTAGGCATCGGCCAGCCCGATGGTGGCCATCGCGACGATCTCGGCGGACGCGCCCTGGGCGTAGGTCATGTGCGTCCTGCCGATCTTCTCGCCCACCGTGACCACGATGCGCTTCCAGCCCACCATCGTGCCGAGGCCCAGCGCGAGGGCGACGGACACCTTGACCCAGGTCGGGATGAACCGGGTGCCGCGGTCGAGCCAGCCGCGCTCCGCCTTGAGCGTGGCGAGGTCGGGGTCGCTGAACCCGGCCGGCCTGGCGCCCATCACCCGGATCGCGTCCGACGCCAGGTACATGTCGCTGCGCACGTTCTGCGTCGCGCGTGCCGGCACCGCCTTGATCGCGCCGTATGTCTTCACCTGGTTGCCGATGTCGCCGGACAGGGCGCCCAGCGCCGCGTACACCGCCGGGGTGTTCACCGCCCTGGTCTTGAGGGTCTCGCTTACCGTGGTGCGGGCCGCGGCGGCGTCGGCCGGCGCCGCGGCCCCCGCGGCGTGCGCCTGGAACACGCCCTGCGCGTCGCCCATCGACGTCAGGAACGCGGGCGTCGTCGATTCCGGCACCGCGCGGTTCAGCGCGTAGGCGGTGGGCGCCGCGCCGATCAGGATCAGCATGATGAGACCCATGCCCTTCTGCCCGTCGTTGCTGCCGTGGAAGAACGACACGCCGGTGCAGGTCGCGACCAGCAGCGCGCGGATCGGCCCTGGCGGCGGCGCGTTGCCCTCGGGCGCCTCGTACAGCGCCTTGTTGCGGATCAAGAGCTTCATCGCCAGCAGCAGCCCTCCCGCCAGCACGAAGCCGATCAGCGGCGAGAACAGCAGCGCCTCGCCGATCTTGAGCGCCTGGCTCCAGTCCACGCCCGAGGTCGCCTGGCCGGCGGGGGCGATGAGCTGGTTCGCCAGCCCGACGCCCATGATCGAGCCGATCAGCGCGTGCGAGGAGCTGTTCGGGATGCCGAACGCCCAGGTGCCGAGGTTCCAGATGATCGCCGCGATCAGCAGCGAGAAGATCATCGCGTAGCCGGCGCCGCTGCCGACCTGCAGGATCAGCTCGACCGGCAGCAGGCTGACGATCGCGTAGGCCACCGCGCCGGAGGACGTCAGCACGCCGAGGAAGTTGAAGGTGCCCGACCAGATCACCGCGACCAGCGGCGGCAGGCTGTGGGTGTAGATCACGGTGGCGACGGCGTTGGCCGTGTCGTGGAAGCCGTTGACGAACTCGAAGCCCAGCGCGATCAGCAGCGCGAGGCCGAGGAGCACCAGCGCGCCCACCGCCAGCCCGTGCTCGCCCACGTGGCTGACGTCGCTGTAGATGCTGGACGCCGCGTAGCCGAGCCCGGCCAGCAGCACCGCGAGGAACGCCAGCGCGCCGCCGGCGTGCGGCTTGCCGTCGAGATGCGGGCGCGAGGACGACAGCCCCGGCCCGCCCATGGTCGTGTCCGACATCGTTGCCCCCGGTCCTCGTCCCGAACCGGCACTTAGCGAATGCATCGGCGGGGTTCGATGTCAGTCTGATGACAATTCCGCGTCGCCGGCCTTGACCATGCCGCGAGGGTGGCGGAGCGGCGCTGGCATCCGCGAGCCGGGCCGGCCATGGCCACAGGCGAGAGGCAGCAGGCAAGGTTGAGGCTCCGCCTCAAACTCCGCCAAAGGCTTGCCTTTGGGATCTCTTACTTAAGGAATGGGTTTCCAAAGGCCCCTGGCCTTTGGCGGGTCTGGGCAGAGCCCAGCCTTGCTTGCCGCCTCGCTTCCTTGCCGCGGACCGGCTTCACGCTGATCCTGTCCTCAGGGCCGCAGCACCGCCAGCACGATCTCGACGACGATCAGCACCACGATCGCCAGCTCCATCAGCGCCGCCCGCCCGACCGACGCCTCCTCGTACAGCGCCGCGTAGGTGTCGCGGATGATCGCCAGCTTGCGGTCCACCGCGGCGGCCACCACCCGCACCCGGAACAGCTCCAGCGCCGCCGTGTAGATGCGCGCGAGATAGACGTCCTCAGTGACCTGCAGCGCGTTGTCCGCCTTCTCGGTCAGCTCGGTGACCTCGGCCACCAGGGCGTACAGCCGCCGCGCCAGCCGGGAGAAGCGGCGCGAGGACAGCACGCCGCCGCCGCGCCGGGTGCGCTCCACCAGGTCGTACATGCGCGGCAGCTCGTCGTTGAGCAGCTCGTCGTAGTAGCGCACCTCCAGCAGCTGCGCGTTGGCCACCTCCAGCACGTCGAGCACGTCGGAGTCGCCGCGCGGCTCGTAGATGAACGCGCGGTCCCAGGTCAGCACCACCAGGTCGTCGGTGTAGTACGAGAACCGCTTGCGCAGCAGGTCCTGCCGCGCGCCCTCCGACAGCGCCCGGCTCTCGCCCGACAGCAGCGGCACCAGGTCGAGCCGCTCCTGGATCTCGGCGGCGCTCATCTCGCGGTCGAAGGCGCGCACCAGGCCGAGCAGGTAGTCCTCCTCCAGCACCGAGCGCGACGGCCGGTCCAGCGCCGCCCCCAGCAGCTCGCACACCTGCCCGGTCAGCGTGCGCCACACCGGGTGCCCGGCGCCCGGGCCGACAGCGCGGTTCACGGCATTCAGCAGCGCGGCGTACTCCGTCCAGCCCAGGTCCGCGGCCGGCACGCGCAGCGCCAGCGTCAGCACGCCGAAATCGTACAGCCGCGCCGTCACGTCGGCGGCCGCGAGGTGGCCCTCGACCAGCAGCGGCACCGGGTCGAGCGTCAGCACCAGCGGCGGCACGTCGTAGGCCACCGCCTTGGGCGGCGTGGCGCCCAGCCGGCGGCGCGCGCTGCCCGCCCCGGGACGCGTGCTCCAGATCGCCTCGGCGCGGACCAGGTCCACGGCGTAGGCGATGTCGAACAGCCGGTAAGCGATCACTTCGCCCACCGCGACCCGCGGCTCCACCTTCACCCGTCGGCCCTCGCCCCTGCCGGACGGGCCGTGCCCCGGCGCGGGGCAAAAGGCAAGCAAGGCCAGAGGCTGGTAGTGGGTCAGTCTGAAACGCGTCGGCGGCAGGGCGCAGGCAGCCTTGCAGCAAGCAAGGCCGGGCTCTGCCCAGACCCGCCATGCCTGAGGCCTTTGGAAACCCATTTGCTTAAGTGACGGATTCCAGAGGCTTGCCTTTGGCGGAGCTTGAGGCAGAGCCTCAATCTTTGCGTCCCTTCCGGGCTTTGCGTCCCTTCCGGGCTTTGCGTCCCTTCCGGGCTTTGCGTCCCTTCCGGGCCTTGCACTGCCCTACGACGATCATGGGGGCAAACTGACCCACTACCCGGGCTCTCCCTCCGCTGCCTTTCCAACGACCCGAGCAGGTCGTCGGAACCTTCGGCAGCTACGCCCGGACCCGCCAAAGGCCGAGGCCTTTGGAAACCATCTACTTAAGCGGAGGATTCCAAAGGCTTGCCTTTGGCGGAGTTTGAGGCAGAGCCTCGACCTTGCTTGCCTCAGGCGGCCAGCGCCGGTGCAGCCACAGCCAGGACGCCGGGTCCTCCCGGATCCACCGCTCCAGCACGCCGTTCACCGCCAGGGTGAGCGCGTGCACGTCGGGGTCCCGCTCGCCGGTGCGCGGCACCGCGAGCGGCGCCTCGCACACCAGCCGGAACCGCGCCGGGCCGAGCCGGACCACGCGGATCGGCACCACCGCGGTACCGAAGCGCAGCGCGAGCTGCGCCAGCCCCGGCGCCGTCATCGCCGGCCGCCCCAGGAACGGCACGGCGATGCCGTCGTTCATCTTCTGGTCGACCATGAGGCCCAGCGAGCCGCCCGCCCGCAGGTGCGCCAGCGCCGCCCGCGCGCCGTGGCGGCCCTTGGGGAACATCGACACCTCCGGGCCGAGCGCCCGCTGCCGCATGGCCTGGATCACGGCGTCCACCGGGGCGTTGGAGGCGGCGCGGTAGAACCCGGACACCGCGAGGCCGAGCTGCGCCGCGATCGGCAGCACCATCTCCCAGTTGCCGAAATGCCCGGAGAAGAACAGCGCCTGCGTCCCGGCCCGCCGCAGCCCGGCGAGGTGCTCCTCGCCCTGCAGCTCCCAGCCCGGGCCTGCCGGGGTGCGCGCCAGGCCCGCGAGATGCGGCAGCTCCGCGGAGTTGCGGCCGAGGTTGTCCCAGACCGCGCGGATCACCGCAGCGCGCTCCGCGGCGTCGAGCGCCGGCAACGCCTGCACCAGGTTCGAGTCGGCCACCCGCGAGGCGGACAGCCGCGGCCCGACCATGCGTGCGGCCCAGCCTCCGAGATCGGACGACCTGACCGGCCCCAGCCAAGCCAGGACACGCCCCAGGCCGCGCAGGGCCGCCGCCTCGCAGCGCCGGACGGCGTCCTGGGCCAAGGGGAACCGGGATGACGGCATCCGGCACGATAGCGCGTCGGGCCGGCAGACGGTCAAACACGCGCGCCGCGGACGGCGGCACCGTCACGAGCGGCCGCGGAGCCCATGTCGCAGCGGACGTCGGCGTCGTGCATCCGCCGGATCGGACGCGTCCGGACATGGCCGGGCGCCCGACGATGCCGGCGCGGCGCGCACGTCGCCAGGGGATGGGGCAGCGTGGACCATACGGACCAGGAACAAATGGTTAATGACACCAGCGGTCCTGGGCATCGACCTGTCAGCAAGCAAGGCTGGGCTCTCCCTCCGCTGCCTTTCCAACGACCCAAGCAGGTCGTCGGAACCTTTGGCAGCTACGCCCGGACCCGCCAAAGGCCGAGGCCTTTGGAAACCATTTGCTGACGTAGGGGATTCCAAAGGCTTGCCTTTGGCGGAGTTTGAGGCAGAGCCTCAACCTTGCCTGCCTGACCGGTCACGCCCCAGGACCGTGTTGGTATGAGGCCGCTCCTGCCTGGTGTGCCGTTGTGCGCCCAGCCGCGACTCTGCTCGCGTTCCTGTTCCAAACCGTGAACGAATGGTTAATGCCTGGCGGCCGCCAGGCCTCTTCCGCGTGCTTGTCGCCGGTTCGCCGTCGAGCCCTGGCCACGCCGTGCGGCCTCGGCTATCGACCTCCGCACCGACAGGGCCGGGTCCGTCACACCGGTGCCCCGCCTGCCGGCCGCCCTCCCGCAGGACCGGAAACCGTGCGCGCCCTCCTCGCCCTGCTGCCGATCGCCCCGCTGCTGCAGTACGCCGGCCGCGCGGTCTGGCCGGCGCTCCCCGCCTGGCTGGTGTTCGCCGCCGGCGCGTGCGCGATCGCGGTGCTGGCCGACTGGGTCAAGCGCGCCACCGAGCAGCTCGCCCGCCACGCCGGCCCCGCGATCGGCGGCCTCGTCACCGTCAGCTTCGGCTCGATCGCCGAGCTGGTGCTGGCGCTGTTCGTGCTGGCCGACGGCCAGGCCGCGGTGGTGCGCGCGCAGATCACCGGCTCGATCATCGGCACCAGCCTGCTCGGGCTCGGGCTCGCCGTGCTCGCCGGCTCCGTGGGCCGCCGCCGCCAGCGCTTCGATCGCGAGAACGCCGGCCTGCTGTCCTCGCTGCTGGTGCTGACGCTGATCGCGCTGCTGCTGCCCGCGGTATTCGACCTGGCGCTGCGCACCCGGGGCGCCGCGACCGGCCCGAGCGACGAGCAGCTCAGCCTGGGCGTGGCCGCCGTGCTGCTGCTGCTCTACGGCGGCAACCTCGCCTACACCCTGGTCACCCACAGCGACGTGTTCGCCGGCGACGAGGCTTCGCCCGCAGCCGGGCCCGGTGACGCGGCCGCGCCCGGCCGTGCGTCGACCACCCCGCCCGGGGCGGGGGACGAGACCCGGTGGAGCCTCGGCCGGGCGTTGCTGGTGCTGGTCGCCGCCACGCTGGCGATCGCCTGGGAGGCGGAGATCGTCTCCTCCGCCCTGGAGGCCACCGGCGAGGCCCTCGGCCTGTCCGCGACCTTCCTCGGCGTGGTCGCCCTGGCGCTGGTCGGCACCTCGGCGGACCTGTTCGCCGCGGTGGGCTTCGCCCGCGCCGACCGCATGGGGCTGGTGCTGTCGATCTGCGTCGGCTCGGCGATCCAGATGGCGCTGGTGGTCGCGCCCGCGCTGGTGCTGCTGTCCTGGGCGATCGGCCACCCGATGACGCTGGTGTTCGCGCCGCTCGACCTGTTCGCGATCGCGGCCAGCGCGCTGATCGTCAACTCGGTGGCGGGCGACGGCGAGACCACCTGGTTCGAGGGCCTGCTTCTGGTCGGCGTCTACGTCCTACTGGCGCTGGGATTCTTCTTCGCAGGCGCGTAGAACGCCCGGGCGGGCGCACATGGTCCGCAGGCCGCGGCCTGCCGCTGATCCGCCGTGGCCGAACCTGCCAGGCTGGCAGGCTGGCAGGCTGAATGCACCAGGCTGGGACCGGGCGCCGGGCCAGCCTCGATTGTCCACTCCGTGGAGCGAACCGGCACAGATGTGGCGTCAATCCCTGGCCTGGTCCCCCACCATCGCCCTGTCGTGGCTGTGGGGCCTCGGCTTCTTCTACGCGATCCACGTCACCTTCCTCTACGGATGGCCCGGCTTCGTCGCCTTCGCGGTGCCGAACGCCCTCGGCCTCGCGCTGTTCGGCTGCGCGGTGGAGTGGTTCGGCCCGCGCGGGCCGCTGGACGACAGCTTCGGCCGCCTCGCCGCCCGCTACGGCGGCATCCTGTTCGCCTACCAGGTGGCCGCGGTCGGCGTGACCCTGTTCGCCTTCGCGGCCGACTACCTGCGGCCCCTGGTCGGCGGCCTGGCGATCCCGCTCGCCGTGCTGCTCGCGGTGGCAGCGTCCACGGTCGGGCACGTCGCGCGGGTGCAGGATTTTCGCGCCCTGCATGCCGCGATGCTGGTCGCCGGCGTCGCCTGCGCGCTGGCCGCGCTCCTGCTCATGCCGGTGGCGGGCCCCGTCCACGTCGCCGCAGGTCCGGACGGGCGCTTCTACGGCCTGGTGGTGCCGTCGCTGGTCGGCTTCCTGCTCGGCCCGTGGCTCGACCTCCAGCACTGGCAGCGCGTGCTGCGCATCCGCCACGAGGGCGCTTCCGCGGCCCGGGCGTATGCCGCCGCCGGGTTGCTGTTCCTGGCGCTGCTCACGCTCAACGCGCTGTTCGCGGCCGCGCTGCCGCAGGGCACGGCCGCGGCGCTGCACCGCGGCTTCGACGGCGTCGCCGAGGCGCCGGCCGCGCTCGCCACCGCGCTCGCCGCGATGGGCCCGGCGGCCTCGGCCACCGCCTGGCTGTTCGGCGTGTGGGCGGCGATCGCGGTCGCCTCCACCCTGGACAGCGCCTACGCCGCGACGCGCTGGTTCCTGGTCGCCGCCACCACGCGCAGCACCAGCCCGGTGTTCGCCCTGCTGCCGGCCGCCCTGGTGCAGACGCCGCTGTGGATGCTGCTCGCCGCACTCGGGCTCAGCGGCGCCGCCTACGCCGCCAACGCGCCGCTGCTGCTGCTGATGGCGCCGTTCGCCACGCTGTTCGTCGGCTACTCCGCCTGCTTGGTGCTGCAGGTGACCCGCCGGGCCGGGCCGCACGACTCCACGCTGTGCTTCCTGCTGGGGATCGCCGCCTCCGCCTGCTTCGCCGTGGGCTACTACGCGCAGCTCGTGCCGGTGATGGCGGTCTCGCCGCTGCTGCCGCTGCTGGCCGCCGCGCCGCTGCTGACCGGCGCGCCCTCGGCCGCGACCGCCGCCGCGTCCCGCGACGCCACGGAACAGGCCGACCCGCAGACCCGGGCACCGCCCGGCCCGGCCCGGCCCGCGGGCGCGCACGGCTTCGCCGCGGCACCGGGGCAGACCGCGGCGGCCGAGGGCGGGGTCGCCGTCGGCGCCGCCCCGCTGATGGGCCGCTTCGACGGCGCGTGGTTCCAGTACGACGTGATCCCGACCTACGACGACACCAACTCGGTCGGCAACGTCTACTTCGCCAACTACGTGCGCTGGGTCGGCAAGACGCGCGAGCTGTTCTTCGCCCGCTGCGTGCCGAACTTCGACCTCAAGACCACCGGCTTCTTCATCCTGACGCGCGACTTCTACCACAAGTTCGTGCGCGAGACCCGCGAGTTCGAGGCGATCCTGGTGCGCATCCGGGTGGGCAAGAACAACCGCAAGTTCGTCACCCTGGAGCACGAGATCCGCAGCGCCGACGGCGGCCTGCTCGGCAAGGGCTCGCAGCAGCTCATGTTCGTGGACTCGGCGTCCTACCAGCTCATCGACGTGCCGGTGGACATGCTGCGGGGCTTCCTGCCTTACGTGACCAACGTCGGGGCGGACATCGCGGCGCAGGTGGCGAGCTGAGGCAAGGCGAGAGAGCAAGGCCAGAGGCTCTGCCTCTGGACTCCGCCAAAGGCTCGCCTTTGGAATCCCCTGCTTAGAGAATGGTTTCCAGAGGCCTCGGCCTTTGGCGGGTCTGGGCGTGGCTGCCCAAAGGTTCCGACGGCCCTCCTGGGCCGTTGGAATGGGCAGCGGAGGGGGAGCCCGGCCTTGCTTCCTGTTGCCGCAACCGATCCGCCGGCCGGGAACTCCGCTTCCTACTGCACCACGATCCGCGGCGCGGCGCTCTCGATCTCGCGCAGGCGGCCCTGGGTCTTCTCCCACACCCGCGCCGCCAGCGCCGTGTAGGCCCGCCCCGCGTCGCTGTCCGGCGCCTGCGTCACCACCGGCGTCCCGGCGTCCGCGTTGGTACGGATCTCCAGCAGCAGCGGCACCTCGCCCAGGAACTCCACGCCGTGCGTGCGCGCCTCCTGCCGCGCGCCGCCGTGGCCGAAGATCTCGGTGCGCGCGCCGCAGGCCGGGCAGCAGAAGAAGCTCATGTTCTCCACGATGCCGAGCACGCTCACCCGGGTCTTCTCGAACATCGATACCGCGCGCCGGGCGTCGATCAGCGCGATGTCCTGCGGCGTGGAGACGATCACCGCGCCGGTGATCGCGACCTTCTGCGCCATGGTGAGCTGCGCGTCGCCGGTGCCGGGCGGCATATCCACCACCAGGATGTCGAGCGCGCCCCAGTCCACCTGCCCCATCATCTGCTCCAGGGCCCCCATCACCATCGGCCCGCGCCAGATCATCGCCGTGGTCTCGTCCACCAGGAAGCCGATCGACATCGCCTTCAGGCCCCAGGCCTCGATCGGCTGCATCCGGTCGGCGACGATCTCCGGCTTGCGATTCTGCCCGAGCATGCGCGGCAGGCTCGGGCCGTAGATGTCGGCGTCGAGCAGCCCGACGCGCAGCCCCTGCCGCGCCAGCGCCACCGCGAGGTTGACCGCCGTGGTCGACTTGCCCACGCCGCCCTTGCCCGATGCCACCGCCACGATCGAGCGGACCTCGGGCAGCAGCGCAGTCTTGGCGCCCGGCCCCTGCGCCGGCCCCGCCTTGGCAGGGCCATGCGAGTGTCCGCCCGGCCCGTGCGCGTGGCCGCCCGCCGCCGGCGTCGCGCCTGCGGCGCCCCCCGGCGGGCGCGCGACCGCGCCGTTCGGTCCTGCGGCCGGGGTGGCCGCCATGCCGCCGCGATGCGCCGTGAGCACCGTGGCGACGTTGCTCACGCCGCGCTCGCGCGACAGCAGCGACTCCACCTGCCGGCCCACGGCCTCCATCTCGCGCGCCCGGGCCCGGTCGGTCAGCAGCGTGACCTGCACCAGGCTGCCCTTCGCCTGGATGCTCTCCACCAGGCCGGCGGCGACGATGTCCTGCGGGCTTCCCGGGGCTGCGATCCCGCGCAGGATGTCGCGCAAGGTCTCGACGTCTGGCTCGGCCATGGGCGGGCGGTCTCCGGCGCGGGAACACCGCGTTCCCCGCGGCAGATATGGCCCGCGCCGCGCCGCGTGCCAACGTGCGACCGAGCAGGCGGGGCGACCGAGAAGGCGGGGCAGCAGGCGGGACCCATCAGAGGGCCGGGCCCTCTGGAAACCCCGTCCGGAGACTAGGGCGTGTGGACGGAATCCCTGACATGCGTTTCTGACGGATCCCGAATCGGTCTTTGTTCGAATCACTGCGTGAGCGGTATCACGGAGCCGGACATGCTGACGGGAATGATGGAGCGCGA
>JAABUV010002322.1_pt1 | contig 26029 bp, 39 predicted proteins | sample 5559971 | NCBI WGS metagenome assembly JAABUV01 (sample SAMN10711881, study PRJNA513362) | rock metagenome | isolation source: Antarctica rocks | place: Antarctica: Victoria Land, Knobhead nord | collected 2015-12-19
TGTTTGAAAGGCCAGAGCATCAGAGGGTGAGCGCGAGGGTCAGTCATAGCTGTGGCTCACTTTCACCCTTTCCTTCAGTTCTGCCTGCAGCGATCTCGCGCGATGCAGGCGTCCCTGCACACTCCCAAGCACAGGCCAGCCTGCTGCCGCGAGGCCGCCAGGTGTGCCAGGGCAGAGCCTGCGCCGCAGCTGTCCACATCCAGGTGCGGGCCCGCACCCATGTGCATTGTGCAGCATGCTTATCGCACAAGCGCTTACAAATGAAACGCTTGCAATGCAGGCCATGCGGCCAGGCAGGAGCGTTCGGAGCACGACCCGCCAGGAGACACCAGGTGCTCCAGTGCCGTTCTGACTTTTTATGTACGCGGAACAGCTGTGTATGACTGTGCTCCCGCATGTGCACGCACATGCTGTCCTAGCATTCCCCATAACCAGACCATTGGTGAACCTGCAAGCATGCACGTTGCCACGCATCAGTGACCACTCTGACAGCATAAAAGGACGTCTGCTCCTGCAGGCACGCCAGGTGGTGGCGCTTGCTGCGGAGGTGAAGGAGCAGCAGGGCGCGCCCGCGGCGACGCAGGCGGGCGCGGACGAGTACTATGAGGCAAGCGCCGCTGATTGCTGGGGCCTGCCACTGCTCCAGGCTGTGCTCTAGCGCTGACGCGTGGATGCAGAAGCGCGGATGCGCCTGGTCAAGCCTGGATGTGGGCTGTGGCTGTGTCAATGCTGCCAGGCCTGGGCTTACCGGCGCTGCCAGGCCTGGGCCTGCCGGCGAGGGGTGGACACAGGCAGGGCTTGAACGAGTTTCAGTGCTCAACCGCACAGGCGTCTTGGAGAGTCGGCCATTAGGCCAAGGCCGTATCTGGCAACCAGCCCAGCGGGCGCTGCGGCAGCCAGACCTACAGGACAGTGGCAGGCTCAGAAAAACAAGCTGCAGACACCCGTGCGCGCAGGTCTACCTAGACAAGCCGCTCGGCGTGCGGTTCAGCCGCGGCAACGACGGCGGCGCGTACGTCGTGCGCTCCGACGAAAAGATCGGCAGCACAGACCCCAGCATCGAGGTGCGCGGCAAGCCCTGGCCTTTCCTGACCCTTTAGATAGCTGCACACACGGCCCGCGCTGCCTCGGCCAAGCAGGCTTTCCTAGGGAGAGCGCCGTCACAAATGCACGCTTCGCACGGACATGTGGAGGAGGCTGAGGCTGCGGACAGAGCGGCATACCACCAACACGGAGAGAGACCCGCCGCAGTGATGTCCTGAACTAATAGGAGCGAGGCTGAGCGGCAGCAGGAGCTGCGCGTCTGACGCGGCGGCTGCCCGCGCGCGCGCGCAGCCGGGGGACCAGATCGTGGCGGTGAGCGCGTCGTTCGGCACGGACGTGTGGCAGGCGAAGAACTTTGGGCAGGTGATGTACGCGATCAAGACACGCAACGGGCAGGTCTACATGAAGCTCAAGCGCAACTTCGGCGACCTCAGCTCGTTTGTGGCGCGCGCCCGCCGCGCACCGCCGCCCGCGCGCCCGCCGCGCCCAGCCGGCTGCCGGGCCGAGCGATGCCTCCCTTCCCCTGCCCGCACTGAATCTGGCCGGGCTGTGGAACCTACGACCGCCGCCTGTGTTGAGGAGCACGCCCCACAGGTGGGGAGCGCGGTGCGCAGCTGGGAGCCCTGCTGCAGGCGCTTGGTGCGGCGGGGCGCCGAGGCCCGCGCCCGGCCGCGCGCGCGCGCAGGAGCAGGAGATGTCGGACATCGAGAAGCAGTTCAAGGCGGAGCGCGGCGGCGGCAACTACGGCGTGGGCACCAAGGAGAAGCAGCAGGCGAACTACTTTGCGCGCAAGGAGGCCGAGGAGCGCCGCCGCGGCCTGTTCGACCAGGCGCTGGCCAAGTTCAAGGCCAGCGACATCGAGGGGGTGCGCTGGCGCCCCCGCTGAGCCCCCCCCTCGCGCGGTGCAGCCGGAAGCCTGCCAGCGCTCGGCAAGCACAGTGCCTTGACAGTTGAAAGTCTGATGTGGCAAGGGCGGCGTGGCGACGCCGGGCGTGCGGAGCATGCCGCCGCCCGTCAGCCAGCCTCGCGAGGCGGTCTGAAATCCTACAAGGGTTGGTAAGCCTGTCGCGCCCTGCGCCATGCGCCCGAGATTAGCGAGCGGGGGCGGGCGCGCCGCACGGGCCCGGCAGCCGCGCGCGAGCGCGGGGCGCGCCGCGCAGGCGCTGATCGACTTTGAGGAGGTCATCAGCATGGAGCCCAAGAAGTACCTGGGCGACAACTTCAGCCGCGTGACGCAGATCTTCCGCGTGTCGCACTACAACGTCGCGTGCTGCTACTCCAGCATCAACCAGGCGCGGCCCGCGCCGGCGTCAAAGCTTCACCGGCGCTCAGAGCGCCGGGAGGCGCCGGAGCGCCGTGCGCTGCCTGCTGGCGGTCTTCGTGGGCGGCCGCGGCGCGCGGTCGGGCGCCCCGCCCTCCCGCGGCGCTTGCGGCGCCGGGCGACTTCCTTCTGGCTGCGGGTAGAGCGCAGCGCGGTGATCAATTCTCTTTGTCGGCCCCACGCCCCACATGCGTCGACGGGCCCGGGCGAGGTTACTCCATATCGCACATTGCCACTCCACATCGCAAGTGTAAGGAGAGCGGTCTGTGCAGGTCGATGCGGGCCTGGAGGCGCTGGAGACGGCCATGAACTCCGGGTTCGAGCAGTACAGCAAGATCCGGTCCGACCCCAACCTGGAGACGCTGCGCACGTCGCCCAAGTTCAAGGAGCTCATCGACCGCTACGACGAGCCCGTGTTCAACGACATGGCCGTCAAGTGCGGCCCCTGCCGGACGAAATGGTGTGATGTACTCGTGAGAAGCCTGCGCCCACATCGCAATGCCTGTGACAAGCCAGGGCGTGACTGCATGATCGGGATGTGCACGCACCCAGATCGGGGAAGTGCATGGGAGGATCCAGGATGCATGCATGGTGCTTGGCTGCTCCAGACAGTGTCCTTCCGCCTACAGCGTGGACTAAAAAGCACAGCCGCATGTGTGGGTCACCCAGCAAGCTCATGCGCGACGCAGGGCGTTCAAGAACCTCTTCAGCTTCGGGAGGAAGGCAGACAAATGACGGCCGCCGCCAGCGCCGAGCGCCTCTGTGCGCTGAGTCAGCTTTTGAGTCCGGGGCCTCGTAGCAGGGTCCGTCAGTGTGTCGAGTGGCCATGGCCGTGGTGTGCCAGGTGGCGATGCAGTGCACGGCAACTTGCCATTGGCAAGCATTCTTTGAGCATCGCCTGTAGTTTGGGGGGATGCGAGCTGTGAACACGAGCGGGGCCTGTTGTCCGGCACTGGGGTCCATTGGTTTCAAAGTGGCTGACACGTGAGGATGCTGTCATGCATGTCAGGCATGTGTTCGCTGTGCAGGCATGCCATGCTGGCCATCTCAAGAGGTGACATCAGCTGATCAGTTGAATTGTTGTAAAGATTAATCAAATTGTCAATCAAGACCCGCTCAAAGTGCCTGGCTCGAGTCAGCTGTCACAGCCTCGCATACACGAACTGCAACACAGGTGCTCATGTGTGGGCGTGTGCTGCTGCTCGGTTCCAGCTATGCCATTGCACAATCCAAAGTCCTCACTTGGTATATTGTATCTGAACTTTAACCAGGACTCGTCGTGCATCACTATCGCAGACTCGAGCGGCATAAAGATATACAGCATTGACACGCACAAACTGTGCTACACAGAACTCTTGGGCGCCGTGAGGTGCGAAGTCTAGCCTTGCTGTGCGCTGCGTGCAAACGCAGCGTGCTAAGCTCTGCCGCTCCTGCTGCAGCATATGCGAGCAGCTTTTCTGCACGAGCCTTCTTGGATGGGTTGGAGCAGGTGCGCTGTGAAGCATTGCGGTGCTACTTGTTGCGCAAAACACATCAGCGGTGATGGCGCGTCATTGACTGTTTTCCACACAGCTGGTACTTGCCCATGGTCTGAGTTTTCATATCTGCACAGGAGAGCAGCCGGTGCTCACTCCGCGGAAGCTCTGTCTGTGGAATAGCAACAAGCAGACCTCGATATCCGACCTCGCCTTCTCTTCGTCGGTCCTGGCGGTTCAGATGAACAGGAAACGGTGCGGCCGCGCGCGGGGCGCAGCGCCCGCGCGTCCCGCCTCGGCGTCACCAGTTCAAGCAGTTCCGGGAAGGTCGTGCGCGAGATAGAGCCTCTCTGCCGTGCGCTGGGTCTCGCAGGGGGAGCTGCGGGCGGGAGCTGGCCAGCACAGGGCTGCAGACCCCGACCTCTCCCCCACAAGTCAGCCTAGGACAGCGTCGGTGCCCCGAAAACAGACGCGCGTCGGGGCAGGCTGGTGGTCGTGCTGGAGCGCCGCGCGCACGTCCACGCGCTGGAGTCGCTGGAACTGCTGGAGACGCTGGACACGGCGCCCAACGCGCGCGGCGTGTGCGCGCTCACGGTCTGCGCGCAGCCGTGCCTGCTCGTGCTGCCGTCCTCCGGCGCCGGCGGCGCGCTGCGCATCCACAACCTGCTGGCCGGCAGCGGCGGCGGCGTGCTCAGCGAGGTGGCCGCGCACCGGGCGCACGTGGTGCGCGCCCGCGCGTGCGGCCAGCCCCAGGCCATGCCCGGCGCTCCGGCTCACGCCGTAATTGCCAGGCGTCTGGCAGTGCGTGTGCGAGCTGGCCGTGCATGCAACCGGCCTGGCGCACCTGGCGCCCGCGGCTCGCTCACAGCGCGCTGGCCAGCGCCTCGGCATGGCTTGCAGACGCTGCGGGCAAGCGGGACTGCCATGCATGGGGGATGCGAGGCGACGCCATGCCAGCAGAAGGCGCACAGCGGGTGGTCTGCATGGCACCAGAAGCCCACCATGCATGCGCCCACTGCCTGTGCCGCGCATGATGACGGCACGCTGCCGGGCCCTCAGCCCTGACCCTACCCTAATTCACCCGGTCATGCGTGCGCCCACGGCGTGTGCAGGTGGCCCTTGCATGGAACCATGACGGCACGCTGCTGGCCTCCGCGTCGTCCAAGGGCACCGTGCTCCGGGTGCACCGCATGCCGGCCACCGCAAAGGCGCGCCCGGCTGACCAGGCAGGGACTGCGCATGGAGGCTGCACGTCTTGCCTCGCGATGCCTTGCTGTGACTTGTACATATAGACCTAGTCCCTATGCAGACCATGTAGAGATTAGCACATATTCGTCTGTATCCTGTTGGGTTTGCTTGGTGCCACGCGGTAAAAGGTCAGGGAGGACTGCCCATGCACTGTGGGGTGCAGCTGACCAGACACCATAAGTGGTCACGGCATCGGCTTACAAGCGACCGGCTATGGGCCCCTCCCACCGGCGTGCGCGCGCACGCCCCGCAACCCGCTGCAGGCAGCGCCGACAGAGCGGCCGCGGGCGCCGCAGGCGTATGCATTCAGGCGCGGCACGCGCCCTGCCACGATCCACTCGCTCGCGTTCAGCCCGGCGGCGGTGCGGCCGGCGCTGCTGTGCGCGGCCTCGGGCCACGGCACCGTGCACCTGTTCCGGCTGGAGGAGCACGAGCGGTGCGCCGCCTGCGCCGCCCCCGATCCCGTGTGTCCTGGGTATGGGCTTGCAGCCTGCTGCAGGTGCGGGCCCTGTCAGGTGGCCCACAGGTCCGGCGTGCCCTGCAACTTCCCAGCGTGGTGAATGCGGTCGTCACGCGCTTGGCTTTGCTGACACCGTACATTCATGTCTGCTCGGAGCGCCCCTGCTTGCTGCGACATCTGCTGTTGTATGTGGTGGCGGAGCTTGCCTGGCGGCTGCTGAAGGCTGGCGATCCATGTCTGCCTGCGGCCCTGCCTGCCGCTCCGGCTGACCTTGGCAGTTCGGGTGCAGGTCGCCGGCTGTGGCGGCAGCCTCCGGGATCCTGGCCTCGGTCATGCCGTTCGGGCAGGCCGTCGGCGACTCTATGGACTTCCGCGCTGCTGCGCCACGCTGCGGCTGCCCTGCCAGGCACGGCCCCCTCCGCACAGCACCCGCGCGCCCGTGCGCATTTTGGCCACCTGTGAGGAGCAGGAATGAATGTGGTGTTGCTCCCCCGAACTTGTTCAACGGCAATCCTGACTGTAGCTGCACGTGAGGACCTACTCGGCCGACCTCTTCGCGGGTGACCTGTTCGGTCATGCGCCGGCAGGGCGTGCCAGCCATCTGCACAATCCATGCAGGCACGCGCCACAGCGCCGGCGACGGCGAGGACGGCGGCGGGGCCAGCGGCGGCGGCGCCGGCGCCGACACCAGCGAGGTGCCCCCAACTTGACTGCTGTGCTGCGGCGAAGCCGGTGAAGCTTGCCCGACTTGGCACGGCTCTGCGCACCTATACTTCTGCGCTACCTGGGCTCAGGCTCGTCCGCTTCTGCGGCTACAGCTCTCAGCGGCATGCAAGTGCTGTAGGGCCTGCTGCGCGTACATGCAGCCGGCGCCCCATGCCGCGGCAGGATGCAGCTTTGACCAGGCAGGAATGTTCCCAGGTCCCATAACCTTGCAGGCCGTCACTCTTGGAAATGTGGTTGCAACACCCTTCTCTCGCGTGTGTTGCTGAGCCTCCCATGCAGCTCCATGGTGTGGCAGGCTTGTAGGTCTGACGGCGCCTGCCACGGTCCTGGCATGCGGGCATGCGGCTCGGGGGGCTGCGCGGGTAGCCTCCACAGACGGCAGCTGCGCACGTGGCCTCAGCAGACGGCAGCTTGTACGTGTACCAAGTATGCTGCCTGGCTGACGGAGCCTTACCCCTAACGCATCCATTTGCCATGCGGCGCAGGTAGCAGTGCTGGTTGCCACTGCGGAGGGCATCCTGTACGAGTACGCGATACGCGGCCTGCGCGCGCCGAACGGGCCGTCCTGCGCCCTGGAGCAGGAGTCATTCCTGCTGCGCGCGGACAGCTGACGCGCGCGCCGGCTGCCAGCACCCCTCCAGCTGCTCCTGCTGGTCGGGGCGCTTTGAGGTGTGGCGACGTAGCGAGCTGCGGAGTTGTCGTTGGGAGCACTTCTGTGTGTGTCGATTAGGTAAGAGTTGCCTAGTCGAGAGTTGTCACGCTGTGCGGGGTCCCTGCTTGCCATCCTTCAGCCTGTGATTTAGATTTGATAATATCCGAAAGCCGCACTACTTCAGCATGCCTCAGGTCTGGCAGGTACCACCTGTAACAGCATGCAACTCTGGTTGCTCTGCGTCAGTTCAACTGACTCACTTGAGGTCCACTGAAGCCTGAGACGGCCTGGCGGCCCCCCAGCTCGACCAGCCCTAGGTACTTGTAAACTGCCCTAATCTATTCAATCAGTCTGACTGCTTTTGCTGTCAGAACAACAGTCAGGACTCTTGCAACAATTGCTGTGTGCTTGGCACGGCGCCCACCGTTGGGTTCAGACGCTGAGAGTCTGTTCCGGCTCACAAGCACCTGCCAGCATCGCCAGGCCCAGGCAGCTGCACGTCAGGGAGTGGAAAGTTGAGTATTGATATTGGTCACATCCTCCCTGCGACGCGCATGGACAGTTCTGCACCATCGGCAAGTCGCCGTCCAATGGGGCTGTGGCAGAGGCTGATAGAATGGTTGAAAAGGTGCGCTCCTTGCCTATTATCTGGCCCTTGCCTACTGTGTACGTTTGGTGATGTGGTGTTTCCTGCTCGCTTTGTCGTGTGGTGTGCGCTTGTGCGCTGTGCTATTTACGTGCCCTGCAAGGATGGCTGTGCTCAGCATGAATACGTAGCGTGCGAAAGCACGCGCTGAGCCTGAGCTGTGCTCGCGCACGCAGCCTCTTCTTCAAGAAGGAGATGGAGCTGTCGTTGATAGGCCTGCAGAATGCGGGCAAGACGTCGCTGGTCAACGTGATCGCCACGGGCGGCTTCCACGAGGACATGATACCCACCGTAGGCTTCAACATGCGCAAGGTCACCAAGGGCGCCGTGACCATCAAGCTGTGGGACCTCGGCGGGCAGGCGCGCGGCGCGCTCCGCTCCCGCCCGGCTCGCCCCAGCCTGCCTCCTCTCGGCCCTCCGTGGAGATGTGGACGGCTGCCTGCCGCTGCCCTTGCACGCCTCGCGTCAGAGCGCAGACACGTTGCTGAGGCAAGGGCTCGAGCCTGCAAACCTGCACGCTTGCGGCCTCCGCCTGTGCGTTAGAGCTGTGGTGTGTGCACCCCAGAAGAACGAAAGGGGCTTGTGGGCAGCACGTGTGCAAAGCCTGAAAAGTTAGAGCTGTGGTGTGTGCACCCCAGAAGAACGAAAGGGGCTTGTGGGCAGCACGTGTGCAAAGCCTGAAAAGTCTGTTTATTTTAACAGGGTTGGCCCAGAACCGCACCGGCGCCCTTGCGTGTGGGCGCTGTGCAGCAGCGGCAGTCAGGCCATTGGCAAGTGGCAATATTGTCCTGCGGCTGCGGCTGAGTTGGCAAGGGTGATGCACAGTGCGTAGCCAGCACAGATGGGGCACTTGGGGGCTGGTGCGGTTGAAGGCCGTTGCGGGTGACATGCAGGCCTACATCTGAGCTGACCCGCTGCCCACGTGTGCTTGTGCAGCCGCGTTTCCGGAGCATGTGGGAGCGGTACTGTCGCGGCGTGCAAGCCGTTGTGTACGTGGTCGATTCCACCGACCACGAGGCCCTGGAGGCCTCACGCAGGTGCGCGCGCCCGTGCTGAGCGGCCTGTTGGGGCGTGAAACGCTCCGGGGTTTCGACCCTGCTCCCCGGGCTCTGCTGTCAGCAGGATTGTAAACTCAAGGTGGGTGTTCAGCGAGCTCGTACACGCAAGATTCTGACAGCAGTGACCACCCACCGCCCTCACTGACCAGCCGCCAGCGGCGCCATGAGAAGTGAACGGCCGGTGTGCAACCCCACCTGTCCAGTAATGCGCCCCGCTCGCTCACCCACCAGTTTTCAGCCTCTTCGTCAGGGGTGGCGTCGGCGGCTGTATGCCTGCCTCGCATTGACAACGGCTCCGGTTGCACGCAAGCTCGCGCTTGCAGCAAGCGCAAACTCTTGGCAAAGCTGTGCCTGGCGGACGTGCCAGGCCCCTCCAGTTTTCACAGTCAAAGTTATAGCTTTTCAACGCTCTTGTTGTCTCCATGCATGGGCTGAGAGTCGCGTGGCGCGCGCGCAGCGAGCTGCACGACCTGCTGGCCAAGCCCAGCCTGGCCGGCATCCCGCTGCTGGTGCTGGGCAACAAGAACGACCTGCCGGACGCGCTGGGCACGCCCGAGCTCATCGAGCGCCTGGACCTCAAGGCGCGCGCCCGCACGCGCACCAACACAAGCCCTGCGCTGATGCAGCGCGTGCAGGCTCTTGTCAGGCTCGTGCGGACGCGTGGCTTGGTTCGTATGGTGGAGGTAGGGTTAGCAATGCACTGCTTTCCTCGCCGCCTCAGGGTACACCACCAGGTGTGCCCGCAACCGCTGGGGGTTGCAAGCGAGGGCTTTCGAGCCCAGAAACACCGGTGGCAGTGAGCGTGGGGCCGCACCAGCTGAAGGGCTGAAAATAAGAGGCAGGCATGGGGTGCCCGACACGAGTGCGCCGCGACACCGCGGCGCACTGGCTCTGAGGCTACAGAGCGCGCGCGCGGAGCAGGGGCTGCGGGAGCGCGAGGTCTGCGTGAACAGCATCTCCTGCAAGAGCCAGAACAACATCGACCTCACGTTGGACTGGCTCACGAAGCACGCCAAGTCGTGAGGCGCCCTGCCCTGCAGGCGGCTACCTTGCACAGCTGGCTGTGTGCTGGTGGGCCGCAGCTAAGCGCACGGGCTTTATAGAGTATGTTCTGTGGTTGTCAGCGGCAGGGTCTGAGCCAGCGTCCGCATGTGGTATTCCCAACCACTGCGCTTCTGTGGCAAAACCACACGCCCAGAAGGTGACCTCTCGCGCTTGCGAATGCATGCGCGTTTTGTAAGTGAAGGTGCCGCTAACAGCCTGTGCTCTGACCGCATGGTTGTGCATCCATAGCATGCATCTGTCTGCTCAAGCGCACATGGTCGCCAGATCTCCAGATCTGGACATCCCTTGCCTACTACCCTGTTACGGAGCATGCTGCTGCATGAATCGGAAAAAAATGATGTTGCTGTGAACCACATGCGCGAGTGTAGCTAAGGCTGTGGAGTTGCAAAGCGCAGGCTTTCATAAGAGGCGCATCTGTTTAGGCATTAATCTTGAGTATGCTCTTGCTCACTGGGAGCAAGCCCCACAGCAGAAGAGCGAAAGGCGGAGCAGACTCAGTTGTGAAAGTTCGGCAAGTATTGCAGGCCATCTAGAGATGTGTGCCAAGCTGAAAGCACTTACTTGAGCAGCACTCAGCGATTTGTCCATGGAGAGCCTTATCGCATGTGCTTCACAGGGACCCTCGCATGCAGCAAGCATGACAGGCTGACATCATTCAGCAGACGCTCGTGCCGCAGCGGCGCGTAGGGTGTGTTCGCTCGCTCCCAACAACCGCAGGCATGGCCGCCAAGCGGACACCGCCTCTCAAGCAGTGCTGCAGCCGTGCCAGTCACCAGCAGGCCCCGGCGGCGGTACCCAGCCACACACTCCGTGCAGCATCAGGCCCTCGCAATGCCATGCCCAAACAGGTATTGGCCGCTCACGTCCCACAGACACCCGCCCCCTGTAAACACGGCTCCATGCCCGTCACGGGGCAGCCTTGTCGCCCCCGCACAGACCAGGGCAGATGCTCAGCGGACGTCCCGCGGCACTTCTCAAAACCTCACGACCCGCTCGTTCTTCGGCCCCTCAACAGCAAGACCCTCACCTACTCAGCACGTGCAGGCAGTCTCCCCAGCCCAAGAGTCAACCCAACGGCCAAGGTGCGGCCGCAATGCCATGCGGACTCGCACGCGCCGGGTCCAAAAGCACACAAGCTTTCACGCGCGCCGCACGCCCTCCCAGCCTCCAGCCCGATGCGCTAGTCAAAGTACTGCGGCCGCATGAGGCTCCGCCGGCGCGGCGCGCGCTCCGCAAAGCGCTCCAGCACCGCGCCGGCCGCGCCCGCCGCGCGAGTCATGGTGTGGCCGAGCGCGGGCGCCGCGCCGCGCGCGAGCGCGCCGAGGCCCGCCGAGCCGAAGCGCGCGACGCCGAGGCCGACGCTGCCGAACGCCGTGCCGGGCGGCGGCCCGAGCCGGGCGCCGCCGCGGCCGGCGCCGGGGTTAGGGTCGGGGCCCAGGTCGAGCGCGGCGGCGGACGCGACCAGGTCGTCCTCGCCAATGTCGCCGTTGTCATCATCGGCGGGCGCCGCGGCCTTCTTCTTCACCGCCTTCTTCTTCTTCGGCGCCTCCTGGCGGCCCACCGGCACGTCAGGCGCTGCATATTCGCACAGGTGTGCAGCCGGCAACCCAGGCCATCGATAATGCAGGCCATGCTGGGCGTTGGTGGTAGCGGGTGACCAGCGCTGGCCTCTGGATCTTCCCGCTGCAACGCACCTGGTAGTCAGCACGCCTTTCACTGGGAAAGTCCTGCACACCTGCAGGAGGGCACGCCCACATGGACACACTGCCCAGCTCGCTCCGGGCCAGCGGACCCGTGAAGACTTCAGACGACAGGAAACTACTCTTCCTAATCAACAAAGCACAGGGCTGGGGTGGCACCTGCTGCGCAGAGGGCTCGACGCCGATCTGGCGCTCCAGCCGGCGCACGCGCCGCTGCTCGGCCTCCTCCACGCGCCGCTTGCGCTCCCTGATCCGACTCACGCGCCGCCGCCACCGCCGCAGCGCCTGCGCGCCACGGGGCGCGGCACAGCGCATGTCGGGCCGGGCGGGTTGCCTCAAACCTACTGGCCTGCGCATGCAAAACGACCTCCCTGCACCACCGTCTTCTTGCGCCTCCTTCCAGCATCAAAGCAGTCGGCGCTCGCGAAGCTGTTCCCCGGCGCTGGCGGCCGCTCGAAACGCATGCCATGTGCACACGCACAGAGCCCTCTGACACAGTGCAGGCGCGGCGCCCCATGGCACTGCATGGAAAGAAGCGTCATGCGAGCAGCCGGGGCGGCCGCGCGCGCGCGGGCCGGCGCGCGCGCGCCTTGCCCATGTCGGTGCCCGGCAGGATGCGGCGCGCGAAGTTGTACGCGTTCCAGATGCGCAGGTGGTTGCGCGTGTGCTTGGCCAGCACGGCCTTCAGGTCCGGGTCGTCCGGCACCGGGTGGCACTGGCCCATGGGGCCTGCGCGCACGCGCGCCCGGTCAGGGCTCGGCGCGCCGGGGCGCCCGCGGCGGCGGCCGGGTGCTGGCCTGGTGCTTGGGCCCCGCGCAGCGCGTGCGACAGGACCCCCCGCAAGCAGGCGCCCGCTCGGCGGCTGCGCCTGCGCGCGTCGCAGCCTGACCCCCGCCCCGCCCCTGCGAGCGCATCCAAGCGCCGGCGCCATGGCGCCACCCGGGACGTCGCTGCCCCAGCGGCTGCTGTGCTACTGACGCAAACAGGTCGGCACAGTCCTTCCGATCTGAAAAGAATTCTAGGTCCCGAAGAGCGCGAGCCAGCGCGAGGCACGGGCGGCGCCGCCTCGCCCGCGTCCCAAGTTGCGCAGCAGCAGGCACGTCCTCGCACATCGCATGCTTGCGCTCGGCCGGCGCCGCACGACCTGGCACAAACCCTAAGCAGCTGGCGCGACGCCGCCCGGCGGCGCACCCGGCATCAGGTACTTGGTGCCGTGCGGGTAGTGCAGCGGGTCCTGGAACGGCGCCACCGGGACGCCCAGCGCATCCTGCGCCGCGCGGGCGCGGCCCCCGCTCACGCTGCCGCCGCAGTGCCACCGCGCAGGGTGCAGGCTTTCTTTGCTGAGCGCGCCTGGCCGCCTGCTCCTCCATACCACCAAACACGGCGCCGCCGGCATGGCGATCCGGCTCTTCGCACACAAAGGGTGCCGTGCGTCTGCCGCCCCTGCCGCCCCTGCGCCAGAGATGCCCGAGCCCTGTGGGGCGCCGCAGGACCCCGCATGGGGCCGCGCTGCGCGCCTGCAGCATGAAGATGTTGACGTCGCCGTCGGGCTTGTGCTCAAACATGCGCGCGCGCGTGACCATGCTGTCGGCCTCGCGCAGCATGCGCCTGCGCGGCCGGCGCACGCGCGCGCTCAGGCGTTGCGCCTCGCCGCCGGGCCCAGCGCCAATTGTCCGGCTTTTGGCGAGGGCGCTGCAGGTGACCGGGCTGCAGCTGGGAGCTGCGCTTGTCGATGCGTCGAAACAGGGCATGCACAGGCCGTTCAGGCGGCGGCCCTGCAGCCAGCATGACATGCTGCCGACAGCGGAGGCGAAAGGGGCAACAGCTTTGCCTGGCTGGTCAAACAGCTTCCCTCCATTGTGATTGGCCAGCCTCTTTCGGTGTCGGTTGACAGCTTTGCCGCGCGGCGCTGCCCACTCGAGCGGAGGCACGGCCGAGCGCGCGCACCTGATCCGGTGCATGCTGCAGAACGAGCCGGAGCCGCCGCCAATGCCGCCGGCGACAAAGTCGCGCTTCCAGGTTGCATACAGCGCGTCGCGCGCGATGCGCGGCCGCGTGCGCTCCCAGGCCGCCGTCGGGTCGGTGCCCTCGGCCACCAGGTCGTAGAAGGGCTTCATGTTGACCGCCGCGCCGCACCTGCGCTCGCCGCGGCGTGCGCTCGGCGCCCCCGGCGCCCAGCCCCACGCCTGTGGCGGACCGAAGACCAACCTCGCAGTACCCAGCTCTCCGCGCCTCATGCACACCGCGTGCACATCGCGTGCGAGCGGCAAAGGACACGGGAAAGCGCGGCGGCGCGGCCGCGGCGGCGCACCCGTTGCGCTTGCCAAGCAGGAACTCGCCGCGGTAGATCTCGCCCGCGTGGCTGGTGTACATGCCCAGCCCGTGCGCGTACCCAGAGTGGAACTCGCCCTCGTACCTGGCGCGCGCGCGCGGCGGCAGCATGAGCGCAGCGCGCGCGCGCGCCCTGGCAAGGCCAGCGACGGCCGCGCCTAGGCGCCGCTCGGACCCTTATCTGGCGGTCGTGCCTAATCCTTACCTGACGGATACCGGACCCTAAGCTTCACCTGGCAGAGCCGGCGCCAGCCACGCCCGGGCGCCGCTCGGCGCCTCAGCAGCACAGCCTTGTTAGGAGCATGCGCACACTGTGGACGAAGTCAATCTTCGAACTGATGGCAGGCCTCCGTGCATAGGTGCGACGCGGCCCTAAACACGCTCCTGATGTGCATTTGACAAGCTCTTGCTCTGTTGAGGCCTCCATTGTGACGTGGACCATCGCTCAGGACGACCCCGGCTGCAAATGCTTACGCTGGTGCTGTTCCCTTGCTAAGCGTGGCGCCCTTGCCGTCCACAGCCCTCGCAGAGCGGGCGCCAGCCGCTCGTCTCTTGCGCAGCGATGCGGCCCCCGCGACGTCAGTGACCAACCCCACAGGGGCCTGGGGCCTACCCTAAACCCTAAACCTACGAGCGCCCCGCACCGGTCCCCGCGCTGCGGGTGCTGGAAGCCGCCGCCGGTCCAGTTGCCGAACACCATGATGCCCTTGCCGTGCGGGATGCCCTCGCGCGTCAGGCCCTCGTAGGTCGTCGCGTCGTCGTACACCTTGCTCTCCCACATCAGCGCGTTGCCTGCGGCAGGGATAGGGTTAGGTTCTCACGGCGCCGTGCTCACGGGCAGCTGGCGCGGGCGCGGGCGCACGCAGCAGCCTCGCGAGCGGGCGTGCGGCAGGCCGCCTCTGCAGCGGCACCCCCGCATGCACACTGAGGCCGCATTGTCCGCGCCCAAACCCGCTGCTCACGGCCGGCAACAGCGCGCGACCGTATCGCAACATGATGGAAGCAACACCTCTCTTCACTGTGCGACAGTGATATGTGCAACCAGACTGTCAGCCATCACAGCGGCTGCGCTGCAGTTGCAGAGGCCCGCGCGCCAGCGGCGGGGCGGCGGGCGGGCGGGCGGACCTACGAACGGCGCGAACGGATGGTCCGACTCTGCGAGCCAGGCACGCAACAGCCGCGTCAGCAGCGTAATTAAGCCCATACGTGGCGAGCAGGCGCCTTCCCGGGCAGCGCAGGCAGCTAGGCAGGCGCAGCGGGGTGCTGACCTGCCAGGTAGGAGGACGGGTCCTGCTTCATGTGCGGCAGGTTTGGCACCTGCGCAGCGACAAGCTCGTGACGCTCGGCAGCCGGAATGCCGCGTTCGCCTCCCAAGCGAGCGGCCAGCCTCGGCACTGCCTGTCATTGCTGGAAATTGCAATGCTTCTGTGGCAACTTCAATTCAGGCAAGCGCTGTCGCCCGGCAGACACAGTGGCGCTTTGCCTGGCGAGCAAGGGGCAGGATCAGCGTCCAATAGCGCGAGGTGACTGAGGAGCGGGCCTTTCAACACATTTACTCCGCACGCGGGCGGCAGGCAGGGTGGGGGGGGAACTGGAGGGCACTGCCAGGCGCTGGTCTATTCAAGCACGCGCAACAGGACAGGGCAGGTTTGGGCGCAGCGGCGCACATATCGCCCCCTGCCAATAATCTGCACCGCCGCCACAGTGCTCTGTCAGTAGCAGCCCCAGGACTGAAGTGCAGTGAGAGCAGCAGCACTCTCATTGCAAGAGGGACTGCATGCAGCTTGTTGGCACCTTGGGCTCGTCGTCCGACCTCCGACCCCATTGGTCTGTGCCGTCATCCATTGGAGCGGCCTGTGCTATTCAAGGCACTCGTCTGCGCGTCTGCTCCTGCGAGCAAGGTAGCACAGCAAGCGCTGAGAGCCAGCGAGGGGCGCCTGCAAGTGGTTTCTTCTGCAGCCTTGCCAGAGCCTGCACCTCAGACGCAAGCAGCACTGCGTTGAGGCACCTGCAGCCGGACAGTAGTAACAAGTCCTCCGCTGTCAGCCCTCGCCCTTGGTGACCTGTGCGGGCACCACGCCGCAGCCGCAATACAAGCTTTCCGCGCCGCTGCAGCACCTGCGTCAGCACGCTGCTCCTCTCAGGTAACGCAACTGTCGGCTTGACTCTACACAGCACACTGAGTCCGTCGGCTGCCCACGGCAGTTTGCATGCGTAACAGGACTCGCAATGCATTGCGCACCGTTCACTGCTGGCGAATGGGTTGGAGGCGTGTAAACCTGAATGTCTTGTTAGGCCTGCTTCTCATCCTGGCTGTTGCAAAAACGAAGTCGCGCAGCCTCATCGGCGCAGCAACCCTGCGAGGGGCATTGTTTTTGGGGGTCCTGGTGCATGCACAAGGCCATTGGCTGCACTTTTCAACCAGCGCTGGGATACCCGCGTAGTGGCCTGCTGCATTCTTGCTTGCCTCCCTCGTTGCGCGTAGCCCTGCCATAGGGCTGCGCCCGTAAACAGCCCAAAGTTGGCTGATACCGGCTCCGGTGTAGCTCATCGTGAGAATCAAAGGGATGAGCTGTGCGGCATGCTGTGCACAAGGCGGACTGGGACCTCTTTTTGGGAAGTCAATTATTTCCAGCGTCTGGAGCACCCATGGCTCGCATTCTTCTTCCACACAGTCGACAAAACCCCGCATGGGAGGCCAAGTAGAGGTCTGGCGCGGGCAAGTGAGCATGCGACATTCTCACTGGTAACATTCAATGTAATCGCAGCCAATCATGCGCCAGCCCAGCTCACTGCGTATGGCGGCCAGGCGCCGGCGCTGCGCCCCGCCGTCAGTCACGGCTGTCTGGAGAGGCCAGATGTATTTCACGCTGCCTGAGCATGTAACAGTCTGCGGTCAGTGGTGTGGCCGCTTGCAACAAGGTGTAGGCAGGCACAAGCTCGATGACGCGCGCCTGCCATAGAGCGGTAGGTCACGATGGGCGCCCCCTCGTCGCCTGCCCTCCTGTCTCCAGGCTTGCGCTCTCGCACCAGAAACCTGGCCGGAATCTTGGTTCAGCCCTCACTCCTGCAAAGGCGAGCGGCGGCGGAGCCCAGCACGCGCCATGCGCCAGGCCGCTCACTCCATCACGTCGCGCCCGAATAGGCTCGGCACTTCGTACGCGCGGTAGAGCGCGCGCTCCGGCAGCGCCCCCACCTCGCGCTCTGTGACCAGCTCAGCCTGTGGGCACACCGACGCCACTGCGCCGTCCAGCACCTGCGGCGCCGTCCCGGCAGCGGGGTCAGCTGCCACAGCAGCTGGCAAAGGTGGCAGAGCGCGAGCGGCCGAGCCGGGACGCGGCGGGAGCCTCGCCTGCACCGTCGCCTGCGCTGTGCGCTCGTTCGACTCCCAGGCCGGACCATAGAGCTGCGCGCACACAGGCCTGGTTAATTTTTATGCTGCAGACACATACCACATTAAGTGGGCTGCAGGGGGCGCACATCGTTCAGACTGGCTGTCGATATGCAGTTGGGGTTGTAGCCGCCCAAGCACGGCCGGATGCGCCTGGGCCCCAGACAGAACACCCTGAGAGAGCACGACAGTATGATAGTAGCAGCAACAGAGACAGCCTTCTATGCAAAGTCTGCAACAACAAGATGTCACACTTCTGGTACCGGTAAAGAGTGTGTCACTGAGAGCAAGCACTACAGAGTGTTTGCAACTTCGCAACTGAGGGGCAAAGAAACTTGGCCTCGCAGAGGCCACAGTACATATGAAGCACCCGTCTGCGCTCGGTCCGTAAGGGATGCTCCGCGACTGCGTGTACGGTGTGTCAGCACGTGCGGGCGCTGTCAGTGCGGTCAAGGCCGCTGACAACGCTAGGCTCCTCCTGCTCAGCACAGGCAGACCAGTTGCTGCACTCTTGCCTCCCTGCCTGCATGCTGTGCACATCGGTACAAGGTCTGCTTGCAGTAGGTTCATCAGGCCAGACTGAGACACTCTTGTGTCCGGGCCAGTGAAACAAGATTGTCTGGCTGGCGAGCACCTCAGGCTTGAGCTCAAGCTCGAGCAGCTTGCAATGCGATACAGAGCGCGATACAAGACAGTGCGGCTGTACTTCGATTGCGCCTGATTGAGTGGAAGTGCTGTACTAAAATCAGCTGTGCTTGGAAGGCGAGAGCACAGGGCCTGTGGCTACCCTGCTTATGCCTGCTCGATGACACATACCTGCTTCCGAGCAGAGTCTCACAGAAAAGGCCTGCTCGGCGGCTGGCAGAACAGCACCACAAGGCAGTCCGCAGCAATGGTGTGCCCGATGCGCTTTGCGCTAGTGGGCATCTCCGCGGTGGTGGCGGTTGTGGCGCTCGCGCTGTCGCAGTGCAGAAGCCCCGTTGGGAAGGGCGGCCTGGAGAGGCGAGCGAGCAACGCGGCAATGGTGCGCGCCTCGGGCCGTCCAGCCCCGCGTGCACCCACGCCTCGCCCGTCCAAAAAAGCATGTGCTGGGGATGGCGCCGCTGCGGGCGCGCGTTGCTCAGCCTGGCAAGCAAGGGCTATGCGTATGTGGTCCTGTGTGAGCATGTGCCGGCGTGGGTGGTTGCGCTTTCCCGTGGCCAGGTGCCGAGCAGGGGGCGCGCGTAGTAGCACGCCCTGCGGGCGCCCTGGTTCACATGCTGCTGTGCATGGAGTCCCAGCCCGGGCCGCGCGGGCGCAGGTTGACACGCGGAACTGGCGGCGAGCGCTGCTGGACATGTTCACGGGGCTGTACCTGTGGCGCGTGGGCTGCGCGCTGTACGAGGGGGCCGGCGAGCGCGGCGAGCACGGCTGGCAGAGCTGCCACGCGGCAGCCGTGAAGGCCTCCTAGGCCAGGTTTCTGGCGGCGCCTGTCCCTCTAGCTACTTGATGGCTGCACCTCCGCGTCCGCCGTAGGCCTTGCGCCTGCCGGGCAGCAGGCCGTGATGCGGCCTCGTGTGCGCAGCCTTGGACCGGCAGCATACTCGTTGCTTGGGCGGACTGTCCTCTTTCGGTGAAGGCTTACTTGTTTTGGTCTGGCACTTTGCTGCTACGCTGTTCTGTCTCTGCCTCTGTGTGTGTCGTGCCACAAAGCGCGTTACTGTGGTGCTTCCATATTTTCAGGCCACGCTTTGCATTTGGCGTCAGCGTGTACACTAGCATGCCAGAGACCTGGTTCACTGGCATGTGCTATAGCAGCGGAGGGCCCCCAAACTGATAGTTCAAGGGCAAGAATATTGCCCTTGGAGTTGTCATTGCGGCTTCGTCTGACAAGTGACCTGCAGCTCGTGTATGGGCATCATGCACGGGTGAGAAATGCAGGGCTTGGGCCTGAGCACTGTGGCCAGCACATGCAATAATTGCAGCACATGTTGCATGGTGGTGCGTGTAAGCTGCAAACGGTTGCAGCACATCTCGCGTGTCCAGAACCCAGCAGATGCATTCCGTCCAAGAGCCTCCCAGCCAAGCCAGACCTTGGCCAGCGCTCCAGGCGCCAGGCCGCACGTCGCCACGCCGGCCGGCCCTGCTCAGGGCCGCCTTCGGATGGAGGGTGGGCAGGCTCAGTGCGCAAACGCGTCCAGCGTGGCCTCCAGCGCCGCGGGCGCAAAGTCGCCCGTCACGATGCAGGAGCCCAGCGGGCCCCGGAGCAGGATCAGGCGCAGCCGGCCGTCCTGCACCTTCTTGTCCACGGCCATGATGTCCCGGAACTGCTGCTTCGTCATGCCCTGCGCGATAGGGTAGGGTTAGCCTTTAGGATTGGGTTAGGGACGCACGCCGCCTCGCACCGCCGCTCCCGGCCGGCAGCCCTTGCTTGTCCGCTCCGCTTGCACAGCTGGAGCTGCTCGACTCTGTCTTGAGCGCATCACCGTGATATGAATCAGCCGGCGCGGGCAGGCGCATGCTTTGTTGAGACCGCGGGGCGCTGGCGGCGCACCGCGGGCGCCGTGACGGGCAGCTGGGCGCGCTGCAGCAGGCGCACGGTGCGGTCCAGCACGTCGCGCTCGATCCAGCCCAGGCGGAGCGACATGTCGGCCGCCATGACCATGCCGGCGGCCACCGCCTCGCCGTGCAGCCACACGCCTGCGCGCCGCCCGCCGCGCATGAGGTGATGCATGGGCTGTCACCGCCGGGGTGAGACCGGGCCGGGATGGCCGGCCCGTCCCCAGCGCTGCTCGGGCCCGCAGCGCAGGCCCCTTTGGCTTCATACTCTTGCATTTGCAGGCAATGACAAAGTGTCTCACGGCGCCCGCAAGCAGCACTGTACCAGGTGCCGAGCGAAGCAGCCCAGCGTGCACGGCGTATTTACCAGCACCTCCAAGCTCTTGGGGAGCAGAGGACGGTGCGGGAACCAATCTCCTTGTTCTGTCGGCGCCCCGAGACCCGCAAGGCACGCTAGAATGCGCGGGGGCGGCGGCGCGCCGTAGCCCTGCGCGGTCTCCATCGCGTGCCCGAACGTGTGGCCCAGGTTGAGCGTCGCGCGCACGCCGCCCTCGCGCTCGTCGGCGGCGACCACCGCCGCCTTGTTCACGCACGAGCGCTCGATCGCGTACGTCAGCGCCTGGCCCGGCGCGCGCGCGCGTTCAGCAACGGCTTAGGAGTAGGGTAAGCTAACCCTTGCCCTACCTACACTCGCCGGCGGCGCAGGCCACGCCTCGTACGCCGCATGCCGTTTGGAGCCGCACGCGCCTCCGCCTGGCGCCAAAGCAGCTCCCCGCGCGCCAGCACAGAGCCCGCTGACGCGGCAGCCTCGCCACCGCAGGGTGCAGCAGCGCGGCGCGCTGCTGCATGGCTGACAACGCAGAAGCAGGTGCAGCTACACAACCTGTGCGCGTGTACGACACCGGCGTGGCGCCATCGCGGGGGGCGCAGCGCGCCGACAGCGCTCACATACGATGCTGCGATGCTGCGGCCTGCGGCGCGCGCGGCACCTGCGGGTCGCGCTGGAGCAGGCGCTCCATATTGGCCTCCAGCCAGGCGAAGAGCGCGGGGTCGCGGATGAGGCCGTACTTGACGATCTCGCTGATGCCGCTCGCCAGCTCGCGGTCCGGCAGCGTGCTGAGCGTGTCCACGTCAATGAGCACTGCGCCGCGCGCCCGGGCTCGGCACGGCCCGCTGTGTTGTACACGCACTCTGTCGCCATCACACAGCAGCAACACATGCTGATCTGCTTTCATATGGGAGTGAGGGATGCCCGCGAGCGGTGCAACGTTGCCCTGCGTGCGGTTCCGGCGCCGCGGCCGGGCGGGCGGCACTCACGTCGGCCGCCTGGCCTCCTGGTCGCAGAAGGCGCGCCCGGCAGGCGCGCAGCGGGTGCGGGCATGCGCAGAAGCCGCGCAGTGCCCGCGGGCTTGCGCAGCGCCCCCGCTGCCCGCACGCAGGCTGCGTTGGCGCTGGGACTTCGGCTATCTGAGCTTACCCTGCCGGGGGATTGCCGCACCTCAACCCTACCCTGACAGGGGTGGGCGCACCGCAGCGCGGCTGGTAGAAGGCGCCGATCATGTTCTTGCCGGCCGGGTGGTTGACGCCCGTCTTGCCGCCGACGGACGAGTCCACGGTCGCCATCACGGTCGTCGGCACCTGCGCGGCGCGCGCCTGCGCGTCGCGAGCCGGCTGCCGCCCGCGCGCTGCACGAAAAGCAGCGGATGCGCAGGAGCACCAGAGAGACGCCGGACAATGCGGCAGCACGCAGGCAGTGATGCTTTGTGGTGGCACGAGGCAGCCGTTCACGCTGACGCGCATGACACACCGGCGTGCACCTACGACTGGGGGTGGAGTGAACGCAGGCTCGAGCACTACACAGGCAAGGCCGCGCAAAGTCACAGCACGTCCTGTCGACCTGGCGTGACACGCCTGAGCACACGGCGCCACCCCACGCGGGCCGGGGCGCGCCTGGATGAAGTGCACGCCGCGCTGGTACGCCGACGCGGCAAAGCCGGTCATGTCGCCGATCACGCCGCCGCCCAGCGCCACAAACGTGGTGCTGCGGTCCAGGCGCGCCTCCAGCGCCTTGTCAAACACCTGGCGCGCAGCCCATTGCCGATCAAAAGTGTGCAGGCACAGCGCGACGGCAACAGGCCGACTCCCTGCGCGGGCCCCCTTTGGTGCAGGCTAAGCCAGCCTAGTGGTACTAACAGCTCGCCAGCGCGCCTGCACCAGCAAATCAGCCGCGACCGAGCGGGACTGCGAGTTGTCAGGACTGCTGCACTGCACACCAGCCCGCTGGACTAAGGGGCCGGCCAACCTGCATCAGCACCTCTGTCGACTTGTATTGCTCGCCGTCTGGCAGCACGACGTGCTCCACCTGGATGCCCTCCGGCCCGCCCTCCAGCGCCGCTCGACACCTGCCGTTCCCAGCGCCACCAGTCTGGACCCACCATCGCAGGTTGCAGCACAGGCGCTCAGGAGCTGGCTGTTCGCCACACGTGTCATAGACAATCAGAGTGTGTCGTTAGGTGCGGCATGCAAGGCAACCAGCATCTCACAGCCTGCGGCAACGAGGCAGCAAGCGCGCCAGCGGCTCAGCAAAGCTGACACAGCTGAGCGAGCCGGGCTGCGGCCGCACCTGTCCAGATACAGCGGCCCAACCGTCTCGTTGGTCACTATGAGGGCGCGTTTGCCGGGCACGTGCCGCCGCAGCAGCTCCCCCTGCTCCAGCAGCCCCCGGCCAATGTAGATTGGATAGGTGCGGTCGCCCAGGTCCACCTCCACGGTCTCCATCGCCGCCGCAAGCGGCGCCGCCTCCGCCGCGACAGGCAGGCGCCACCAGCCAGCGCGCCTGCCGCCGGCCGGCCTGCTCGGCAGCGCCTCAGCCGCGCCGCCGCAGCCGACGCGCGCGCAGCTTGACACCGCGGGCGCTGGCACGGACACAGGGGTGGGCACGCGCCCGGCCAGGCTCGCCTGCAGCGGCGCTGCGGGCGACTGCGCCTGCATGGATCCGGCTCAAGCAAGGCGCTCTGAAATCTTCCGCTGGGCGGGCGTACGATGCGCGAGCAGGACTCCTAAGCTGCCATAAGCAGGTCAAGGGTGGGTAGGTTCGGTTCAAAGCGCATCATGCGCTGGCATGAGTGAGCCAGCAAATACTTGCGGTAGTTGAGCCTGCCAAATGCCGCTATGGGCAACGCATATATCCCGCCTGCGCCTGGGACTGGCGCGGATGCTCAGGTTGTGCGCTTCTGTAGCCCTGCAGCCCTGCAGCCCTGTAGCCCTGCAGAGCTCCGGCTGGGGTGCTCCACACTCACCTCCGTAGCGCAATGGTATCAGGGGGTCTGCCGTGCCAAGCGGGCCTGCACGGGCTGCGACCATTTCGCACTTGGGACGAGCTGTTTGAGTAACCGGTCACTCGGGTCGCCCGTGAGCCTTTTGCGCACTTATTCCCATTTCCCGGTACGACTATGCTTGCATTTTGAAGGGCATCCAGACAAGTTGGCAGTGCCAAATGCATGCTGGCCTGCGTAGATGCGGTCGACTTGATCGGCAATGCTTAGCCTTGTTTCAGGGCTGCGCCCATAAGGCCAAGCTTGGGTGATACACGCCCGTTCACTCGATTCATTCACTCAGCAATGCTGAATCAGCATGGGGCAGCGGGACACTCACACAGTTCTCATCCTGGCATGCATCAACGTCTGTTATGAGTCGCCTGCCCAAGTACATCTGGATGCAGGGAGTTGACCATAACAGCCAAAAGACGCATTGCACGCACTGGCTGCTGAGCGCATGGATCCGTCGGCAGTCTTGCGTCTGATCACGGTGAGCTATCGGGTGACAGACAGTATCGACCGCTTCATTGTGAATGCACGAGGCAACCAGGCGCTCGCATTCCGGCTCAGCTGCGTCAAGAGCCTGATATACGGCATGCGCAGCCACGTGGAGGCCTCCACGCGGCTGCGCATGCCTATATCAGGCTCTTGACGCAGCTGAACGTGAGTACGAGCACCCAGTTGCCTCGTGCATGCACAATAAAGCAGTCGATGCTGGCGGTCAGCTGATAGCTGAGGGTGATGAGACTGCCAGGAGGCCAGCCGCGCCAGCTGCTGCGAGCAGCCACAGCTGCTGTGGCTGCTAACACAGATAATGGAGGACGCGCGGGTGAGCTCCGCACTGTGATATCCCGCTCGCCTCAAGCCTGTGCCCTGCGCCCATCTTTGCCGAGCCTTCACCTCCGCACAGCCAGAAGTTCCTTGGAATGAATGAAACAAGCCAGTTTGGTAGAGGTCCAATGTAAGCTTAAAACCTTTCTTTGGACCGTCCAAGGGCTGCATTAGGGCGCAGCAAGCGGCTTACACTGCGGTTCCGTCTGCTGTGCCCGTCCTAGCTGCGCTGCCTCTGATCTGAACCTGTTGCAGACAGCAGCCATGACAGAACCTCAACTCCTTGAGAGGCTCGCGCCGGTCGCAGCCACTATCAAAAGCCTCGTCAATGGCGGTGTAGTCAGCGCCAGGCTGAGCACTGCCAGCACGCACGCGGACGTACAGGACGCGCTGGAAGCAGGAATACAGGAGACGCTACACGCTGTTGTTGAACTGTCAAAGGTGCGCTGCATCCCGCGCACCTTGGCTCAGCCGCGGCTTGCACAGGTGTGATTCGAGCTTGCTGCGCGCGCTCGCGCTCACAAACCATACCACAATCCATACAGCGGTCGCAGGTGCTGCTCGAGGAAGGCGGCGCTGTGGAGCAGCGCCGCGCAGAAGAGATGACCTGGTGGTATCGCTTATTCGTGGGATGGTGGATGCCGTACAAGCTTTCAGACCACTACCGCAGTATGGCCGTCAACTTGGTGATGGAGGCCGCGGAGGTCCTGATCGACCATTGGCAGAAGGCGCAGCCCACTCCCGTGGGGTTCTTCAGCGCAAAGGAGCTGCAGGGGGCAAATGCCTACCCCCCGGGCGTCTTTGAGCACGTCCTGTACCTGTGGCGCGAACATCGCGAGATAGTCATCAACCGCCCTGCCAGCGCGGTGCGCTGACACTCACGCGAACACACGCAGAGCCTCTCTGTCCACTGCCTTGCTTGCTTGAGGCGGACCGGGCTGGCGGGTTGATGGACAACTCTGACTTGTATGTTTGCATGCCCTTGCATGTATTGGCCGAATTGTTGCACGCTTCCAGTGGCCTGCTACTGCACAGACCGGTGCGTGCTGTCTCCATCTCAGGCACAGGACATGTACGGAGTTGCGCATGCGTAGCAAGTCGAAGTGGGAGCGCACCTAGCACAACATACATGAACCCCTTAACATTGTGTGTTGTATCGCGACAGGGCAAGGCCAGGCTGATGCTGAACCTGATGCGCTACAGCCACCTCGAGCAAGAGCAGGCGGCCACGGCCTAAGACTGTTAAGGAAGAGCATGCGGCTGCTCAGCGGCCAGGCCAGGGGTGGCCAGGCGGCTGCAGCAAGCGTGGGTGCGATGGCTATCCTGCCAAGACGGGAGATGCGGCAAGCAGCTTATGGCAGAGCGCAGCAAGGCTCGAAGTGTTCAAGGGTCAAGCAGGACTTACAGCATGTGACAGTGCTCTTCCAACCCTGTGCCGGACACTGCTGGTAAGCAACTCTGTGCCTAGCATGGCATGCAAGTTGCGCGGTGTGAAAAGCAGGCCCTTGCTCTGTCCATTTTGCAGGACCTGCTGAGCTCAATGCAAGTAGGTCTGCCTTTTAAATTTAACCTGTCTGTAAGCGCTTCAACAGAGAAGGGAATCGAGTGCTGGTGCAGGTGGGTGTAAACAAGTGACAGGACTGCAAGGACTGGACGTATACAGATGCTTGGGTTCGCTTCAACTCTACGTCCAGAACATGCTGGCCTGCGGTTCCATGCATAGTGCTCAAGCGGCGCTTGCGCCCAGGAGGCAAAAGGGCGCTTCACAACCCTCATCGAAAAGGGGAGCCAGCCGGAGGTAATCCGCCTGAGGAGCCCTGGCGCACTGGCTGATCCAGGCGTGCAGAGCGTTTCATCTCATATTACACTTATAGGCCCTCTGCTCCTGTGCACGCATGCCCTCTGCTCTTGTGCACTCCCGCACCTCAGCACAACAGTGTGCAAATCGTTTGCAAATGCAGATCTGAATACCCGCGGGATACAGAAGCATGTGTCCACCATGCAATCGTTCTGTTTTACGCCTGCCTCGTAACAGGCAGGTATTGCCCTCCCAAGGGCGCCCCCCTAGCAAGCCCTCAGACCCTATTTTTTAAGCAGTACCCCAGAGGACCAAACGTACGAGCCGATACGCCCAGCTCAGCTACCCTGCGCCGGACACCGCGCCGGGCGAGCGACGACTGCGCCCTGTGCCTGGACCAGCTGCTCGTGCGCCGACAGCTCACTCTC
>JAABUV010002325.1_pt1 | contig 26007 bp, 24 predicted proteins | sample 5559971 | NCBI WGS metagenome assembly JAABUV01 (sample SAMN10711881, study PRJNA513362) | rock metagenome | isolation source: Antarctica rocks | place: Antarctica: Victoria Land, Knobhead nord | collected 2015-12-19
TCGCGTGGCCGCTGCGCGGTTGACGCGAAACTCAAAATCACTCGCTCCGGTGCGACCATCGCCCCGCGCTCCGGTGCGACCGCGGCGCCCGGGCACCGCGCGCACCCGGCCGGGCAGCACAGCTGTTGAACAGGTGCTTTGCATGGCCGGAAATGAAGCGGAGGTGGGGCTACAGCCATGCGCTGCTGCGTGCAACGCCTGAAAGCACCGGACTGCAATAGGCGCCGCGCCCGCGCGCGCTGCGCCTGGCGAGCGGCGCGCCCAGGTGGGGCGCAGGCCGGTGTACACGGATGCGTAGCGTAGCCGGCATCGCAGCCAAGCCCCTTGCCAAGCCACTGGCAGCGCCAGAAACCGGAGCTGGGGTTAGCCACGGCGGGCGGCCGGCCGGCCCGCCAGTCTGGAGCTACTGGAGCGGTCTGTACTCCGGCGCGTATGCGGCGCCCAGGGGTTGGGCAGGCTCGCAGCCGGGGCATCAGAGCGGAGGAAGGGGTGCTGTGCACGGCCCAGGAACGCATCTGTGTGGTATGCCTTGATTTAAATATATATGAGAGGCCCTGTGCCCGCGCGCAGCGGCCCAGGCGCGCGTCGAGCTTGGGCCCCTGGGCAGCAGATGGAGCGGGCGCGGTGCTGCCGGCAGCGCTGCTGGGCCTCTTGAAAAGCCAGTGGCAGTGCCAGGGACGATAGCTGGAGCCTGCCATGGCGGCCGGCCGGCCATGCCCGTCTGGAGCTTGGGAACGCAGCGGTCTGCGCTCCAGGCGCATCAGCGGCGCTCAGTCATCGAGTAGGCCTGCAGCTGGGGCATCAGAGCGGAGGAAGGGGTGCTGTGCACGGCCCAGGATGAGAGCTGGGGACTGAACTGTGCGGCTGTGTTTGATATGCCTCAAATCTCATGAATGGACGAGGCACCGTTGCCGATATGCGGTGCCCTGGCCGCGCTTTGTCTCTGGTTTTAGCGCTCACGCCTCTAGAACAGCAATTGATGCATTGCCCCAACTGCGCATAACAAGCGATGTGGCTCAGCCTAACAGTTAGATGCTGCCTGGCTAGCAGGTAGCGAGGCGACGCAGGTCTGTCTGCTGCGGCAGCTTCAGCGCCTTGCTCGCCCCGCGTCTCTCCTTCTCTGGTATACAGGGTGGTTGCTTGTCACCGGCCTTAGCCTGTGCTGGAGTTTCATGTACGGCACATATGTTTTCCTACACCGTATGTTTTTCTACCGGTGCTTTCTGCAACTTCATTTCACAAGCGTGCTGGCGTTTAGACACCCTGCAGAATCCCCACAGCTCTGGCCTCCTTGCCTGGACTTGTCACTTGCATCGGAGGAGCAGCCCGCTGATGCACTTGATGTGTTACGTCAAGCAGCGTTAAGCGGCTTTTTTTCACAGCACAGAGTGTGCACCAGCGCGTGCTGTCACGCCTGGTTGGACGCAGATTGCTCAAAGGAGGCCTGCTGCACGCAATGCAGGCCGAGCAGCAGCTCGACGCGCTGCTGGTGAGTACGCTGGCTGCTGCAGGCCTGAAAAAGGACAGGCAAAGAGACAGCGCCGTTCCTTTCTTATATGCCCGCAAAATCACGAAGTCTCAGCGCGGTGCCGCCTTGATTTTGGATCTACAAAGTTGCTACCAACGTGCCAGAGCTGTGTGCTGTATTTGGCAGAGCTGTTCGTCGTTCATAGAGCTGCAAACTGTTTTATGCGCCAGTCTGCTTCGACGTTGCAGTGCACGCACTGTGTAACGGGCCACTGTGACACCGTGCTGAGTGCAGAGGTGCATATGTGAGCATGCGCCCCAGACCTGCTTTGCTCTGCAGGCAGGTCTCGGCATGGCGTGTCCTGGAGCTGATGGCCAAGGCTCTGAGGAGGTGCGGCTCTTGTGGCAAACTTGCGCAGCGAGCCTGCTCTTGCCCCAGGCGTAAGCTGCTGCAGCGCACTGCAGCCAGGCATCGTCTCATGCATCTTCTGGCTGGGACTTTCTGCACTGCCTCGTGGCACATACCGCCGCCTGAGCGCCTTTGCCTTGATCAGACGCACTGTCAGTCGCGCAGGTGTCGCTCATCACGCTGCCCGACCATCTGCTGTGCAGCATCCTGCGGCGCGCCTTGGCAGACAGGCCGCCGCGCCCTGCAGCGGAGGAGGTGCGCGCTGCAGCCGGCCTGGCGTGCATGTGCCGCCGCGTGCGCGAGCTGCTGCGCGCACAGCCGCTGCCTCTGGACCTCGACTTCAGCGCGGCGCGCCTGAGCGACGTGCAGCGCAGCTGGCTGCTAGATCCCACGCAGGCCGGCCGCGTGGAGGCCGCCAAGTTCCTTGCCGACTGCCATGAGGGAAGCGAGGAGGCCCTGTGGGAGCAGCCAGACCTCGACAACTTTTTGGCTCGGCACGGCGGCACGCTGGTGCATCTGTCTGGCGTTCCGCTGCGGCTTGTGGCCTCTGTGAGCCAGGGCGAGCCGCCTGCTCTGGACCTGAGCGGCCTGTGCCTGACCAGGCTGGGCATCAACTGCTTGGATGTTGGTGGCCTGGCAGACGGCACGTGGGCAGAGCGTTGGTGGCTGTGGCCCGTGTGCCTGCCAGGCGGCCTGGAGGTGCTGGAGCTGCTCGCTCTTCGTGAGGGGTGGCTGGAAATGCTGGCGTGGGCGCCGCGTGCGGGCGCAGGCTTGGCGGAGCGGTTGCCGCGGCTGCGCACCCTTCGCATGGTATATGAAGGAGGGGAAGAGCCGCTGAAGACTGACTCTGTCCCCCTCCTGGAGGGCTTTTCTGTCCTGCCGGCCTTTGAGGTGGAGAGCTTGGACTCGGACGTGGCGGTCCACGCCGACCTGCTTGGCCGGGTCAGGTCTGTGCGCGTCGTGACCGGCGGCCAAGTGGTCCTGTGGAATGACCAAGTCATTCCACAAGAGCATGATGTGGAGAGTGTGGCCGCCTTCGTGAATAGCCTCTGCCCCGCTGGCCTGTGGGCTGCAGAGCTGTACGCAGAGCGCGGCATCGACCTGGGCCCCAACCCCGAAGCCCATACTGTGTTTGTTCGCGAGATCGTGCACGAGATCGTGCGCGACATGGTTAGCAGGTTCGGGGACCGCTTTGCTGTCGAGGTGAGCGTTCCTGAACAGCCTCCTGGTCATGAGTCGTGGGACTTGACCGCGCAAATCGGCCTGGCCTGGCGCCGCTGGCCTGCCCCCGGCGCGCCCGGCCTGCAGGCGGCCAGGGCGGCGCACGAGCGCGCCCGCGCCTGGGCGGCTGAGGTTGAAGAGTGGTTTCGGAACGTTCGCCAGTAGAGGGGGAACATGTGCATTTTAACAACATGCACAAGCAGTAGTTCTGGCAGAGCATAATGCGTTGCAGTTGCTATAAGCGGCTGCGCGCAATGCAAAGGCAGGGAGAAATGCGACATTACGGCCTTGGGAATGCTGCAGTCAAGGCGCTTGCATGTAATGCGGGGTAAACAAGTGTGTGCGTGTTCATGATTGTCACGAATTCTCTCTGATCAGGGGTTGGTTGCTGCCCTGCTGGACAGCTTGCACGCCTTTCATGTCATTTAAATGTCAACGTCTCACCAGACAATTACCAGAAAGTCACACAAGATAACATGCTAGCTGGCATCCGCTTGCCTTGCACCAACACATGGACGTGTGTCACATGACTCCAGGCTTAAGGTCACCCCACGTCCGTCAGGCCTGCACGCCGCAGTATCGCGCAGGCTGGGCCCGCTCTGCGCCCTTCTGAGGTCATGCCCCTTGGTATTCAAGTTAATTACTACTTTTAAAAAGAAAGCACCCTAATCTGTGACCGCTCTGGTGCGTTCCCTGCGTCTGTGTGTCCGCCCTAACAGGGCCCTGCCACGTCGTCGATCGGTCGATCGATCGGTCGGTTAATCGATCGATTGGCCCGTCAGAATGACGGGTTGCACGCCTTGTTGAAAAGAACACAATAAATTACCATGGCATGCAGGTCACCCAGAACGACCGGAGCGGGCCCTGCATGCCTGCGTCCCATGTCGATGGTAAAGCACCGCTGCTGCGTTCTTTGCGCTCTCGACTGGGTCGGCAGAGCAACGCTAGCAGCAGCGCAGACAGGTATGTGACGCCCAGGAAGCCACATTCACATCTGTGCGTTGCCCTCAAGGCAAATGATTCAGTATCAATTCGTCACTTCATGCAAAACACATACATGCAAGCGCTTTGCACCACTGCAGGTGGACACAGTTGCGGACTCTGAGGGCATGGCCCAGGTGCACTCCCCATAAAAGGCCTATGAGTCAGACGGCGCTGGACGCAGCATGTGCGCCAGCGTCCGAGCTGCCAAGCGGTCGCCTGGGGCCAGCCCTATGGGCTTGGCTCGCGCCGGCGGCCTCTTTCCCCAAGGCATTCACATGCACGCGGCAGCAGGCCCCAGTCTGGTTGTGTGAGTGACGCGGCTGCTGCCACTGATCTTGTCCCTGTTGCGCTGAGGCACGGAAAGGCACTCCCTTCTGCTAGGCCTGTGCTGAAGAGCATGCATGCCTGTGCACACAGCTACTGTGGACTCTCTGACAGTAGCCAGGCGAGGCGACTGCATCCCTAGCTGCGGAGCGCCCGTCAAGCCGTCAGCAGCGCGCCGCTGGCTGGCTCAATACCGGCCGCAGGAGCGCGCCGCCTACCATTCGCAACAGGCCGCCGGGCGCGCCTGCCCGCGCAGCAGCAGGCTGTTGCCAACCACGGCCAGGCTGCTGAACGCCATGAGCGCGGCGGCGGCCGACGGGCTGAGCGCGAGCCCGGCGCCCGGCAGCGCGGCGCCGGCCGCGAGCGGGATGGCCACCAGGTTGTAGCCCAGCGCCCAGGCCAGGTTGGCGCGGATCTTGGCCAGCGCCGCGCGGCCCAGCGCCAGCACCTCCGCCGCCTGCGCCGCGCCGCGCGTGAGGCCGGCGTCCGCGCCTGCTGTATCTCTTCGACAGCAAACTTATTTCTAGCTGAAGCGCGGCGCCGCACAACCATGGGCTCCTGATGGCGCGCGAGGGCCAGTGCGGGCAGTGGTGAGCGGAGCATGCTGCGGATGGCAATGGGTGCATTAGTTGACCTTGATAACCAGCACGCCGCCGGCCGCCCCGGCCCTGCGCGGCAGCGTGAAGGGAGCCTTGGGGCGCGGTGGCCCTGGACGCACATGCACAGCCGCCAGAGGTGCGTCTGTCTCACGCGCGGCCTGTGGTGCCACGCGCGCCCTACACATGCTGCGCCTGACCAGGCCAGGACGCTGCTCACTGGACACCCGGCGCGGCTGGCATGTGCAATGGGTGGGGCGCAAAGGCGAGACGACGCCGAGAATATGCGTGCATGCTTATTACTTTGCACGTCCGTGCACCCACTCTCCAGACAAGCGTTTGTGGCTCACTAGCGACCATATGCTGCCCGGCTAGCAGGTAGCTGGGCAACGCAGGCCTGTCTGCTGCGGTAGCTTCAGCGCCTAGCTCGCCGTGCGTCTCGCCTTCTCTGGCATACAGGGCGGTTGCTCAAGCACAAGCTTTTCAAGGCCTTAACCTGTGCTGGACTTTTTATGTACATCACAGACGGTAGGCACACCACCGGTGCTTACCTGTGGTGTGTACCTTCGTTTCACAAGCATGCTGGTGTTACACCCTAGGGTGTAACAGCAGGGCCTGCAGAGTCCTCACAGCTCTGGAGGCCTTGCCTAGACTGTCACTTGCCTCGGAGAAACAGCCAGCTGGCACGGGAAGTGCGCTTGACCTTGCGCCAGCAAGCTGCGCTGTCTCCACGCTCTCCGCGCGCCTGTTCCTAAGACGCGCGCAGCTCGGCGGCACCCTGGCAGCCACAGGTGCGCTGCGCCTGCTTGCGTTTGGGTGCTTCGTGCTGTTTTTACACACCGAGGCTGGTGATGCTACGCGCACTTCTCTTTGCCTTAAAGATACGCAGTCGCACTGCAGCGCATAACCGCCTTGTTCTCGTATCTACGAAGTTGCTGCCGATGTGCCAGAGTTGTAGGCTGTGTGATTGGCAGAGCTGTTCGTCGTTCTCAGAGCTGCGAACAGTTTGGTGCATCAATCTGCATAGACGTTGCGTTGCGCGCACCTGGGAACAGGCCAAAGTGAACCCGTGCTGACTGCAGAGGTGCATATATGAGCGTGCTCTCCAGACCTCGTTTGCTCTGCAGGCAGAGCTCGGCATGGCGTGTCCTGGAGCTGGTGGCCGAGGCTCCAAGGAGGTGCGGCAGTTGTGGCGAACACGCGCAGCAAACCTGCTCTTGCCACAGGCGTAAGGTGCTGCAGCGCACTGCAGCCAGGCATCGTCTGACGTATCTTCTGGCAGGGACTGTCTGCACTGCCTCGTGGCACATACCGCCGCCTGAGCGCCTTTGCCTCGATCAGGCGCTGTCAACCACGCAGGTATCGCTCATCACGCTGCCCGATGAGCTGCTGGGCCGCATCCTGCGGCGCGCCTGGGCGGACAAGCCGCCGCGCCCTGCAGCGGAGGAGGTGCGCGCCGCGGCCAGCCTGGCGTGCGTGTGCCGCCGCGTGCGCGCTGTGCTGCGCGCATGGCCGCTGCCGCTGGCGCTGGACTTCAGCGCAGCGCGCCTGAGCGCGGCCCAGCGCACCTGGCTGCTCGACCCCGCGCAGGCCCTCTGCGTGGAGGCCGCCAGGTTCCTTGTCGAGGAGGGAAGTGAGTTTTTTTCCGATATCGAGGAGGGAAGTGAGGAGGACCCGTGGGAGCAGCCCGTCCTCGAAAACTTTCTGGCCCTGCACAGCGGCACACTGCTGCACCTGTCCGGCATTCCGCTGCGGCTTGTGGCCTCTGTGCGCCAGGGCGAGCGGCCTGCTCTGGACCTGAGCGGCCTGCGCCTCCTCACCGGGTTGGGCATCTACTGCGGGGAATTGGGTTTTCAGGCATATGGTGGTGGCACACCAGCAAAGCATTGGTGGTTGTGGCCTGAGTGCCTGCCATGCGCCCTGGAGGAGCTGCACCTGCAGGCCGTCCATGACGAGTGGCTGGATGCCCTGGCATGGGCGCCGCGTCCGGGCGCAGGCTTGGCAGAGCGGCTGCCGAGGCTGCACACCCTCCGCGTGATGTGCGTGCAAGTGTACGGTCCATTCAGCATTGGTGAAGTTATCCCCCTCCTCGAGGGGTTCCCTAGCCTGCCAGCCCTAGAGGTGGAGGGCTCGGGGGCGGACATGGAGGTCCACAACACCCTGTTTGCCCGGGTCAGGTCTGTTCGCATCACGGCTGGGTACGAGGTAACCCTGCAGGGTGGCTGGTGGGATGTGGCCACATTCGTGGACCGCCTCTGCCCTGCTGGCCTGCAGGCTGCAGCGCTGTTCGTGGGTGAATCCATCAAGCTCCCGGACCCTTTCCTGATTCCCGAGGGTGCTCCGGGCGCCCATGTGATCGTGCATGCCCATGAGATCGTGCGTGCGCTGATTTCGAGGTGCGGGGACCGATTTGCCGTCGAGGTCGGCGTTCCACAAAACCCCCAGGGGTGGGATAAGACCAAACTATGCCGCCTGGTCTGGCAGCGCTGGCCCGCCCCCGGCGCGCCCGGCATGCAGGCGGCCAGGGCGGCGCACGAGCGCGCTCGCGCATGGGTAGCTGATGCGGAGCAGTGGGTATTGGAGCAGGTGCTCCAATATGAGCAGGAAGATGAGGGTGTACAATATGCATGAGCTGCAGTGCATAAGGCAATGCAGTCTGAAGTGCCCGGGCGCATTGCAAACGCAGGCGGGGAGCGCTAGCGCTGCATTGTGGTGCGTAATAGGCGAAGTAGCGGATGTAATGGGCTGTGTGTGCGTGTTCAGGTGTTGGTTGCTGCCTTGCTACTTGCACGCCTTTCAGCTGATAGTCAACGTGGCACCAGACAAACACCAGACAGTCACCAAGAATAACATGCTAGCTGGCATCCGCGTGCCTTGCCTATGCGTAGACGTGCGTCACATGAACTCTCCAGGATTGCAGGTCACCCATAGTCCGTCAGGCCTGCTCGCCGCAGCATCGCGCAGGCTGGGCCCGCTCTGCGCCCTTCTGAGGTCATGCCCCTTGCAACCTAACATATACTTACCATGGACATGCAGGTTACACAGAACGTCCGGAGCGGGCCCTGCGTGCCTGCCTCCGATGCGTCGATGGCACTGCTGCTGCGTTCTTTGCGCTCTCAAGTGGGTTGGCACAGCAACGGTAGCAGCAGCGCAGAAAGGTATATGACGCCCGGCAAGCCACATTCACATTGTGCATAGCCCTCAAAGCAAACCGCTTCAATATCAATCTGACACTACATGCAAAACACATACATGCGGGCGTTATGCACCACTGCAAGGTGGCCACAATTGCGGATTTTTGTGCGTGGCCCAGGTGCACTCCACATGAAAGGCTTCCGAGTCAGACAGCGCTGGATGCAGCATGTGCGCCAGCGTCCGGGCTGCCATGCGGTCTCCTGACAGTAGCCAGGCGAGGCGACTGCAGCCCTAGCTGCGGAGCGCCCGCCCAGCCGCCAGCAGCGCCCCGCTGGCCGGCTCACCACCGACCGCAGGCGCACGCCGTCTGTCAATGGGAGCAGGCCGCTGGGCGCGCCTGGCCGCGCAGCAGCAGGCTGTTGCCGACCACGGCCAGGCTGCTGAAGGACATGAGCGCGCCGGCGACCGACGGGCTGAGCGCGAGCCCGGCCACCGGCAGCGCGGCGCCGGCCGCGAGCGGGATGGCCACCAGGTTGTAGCCCCAGCGCCCAGGCCAGGTTGGCGCGGATCCTGGCCAGCGTCGCGCGGCCCAGCGCCAGCACCTCCGCCGCCTGCGCCGCCGCGCGCGTCAGGCCGGCGCCTGCGCCTGCTGTATCTCAATGACAGCAGTAACACAGTGTCACGAACACTGCTGCCTGCAGCGCGGCGCCGCACAACCACGGGCTCCTGGTGGCGCGCGATGGCCAGTGCGGGCCGTGGCAAGCGGACCACACTGCTGCAGATGAGGAGTGGCTGCTTTGAAAATGATGACCTTGACAACCAGCATGCCGCCGCCCGCCCCAGCCCTACGTGGCAGCCTGAAGGGAGCCTTGGGGCGCAGTGGCCCTGGACGCGCATGTGCAGCCTCCAGAGGTGCGTCTGTCTCCACGCTCAGGCGCAGCCTGTGGTGCCACGCGCGCCCTATACTTGCTGCGCCTGACCGGGCCAGGACGCTGCTCGCCGGACGCCCGGCGCGGCTGGCAGGTGCAGGGGGCGCAAAGGCGAGGCGACGCCGGGACTATGCATGCATGCTTTGCAATATGCACGTCCACGCACCCACTCTCCAGACAAGCGTTGCGGCTCAGCGCAACGACCACACGCTGCCCGGCTAGCAGGTAGCTGGGTAAGCAAGCCTGTCTGCTTACTGCGGCAATTTAGCGCATCGCTCGCCGTGCGTCTCACCTTCTCTGGCATACAGGGTGGTTGCTTGTCAAGGCCTTGGCATGTGCATGAATTTCTTCCGTGGTGCTGCATGTAACTTCGTTTCACAAGCGTGCTGGTGTTACACCCTGCAGAGTCCTCAAATTGAGGAGGCCTTGCCTAGACTGTCACTTGCCTCGGACGAACAGCCCGCTGTTGCATGAAGCGCTTTGCGCTTGCGCCGGCAAGCCACGCTGCGCCTACGCTCTCCGCGCGCCTGTGCCTCTGACGCGCGCAGCTCGGTGGCCCCTCGGCAGCCACAGGCGCGCTGCTCCCGCTTGCGTTTGGGTGCTTCCTTCTGATCAGGACACACCGAGGCTGGTAATGCTACTATGGGTGCAAAAGATTGCAGGTGGTCAGGCACGCACGGTGACTCTCTAGGCCCCTGTCGCAGAGGAAGTGTTACGCCAAGTGATGCACGCGCAGCTCCCAGACGCAGTGTGGTCAAACATCACAGAGTGTGCGTGAGTGCGTGCTGTCAGTGCCTGGTCGGACGCAGAGTGCTCAAGCGAGGCCTGCTGCACGCTGCGCAGGGCGAGCAGCAGCTCGACGCGCTGCTGGTGGTCACGCCTGACGGCAAGCTGCTGTGGCCTTGGAGAGGCGCGCACTGCTCTTTGCCTACAAAGCTGCGACATCGCAGCGCGGTGTCGCCTCGGTTTCGTCTCTACAAAGTTGGTACCAACATGCCAGTGCTGTGACTGGCAGAGCGACATTCTTAGACTGGCAGAGCATCGTTCTTAGAGCTGCAAACAGCTTTATGCATCAGTTTGCATCGACGTTGCCTTGCGCGCATCAGGGAACGGGCCACTGTGACATCGTGCTGAGTGCAGAGGTGCATATGTGAGCGTGCGCCCCAGACCTGCTTTGCTCCGCAGGCAGGTCTCGGCATGGCGCGTCCTGGAGCTGGTGGCCAACGCTCCGAGGAGGTACGGCAGTTGTGGCAAACTCGCGCAGTGAACCTGCTCTTGCCACAGGCGTAAGCTGCTGCAGCGCACTGCAGCCAGGCACTGTCTGATGTATATTCTGGCTGGGACTTCCTGCACCGCCTCATGGCACATACCGCCGCCTGAGTGCCTTTGCCTCGCTTAGGCGCGCTGCTGCTGCGCAGGTGTTGCTCATCACGCTGCCCGATAAGTTGCTGGGCCGCATCCTGCGGCGCGCCTGGGCAGACAAGCGGCCGCGCCCTGCAGCGGATGAGGTGCGCGCCGCGGCCAGCCTGGCGTGCGTGTGCCGCCGCATGCGCGCTGTGCTGCGCGCGTGGCCGCTGCCGCTGGCGCTGGACTTCAGCGCAGCGCGCCTGAGCGCGGCCCAGCGCCGCTGGCTGCTCGACCCCGCGCAGGCCGGCCGCGTGGAGGTAGTTCTTTGTCAGTATTGAGGAGGGAAGTGAAAAGGCTTTGTGGGACCTGTATGAGCTCGAGAACTTCTGGACCGGCATGGCGGCACGCTGCTGCACCTGTCTGGCATTCCGCTGTGGCTGGTCGCACATGCCGGGAGGAGCGGATGGTCGCCGCCTTTGCAAGGGGCCAAGCCTGCGCTGTGTGCTGGCCTGCGCAGGCGGAGCCTGGCCGCGCCCCCGCGCCCGCGCTGGCGAGGCCCGCGCTGGCCGGCCCCGCCACGCACGCCAGCGCGGTGCGCGCCCCCGAGGCGCAGCGAGGTCAGTGCGGATGTACAAGCCCTTTTCGTGTGATAACTGCATGCAAGCCGGGCTACAATGCGCAGTTCTCTGCCTGCAGTGACAAAGGCTCTGCGGCGGAGCAGGCGGCCGGCGCGCCTTCAAGCGCGGGCATAACCATCACGACGATGGTCATCGGCGGCTGGACCGACGAGTGCGCACCCCATGCCGAGCGCCGCCCAGTCCACTGCAGTGCATCCTGCGGCTGTGGCGGCTGAGCCTGCGGCAGCACAAGCCTGGTACTGGCGCCTGGTCTGGCAGCCGGACTTGTGCGGGCGCACCGTTCCCGTACACTAGCCAGGAAACCGACAGCACGCATGCATCCTCCCGGTGTGGGCAGCCGCCTGTGCTGAAGCATTCTATTGGCAAGATTTCATGAGCATTTGCGTGTCTGTCCAGCTGCATATATCACAGCACAGCACAGCACAGCACAGCACAGCGCAGCACGTCTGGAGAGGTTTCCCGCGCATGCCGGCACCCGGCGCCACCCATGCGGACGACCCTGCACTGCTTCGGTGGCAACGCCTGATGTGCGCGCTGTTGGGGCAGTGCCGAACCGCGCGCGCGCGCAGGGCTGGCGACTTCGTGGCGCTGCTGCTGGCAGTGGCCTCGGCGCGGCGCAACGAGCTGCAGACCGTGGCCGTGGTCGCATGCAGCCCGGGGCCCGTGTGGCAGCGGCTGTCGGATTTGCTCAGGGCGTTTGTCACCAACCGCCCCAAGATCTACTATCGGTGCGCAGCGCTCCCCGCACTGCCCGGCCTCTTTTCTCGGCATGCACGGGGGCTGTCGGCCGGCGCGGTCGGCTCGTCCGCATGTATCATGCATCGCACGTCCGGCGCGCACGCTTGCATCGCTCAGAGTGCTGCCGGCGCTGACACGCGTGCGCGCTCCCTGCGGCAGGCGCCGCAAGGCGCTGGCACCGGACGTCTGGCTGCAGCCGCGCGTGGCGGTGCAGGTCGCCGCGTCCCACCTGGCCGTCTCGACGGTCCACCGCGCGGCCGCCGCACTGGTCGGCGACCGCCTCAATGGCCTGGGCCTGTGCTACGCGCGCCTGCAGCGCTCGTGCGGCCTCGCCAGCATCGGCGAGGTGACGACCGACGTCGAGGTGCGCTCGGCCGCTCCCCGGCGCCATTTCCCAGCCCCAGCGCCATTGGCTGGCTGGCAGCGGCTGGTCGCGCGGCCGCCTCGGGCCGCACTGGCAGGTCGTCTGCCCGATGCGCGCTCGCATACGCAGGGCCCGGCGCAGTGCATGCTTCCGCCCCACTCCACGCGTCGCTGTGCGGCCTGTCCGCCATCCCGAAGGCTGACACACGAGCTCGGCGTCTGCGGCGCAGGTCGCGCGCCTCTACCACGCGCAGGCCCCGCCGCCGGCGCTCGCCGACGAGGCGGAGCCCGGGAAGCAGGATGAGCCCGCTGGCGCCGCGGCGTGCCAGGTGCGCGTAGCTTCCTCGCCTCGCCTGCTCGTGCGCAGGTCGCCTGGCAGTGGCCGGAGGTGCGCACAGTGACGAGCCTGACAGTCGTTCCGCGGCCTCTCCACCTCCACCGTGTTGTTCCGCTCCTGCGCTCGGCGACGGGCACAGGCGTTCCCGTGCGCGCCGCCCCAGGGTGCGCTGCATGCACGGCGGGCCCGCATGACACCCTCTCGTGCGCAGGCGGCCGGCGTGGCGGCGGGGCCCCAGGGCGCAGGCGCGGCAGCCCCGCCTGTGGCAGCGCCCGCTGCTGCTGCCGCTGCGCCGGGACCCTTGGCCTCGGGGCGGCCGCGGCGACCGCGGATGGGCCGGGCCCGGGCGCGGCGCCCGTGCTGTCTGCCGGGCCGCCCGCGGCACAGGCTGTGCCGATGGGAGCGGCGGCGGCGGCGGCGGCGGCGGATACGGCGGCGGCCAAGGCCAAGGCGGCGGCGACCGAGGCCGAGGCGGCGCGTCCCAGCATGCGTGTGCAGCCGCTTTGCGGGGAGTTGTGAAACGTTTCAGCAGCAGTATGGTGGCTGCTGCGCCGCGCCGACCCGTTTCCCGCAGCGGCTGTGCAGGAGCTGCGGGGTGTAGTGTGGCACGCAACCATGACGCGGCTGATGCGCAGTCCACAGCGCCACGCCAACCGTGCGAAGCGCGGCACTCAAGGCGTGTGAACGTCCGTGTGGTGCAGCATGTAGTAGCCAGTGAGTGTAGCCCATGTGCAGCCTGTGTTTGAAGTGTGACTCTGTGTGACCTGTGTGACCTGTGTGGCCTGTATGATCTAGCTCTGCCAGTGTAGCCTCTGTGCGATCTGCGCTGCAAGCGATGAACCCAGACAACGGTCGAGTCTGCGCTTACAGTCACAGGAGGTGCCCGCAAACCATGTGCACACAGCCTGCGGTGCATGAGAGCATGTTGCCACATTCCAGGACTTGGCTGCTTTGCAAAATAAACCAAAACCCATTTCAAAAATATGGCTGCTTTGCGACAAAAATAAACACCCAACTATGGACGCGCTCTGCAGAGTGCACAACATCTCAGCGCCGCCGGGCTTGCAGATCAGCTACGCGCAGCGCCGTAGAGCAGGGCTGCCGCCTGCATGGCGGCGCGGCCGGCCGCGCCTGTCGGGCGCCCATAAGCGGGACGCTCTGCGCTCCGGCGCGCATGCGGCGCCCGGCCACCGCGCATGCGCCCGGCCGAGCGGCGCAGCCGGTGAACAGCTACTCTGCATGGCCATGGCTGAGTGTCAGCAGGCAGCAGCCATGCGCAGGTGTGCGTAGTGTTCAGAGCACGGCGCCGCGGGTGGTGCCTCGCAAGCGCAGCAGCCCAGGCGCGCGGCGCGCTCGGAGCCGCAGGCCGGCGCGCGCGGCCGGCGCGGCGCACTCGGCAGCACTGTTGGGCTGCCGGGCTCATGTCAGTGTGACCAAACAGTCACCAAGAGTAACATGCTAGCTGGCATCCGCTTGCCTTGCACCAACATGTGGACGTGCATCACATGATTCCAGCCTTGCAGGTCACCCCACATCCCCACAGTGCCTTCCAGGCACTAAACCCCCAGTACCATGCCGGCACATGCGGAACAGCGGTGCTGGGAAGGTGCCGTGCTGGCGCGCTCCAGGAGAGTACCGTGCAGACCTAGTACCTTTTGAGGCACCTGCCGAAGCAAGGTGGCGGGAACATGTCCATTGCAATCTTCACCAAGGGCATTACAGTGGGCATGCAGATCACACAGAATGACCGGAGCGCGCCCTGTGTCCGTTCATCGGACTCCGACGCCTTGATGGTCAAGCACCGCTGCCGCATTCTTTGCGCTCTCGACTAAGTCGGCACAGCGACGCTAGCAGCAGCGCAGAAGGATTGCGACGCCCGGCAAGCCACGGAGCAGGCACAATCACACCTATGCATGGCCCTCTGAGCACAACGATTTGATATTATCGATTTTATACTTCATGCATCATGCAAAACACGTACATGCGAGTGTTTTGCACCCCTGCAAGCTCTGAGGGCGTGGCCCAGGTGCACTCAACATGGAAGGTCAGACAGCGCTGGATGCAGCATGTGCGCCAGCGTCCAGGCTGCCATGCGGTCTCCTGACGCCGGCTCCATGGGCTGGCCGCACGCCGGCGGTGCCACCCCCCAAGGCATCCACCTGCACGCCACAGAACCCTGTCTGGGTGAATGTGACTCAGCAGGCTGCCACTGATCCTGACCCTGTGGCGCTGAGGCCTCGGAAGGCACTCCCCTCTGATTGGAGCCGTGCTGTAGAGCGTGTGTGTCTGTGCGCATAGCAATTATAACGTTTCCGACTGTAGCAAGGCGACTGCAGCCCTAGCTGCGGGCGGCCCAAGCGCTCGCCCAGCCGCCAGCAGCACGCCGCCCGCCGCTGGCCGGCTCGCCGCCGGCCGCAGGCGCACTCTGTCTGCCAATTGGAGCAGGCCGCCGGGCGCGCCTGCCCGCGCAGCAGCAGGCTGTTGCCGACCACGGCCAGGCTGCTGAACGCCATGAGCGCGCCGGCGGCCGACGGGCTGAGCGCGAGCCCGGCCGCCGGCAGCGCGGCGCCGGCCGCGAGCGGGATGGCCACGAGGTTGTAGCCCAGCGCCCAGGCCAGGTTGGCGCGGATCTTGGCCAGCGTTGCGCGGCCCAGCGCCAGCACCTCCGCCGCCTGCGCCGCGCTGCGCGTCAGGCCGGCGCCCGCGCCTGCGGCGCGCCGCGCCGACATGGCGCGCCGGCGCCGCCGGCCGCGCGCTGGAGGGTCGCTGGGGCGGCAGCCGGGCGCCGACTTGCAGGCAGGGCCTGCCAGGACTCAGTGCTCTCAGCAGGCGGCTGCGCCGATACACATCCCAGCATTTTCTGCCGCAGTCGCCCGCCGAGCTTGCGCCTGGCGTCCTGGCTCAGCAGCATGCGCGCCTGCGGGCTTGGGGGCACCCCTTATGCACCTTTGAATTTTTGAGCTAGCTGAGCAGGCTAAGAGCGCGTTCTTCCCCATGCAGTGCAACCATGTCCTTCACACTGCAGGACCCAGGCAGCCAACGCGCGCCTGGCCCAGGCGGCCGCCCACGAGCACCACGCCGGCCGCCTCGCCGGCCGCGTCCGCGCCGCCGCCCAGCGCGATGCCGACGTCGGCCGCTGCCAGCGCCGGCGCGTCATTCACGCCGTCGCCGACCACGGCCACGCAGCGCCCGGCCGCGCGCAGCGCCGCGACTGCCGCCGCCTTCGCCTCCGGCCGCATGCCGCCCCACGCACTGTCCGCCTGCGCGCCACGGGTGCGGGGTCAGCACAGGCGGATCAGCCGTACCGCAGCCCAACGACTCAGACATCACCCCTGTGTTGCAGCCATGTCCCCGCAAGTCGGCTGCAGTCGCGCCGCGCATCCCTCACAAGACGCGACGCACCTCGATGCCGGCCTCCGCGGCCGCGGCGGCGACGGCGGCGGCGCCGTCGCCGGACAGCAGGCCGACCCGCAGGCCCATGCCGCGCAGGCGCGCGACCGTGGCCGCGGCGTCCGGCCGCAGCGCGTCGCGGAAGCCGAGCGCGCCGAGCACGCCGCGGCCTGCCTCGCCCACAAACACGGTCGTGCAGCCGGCCAGGCCCGCCGCGGCCACCCGCGCCTCCCACTCGCCGGCGTCAGCAGCGGCGCCGCTGCCGCCGCTGCCGCTCAACGCTCTGCTCTCTGTCCCGCCTGCGTCACCCGCCTCGCCGGCGCCGTCCGCGCAACAACCGCGCGCGGGCTCCCGCGCCGCGGCGCCGCCAGCGCCGCCCGGCGCGTCCCGCGTGGCGGCCGCCGCGGCGGCGCCGCCGTCGGCCGGCCGCGGCGCGCAGCGCTCGAGCACCCAGCCGAGCGCGCCGACCGCGACCTCGCGCCCGCGCACGCGCCCGCGCACGCCGCAGCCGGGCTCTGTCATGGCGTCCGTGGCGCGCGGCGCCGGCGACGGCAGCCCCGCGTCCGCGGCCGCGGCCGCGACCGCGTCGGCCAGCGGGTGCCGCGTGGTCGCCTCGACGGCCGCCGCGAGCGCGAGCAGCTCGGCGGCGGTCGCGCCGCCGGGCGCCGTCGCGGCGCCCACCAGGCGCAGGCGGCCCTCCGTCAGCGTGCCCGTCTTGTCCAGCATGACCGTGTCCACCTGCGCTGGGCGCCAGGCAGGACCGCGTGAGCATGCGCACGCATGTCCTCAGCCCCGTCAGACTTTACTTGCTGAGGCTAGGAGGCGACTGCTGCAGGGGTCTGGGCACGTGCAGGTGCGCTATGCCAGCCGCCGCGTTGCAGCCTGCGGCTGCGCCAACCGACAGGCGCTGCGCCCGGACCCCGACGCGCGCAGACTCGACAAGAGCGCCGGCAGGACACGCGGCGCGTGCGACACCTGCGCGGCGCGCTCCAGCACGTCGCCGCCGCGCAGCAGCAGCCCGCGGCGCGCGCCGGCCGCGCTGGCGACCAGCACCGCCGTGGGCGTCGCCAGGCCGAGCGCGCAGGGGCAGGCCACCACCAGCACGTCCACCGCGAGCCGCGCGGCCACGAAGGCCGCACCGCCGCCGCCGCCGGCCGCCGCGGCCGCCGCCACCGCGTCCGGGAACAGGCCGCCGCCTGCGCCGCGGTGTTGCGCGGCCGTCAGAGAGCACAGCCGAGGGTTGGAGAGCACAGCCGTAGGGTTGCTGGCAGGCGTGCCGCTTTGCAGCCAGCGTTGGCGCACTGCAGAGTGCCTGCGGCACTGACCGCTGTGGCCGCGGCGGTGCTCGCGGCGTGGCGCGCGGAGCGCCGGCTGACAGCCGCGCTGGTGTGAGCGGGGCGCGAGGCAGGCCGCGCACCCAGCAGCGACCAGAAGGCGAACGTGGCGGCCGAGGCCGCCATGACGCTGTAGCAGAAGCGCCCGGCGACGACGTCGGCCAGCCGCTGCACGGGCGCCTCGCGCGCCTGCCCAGCCGCGCAGCCGCTTACTCAGCCCTTGCAGGCCGTCTGCAGGCGTGTCAGCAACACCGCGCCACCACGTGCATATCGTGGCCGAGCGGACCTCCTGCTGGACGCAAAACCGGCACCTCAAGACTTACAGCGCCCGCGCCTATGCATGCCCTGACCATGCTTACGCGTGCATGCTCTGCACAGGCAGCACGGAAGACTCGAGCGCAGCCTTGTGTTCTGTCGCGCGCATGAGCATGGCGCCGCGCTTGCAGCCACTTTAGAAAAGGTGCGCCTGGGCCAGCAGCTGCCGGCGCGCCTGCGCGGCGGCCACCAGGCGCCCGATGCCGGCCAGGGTGCTGCTGGCGCCGGTCGCGCTCGCGCGCAGCGACAGTGGCGCCTCATACACCACCGTGCCCGCCGTCACCTGCATGCGCGCGCGGGCCTTTCACCCTAAACTGCGTGCACCTCTTTAAAAATAGGTCCAGGGCTAGCCTCTTGTCGGCCGTATGCAGTACTGCGGCATGTACGCATGGACGTGCATTTTTGGGGTTGTTGTGCTTTCCTGCTACACAGAAGAGCCCCTACCCTAAACCTACCCTGCCCTGAAGCGCGCCTGCGCGCCGGGCGCCTTGGCCACCAGCGCCGACTCGCCGGTCAGCATGGCCTCGTCGCAGCTGCCGCGCCCGGCCACCACCTCGCCGTCCACCGGCACGCGCTCGCCCGGCAGCACCTGCCGCAGGGGCAGCGCCCGTCAGGCAGGCCTATCAGGCGTCCATTAGGCGTCCATCAGGCGGTGGGGCGGCGCCCATCAGGCGTTCAGAGTGCCAGGGGCGCAACAGGTCCACGCTCACGCTGCTGCCCCGCCACCGCCTCCGCGCGCTCGCCGGGCAGCGCATGCGCCAGGCAGCGCTCTGTGAGGTTGATACAGAGCCTGCGCACGGGTTTCAGGGGCACAACCTCTCAGCGCGCCTGCCTGGCAGCCCCTGCACGCACTGCGCCCTCTCGCTACAGGCAGTTGTGGCCCACACCCACTACTGGTCCGCCGCGCATCTGGCTCCTGTTGCTGCTTTCGAGTTTGTGCAGCACTGCGCCGGGCCAGAGGAAGCGGGCTGCAGTGCACCAGCAGGAGGTCGCCTGCGCGCACGCTCGCCGTGGGCACCTCCACCGCATCCTCCCCGGCCGCCGCTGCGGCGGGCGGCGCCCGCGACGCAACCAGCGCTACCGCGGCCGCTGGCGCTTCCGCAGGCGCGGCCGCGCTGGGCGCAGCTGCGCGCGCAGGCGGCGCGCCCAGCAGCAGCCGCGACTGCGCCGGGATCAGCCGGGCCAGCGTGCGCAGGTCCGCTGCGGCCCAAGCGCGCGGCCCCATGTCAGCCAGGCGCCGGGGGCAAAGCTGACAACCCCGCATGCATGTTGTGACGCTCCTCCTCCCAGCGTGACGGTGTGAACACTGGTCATACTAGATGCATGTTGTGTCCTGAGGGTATTGGGATTGCGGGACGTGCCCCCCGCGCAAACAACGCACACGCGCTGCACGCAGCTGCAGCTCAGTAAGCGTGCGCCGCCGCCGCAGGCACCCCCGCTGCAGCGTCTCCCGCAGCGCGTGCCGCGCACCCGACGCCCTCAGCCGCGCGCGCGCCTCCAGCGTGCGCCCGAGCAGCACAAACGCGAGCAGCATGACCGGCTCCTCCAGCGCGGCGCCGTCCAGCGCGAGCCCGGGCACCAGCGGGCCGGCCAGGCCGGCCGCGAACGAGGTCAGCGCGCCAATTGCGATCAGCGAGTTCATGTTGGGCGTGCCCCTGGCGCGCGGCGCGGCGAATGTGAGCGGGGCGCGCCGGCCGCACCCACGGTGCGGCCTGCGGAGCTTGGGGCACCAACTAGCCCTGTCATGGGCAGGACTTGTCTTCCACTCACCCCTGGGCTGCTTTGCAAGACTGCACGCCATGCAGCTGCCTGCAAGGCCCTCTTGTCGTGGGCACTGCGCACACGGCAACTTCCAGGAAAGCTTGTCTTATACTGACGACAAGCTCGACAGCTTGAATCACACAAAGACCCTAGGTAGAGGGTGAGGCAGGGTGAGGAGTTGCAGGGGCCACACCGCGCGAGCGCCCGGGCGCCGTCAACGACGAGCGGGCGGCCCGGGCCCGCGAGCGCGGCCGCGCCGAGCGCGAGGCTGACACCCGGCTGCGCGAGCGCGGCGAGCACGGGCCCGTGCGCGGCGCCGTGCCAGCCCAGGCCGTGCAGGATGTGGCCCAGGTGGTGCGTGCAGCAGGCGGCCACCAGGCCCCACGCGAGCGCCAGGTCCACCTGCGCGAGCGCGCGCAGCCCTACCGTAACCCTGCTGCAGCACACGGAAAGCTGGACGACTTGGCGTGCGTGACAGCCACATGGCCTCTGTGCTCGCAGGCGCGCGGGGGCGCCGCCCTCCCGGCCAGAGGCTGCATGCGCGAACCGGGGTCGCGAGGGCCTCCTCTTTGCAGCTGGCAACGCAGGGCTGAGCGCGGTCTGGCTCCCCGGAGGCGTACCATGCCGCGCTGCAGCTCCCGCCGCCGCCGCTCCTCGTTCTCCGCCGCGTCGTCCGCCAGGCCGGCCTTGGCACGCCGCAGCTGGGACGGGAAGCCCTACACCCACCAACAGGTATGTCAGACGATGCCCACCAGCGCGTCTGGAGCGTATTCCCCTGTTGGTGACCATGTGCCTGTTCAGACTGCTCATCAAGTTTCGTCGCTGCTGCAGCTGCCAGACAGCGTTCAGCGCAGCGGCAGCTCGCTCTAGCAACTGCCCTGTTCTGAAATCAGGAGCCGTGCTCTTGCAGTGCGGGGTACTGTGAGGGCACTTGGGCGTGGCCACAGTTGAAGTGGGCCATTTACGTATGCGAGAAAGCCGCCACAAGCAGCCGTCGCGCGCACCCTGGCAGTCAAGAGCTCCGCGGCAGCAAGGCCCGGCTCAGTGTGGGGGTCGGCGTGGGGCGGCCGGCGCATCCGCACGACCGCGCTCTCCGTCAGCAGGTTCACCGCTGCGGCCTCGATGGCGGGGTCCGCCACCAGGATGCGCCGCACCGCCGCCGAGCACCCGCCGCACTTCATCCCGCGCACGTCCAGCACCACCGTGTCCACAGGCTCTGGAGGGTTGCAGGTTGGTGTCAGGGCAGCAGGCACGCGCCTGGTGCTGAGAAGGCAGGCAAGACTTGATGCACGTGCAGCCGAGATGGGACACCAAGCATGCACTGCGTCCGAATAATGTGCAAACAGAGGCCCAGGCGCACCTGCTGCCAGCTCAGCCGCTGCCAGAGTGGACGCAAGCGCTCGGGAGCACTCCCGCGGTCGCAGAGGCCGGTGCCAGGCCGTGCCAGCTGCAGCGCTGCGCTGCCAGTCTGCACGCCGAGAGGTGGCGGCCCCCGCAAGCCGGCAAACTGGAGTGCATACGCTGCGTGGCAGTGACGTGCGACTGCATGTGCGCATTGGCCTGCAAAGTATGCAGCATCTCCTGAGCACGCCCCTGCCGCTCACCATGCTTGGGTGCCAAGTCAAGAGAACAGCTGACTTAATAATGCATTGTGCAGTGGCAGTCACGATCAGAAGAAAAAGTAGATGAGGTCCGGATGCGTAGCTGTCTACTGGCAAGCTCCTACGCAGCCTGCTCAGCTTGAGCTGCCGCGCCGGTCAGCTGCCCCGCTTTGGATGCATCGCCAGCAGTGAAGCAGCTGCGGCATGCACCGCTGCAGTGCAACACTGCTCGGCAGGTGCGGTTACCTGTCCTTGCTCTGTCATTGTGTTGCTCAATAGTTCGCTGGTTTGAAGCGAGCTTGTGTGTGGCACTCGCGGGAGCGCGGCAGGTCCCTATTGTGGCGCTCGGGAACTCAGCAACCCGCTGTCGGCACTTTGGCAACCACACCTGCAGCCGCGAGGAGGCTACCTGCACGTCCATGGGTCGCCTGAACCAACGCATGCCCTGCACGCTGCAGAGGCGGCACGTATGCTTGCTCAGTCAGCTCCCCGTTACGGGGACGTCGGCCAGCAGCAAGCAGCTCTTGCTGGCGCAGTCTGCAGGAAGAGCGTGCCTTCGGAGGCAGGCCAGGCAGGGGAGGGCATGCAGCTTGAGAGTGTGAAGCGGAAGCGCAGCAGGAAAATGAACAAGCACAAGTATCGCAAGCGGCTGAAGAAGATGCGTATGGGCAAGCTGCGGTAGACGTGTGGGGGCACCGGGCTGCTGGGTGTGCGCTGAGCGGGGGTAGGCTGTATTTGTATTTGCACCATGAGCCTGCTCCTGCCATTTCAATGCACAGCGTGCCTGTCCCGTCCTGTATCAGAGCTGTGAGCAACACATTTTCTGGGACACATGCCTTACTGTTCTGTCGCATGTATTCACACTTGCCGAGCAAGGCTACCTCAGCAACGCTGCATGGAGGCAGACATCAGCCTGCTGGCTATCAGCACATTCTCTGAACAAGCGGGCGCAAAGGTGTTGCCAGGCCGTCCGCGTGCACCGCTCCATGCTGATCAGCCGCTTTGCTCTAGGCCCTCTGGACTTCCCACTCCCATCTTACTGCTCATGCTCAAGGCCACAACTGCACCGGCTTCGCTCACCTCCCCACCGCTGGCGGCAGACACGCTGCTGGGCATCAGGCCGTAGCGGGCCAGGTACCGCCGCGATTCGACCGACAGCTCGGGCAGCAGTGGCGCCTGCGGGGCGGCGCTTGCCGTGCCCATGTCGCTCCCGACCTGCAGCCCCTGAGTTTTCGACGGCGGTAAGGCAAGCTCGCCGCCCAGAGTCAGCGCAGCTGCCCCGCGTCCCAGCGCGCCGCGCAGCAGCACGAGTTCGCCGTGCAGGTCCGGCTCTGCAGGGGACGATGCCAGAGTCGCGGAGCTCGACGCAGCGCTGCTGTCGCGGCCGGGCGCCCTGTCGCTGCAGCCGCCGGCAACGGCACCGGCGCGTGCCCGGCGGCGAACGCGCAGCGCTGCCGGCCGCCTCGCGTGCATGTCACGGTGGGCGCTGTTTCCCGCGCGGCCGCTGCCAGCAGAGGCTCGGTGGGCCTTTGCATGCCCGCCCACACCATGCTGGCAGGCGCTGCCAGTGCCGTCTGGACTGCAACAGCGACTGCAGCGGCGCTCGCTTGGCGTGGCCCAGTCGGCGCCACCACCACCGACTGCCCCTCCACTTCCCTCACGCGGACGCTGCCGGGCGCGTATCTGCACCGCGTCACGATTTCGCGGGGAAGCACCCGCGCGCAGTCCCGCTCGCGCGTCGATCCCGTGTGCAGCAGCCCCGTCGCGCTGCCGCCCTTCGTGGCGCGCGCGCTCTCGCGCGCGGCGGTGCGGGTCGAGCCCGGGGGCAGGGTCGTGGCGGATGCCGTACTTGGCCAGCAGCCGCGCGTCCTCGGGGCCGTCGCTGTCGCCGGCGTCTGAGTCGGACCAGCCGACGCCACGCGGGACCAGCGCGCGCACGGGCGGCACTGCGGCCGCGCCGGAGCTGGAGCAGGACTCAGGGTCAGGGTCAGGACAGGGTCCAGCGAGCGCCCAGCGCGCAGGCGCTCCGCCGGCCAGTGGGCGCGGCCGCGCTGCCACCCAGGCGCCGTCCTCCGCTGCGCTGCCCCAGTCCGAGCTGGCCGCCTCCCAGCCATCCCCCGCGCTGTCTGAGGATCCAACTGCCGTGCTGACCGATGCAGCGTGCCCCGCGCTGCACGCCGAGCCGGACGCAGCGGTGCCCGGAAGCACCGGCCCAGCACATGGCGCAGGTGACCTGCTCGCCTGCCCGCTGCTGCCCAGGGAGCCATCCGGCGCGCCGCCCGAGGCTGGCGTGCCTGCACCGCTGGCAGGCGGCAGGCCGAAGCTCGGCTCGACCCCGGGTGCGGCCGCGCTGCAGGCCGCGCGCTGGCCTGCGGGCGGGCTGCGTGCGGCCGGGTCCGCGCCTCTGCCGGCAGCATGGCGCGGTGGCCCCAGCCTCAGAAACGCCCCTGCCTCCCAGGTGGCGTCCCCGCGCCCTGCACCCGCCGCCGGCAGAGCCACCGCTGTGCGCACCTCGCCATCGTGCTCTGCTGCGCGGCATCGCGGTACAGCAGTGCATGCAGCGGCGTGCCCAGCTGGTGCACACTGGGGCGCATGTCTTTCAAACATGCCGCCCGGCTCAGCAGGTGCCGCACCGCCGCCGCTGCGGGTCGGCGCGGCGGTCTGCTGCAGCAGCTGCGGCTGCTGCGGCTGCGCTGCCACCGGCCGCACCCCCGTGTGCAGCAGCTGCAGCTGCTGCAGCTGCCCCCCCCCCTGCACACCCTTGCTCGGTGCCTCTTGCGTGTCAAAGAGTCCATACCATAAGGCAACGCCCGAGATGCAATTGCACACCCGTCGGGAGCTGGACGCCCGTGCACATGGACTGCAAATGAGGTTCGCCAAAGAAAAAGCTCATGGACATTACTGGTTTGCTGCTGTGCATGCAGCACTCCCTGTCCTGATTATCATAGCGCTCGTTGAACCCCAAGCTGACACACTGTTAGCAGGGTTGCTCAACAGCACAAGTTCCTAAGCGCCGCTGTCAATGTCAATGCGCACTTGCCTGAAGCGCTTGCTCCTCCCGTGCACTGCGGTGATGGCGCTGCGCACCTGGGCGCGCAGGCTCAGCACCTGCTCCTGCAGTGGCCCCGCACTCACCGCCCGGCCGCGCGCGCCCGGCGGGCTGCCCTCCTGCGCAACAGCGCCACGCGAGGTGGCGGCGCCGCTTCCCCCGTTCGCGCCTCCCCTGCCCTGGCAGCCTGCGGTCTGAGCTTGGCCTTCGCTCGCTGGCTGCTCTGGCCGCATGCTGCCACCTGTGTTGCCAGCAGCCACTGCCGTCCCGCCAGGTGTCGGAGATCGCGGGGGGCTCCCGCTGGCTGCTGCGGCTCTGCAGTTGCTGCCGCCACGCGCGGCCGTCAGATCGTCTGACCGGCCGCTCGTTCCAGCTCCGCCGCCAGGGCAGGCAGCTGCGCACGCGCCTGCTGCCGCGCTTGCACAGCTGCGCAACCTGACGACGCACGCTGCTGCTGCGGGGCCAGCAGCGCGGCAGGCAGCGGGCCGAACGTGGGGCGCCCTATTGCGCTGCAGCTGGGTCTGAGCCGCGGCGCTGCCGCTGGCGACGTATGGCGGGTTGGTCGGGGCGTCTGGGTACAGCAGGTCTGCAAAGGCGTCCATGCGCAACAACGCACACCAGAGCGCCTGCAGAGGGCACACGAGTGGGGGTATGTAGCACCCCAAGGATGCACAGCATAACAAGATGAAGGACACCAAGGATACACCGCGAACCTGATAAACCAAGTAGGCAGGGCAAGTGCGCTGCATGTGCACGCTGAAATGAGGACAGGTGCATTGCACCAGTGGTGGTGGACCTGCACTTCTGCCTGGTCTGCTACTGCGTATGCGTGTGCACTCTGCAGCCTGTGCGTATGTCCGAGCACAGTCACGCTGTGCCTCCCTGAGACACCTGCGGCCCAAGGTACTGGCAGAGGGAGATCCGGGCCGGGCACGCTCCTGCGGCTGCAAGGCCAGCCGCCCTCGCAGCCTGTGTAACTTGTGGCCCTGCAGCGAGAGGCACACCTGCAGCGCAGACTCAGGCTTGCCTGGCGGAGCAGGGACTGGGGCCTGAGAGACTCTGCGGAGGAGCACCGTCTGCTCCGCATGCAGCAGCACCTGGGCATGCCGGTCAAGCGCCAGGCATCGCCGTCGCCAAGTGCGCACGCGCGTGCTTGACACGGCTCTCACATACACACTCGCCTGCAGCTTGCTTCGGAAACACTGCCGCACCCGCAGGCAGGCCTGCAATCATGTGCGGGCACTCACTGCCATGTCGCTTGTCTCTGCTGGCGGGAATGCGCACGGCCTCACTTGCCACGGGGCTGATGCGCCTGCCCGCCACGCGCAGTCCAGCGCGGCATCGCGCGCTTCCGCAGCGCGCGGCTGGCGCGAGCGGCGGCCGCGGCCGGCGCGGCCGCGCCTGGCGCGGGGGCGCCGGCCTCGGCCGCGCCGCCGCCGCCGCCGCCGTCGCCGCCGCCGCTGCCGCCACCACTGCCGCCAGCTCTGGGGGCGCGCGGGGCTGGCGCGGGCGCGAGCTGCAGCAGCATGTGGTCGTCCGGCGACTCGCGCGACCCGCTGCGCAGCTCCTGCTCCGACATTGCGTCCAGCTGCAGCTCCAGCCTGGCGCTGTGCCCGGATCCGCGCGCCCACCCGCTCGAGCGGCCCCGCTCGCCCGCCGCGGGCGGTGGCGCGGGGGCGCGCCTCGAAGCCGCGTCGGCACCGGGCCCTAGGCCGGGCCCGGCGCCGGGCGCCTGCGGCGCGCACACTGCGCCTGGCGACGAGCCTACGCCCGCACAGGGCGGCGGCGGCGCGGTCCCCCACCGCGGCTGCAGGGCCGCCCCGGCCATGCGTCCGACCGTGGCCGACTCGGAGCGCGCAAGGGACGCGTGCATTGGGGACACCCTGCCGGGCTGCGCCCACGCGGCCGGCCCGCCGGGCGGGGCCGGGGCGGCCAGCACGGGGCAGGGCGACCTGCTGGAGGGCGCGACGGGCGAGTGCAGCCTGCTGGGCGCGGCGAGCCTGGGCATCCCGCAGGACAGCGGCCGCGAGGACGGCGTCTGGTCGGCCGGGCCGGCGCACGCGCAGTGG
>JAABUV010002326.1_pt1 | contig 26005 bp, 37 predicted proteins | sample 5559971 | NCBI WGS metagenome assembly JAABUV01 (sample SAMN10711881, study PRJNA513362) | rock metagenome | isolation source: Antarctica rocks | place: Antarctica: Victoria Land, Knobhead nord | collected 2015-12-19
GCCGCCGCCGCCGCGCCCACGGCGCCGAGCGCCGCCAGGCGCGGCAGCGTGGCGGCCCAGACGCCCGCGGCCAGGCGGCGCGCGCTGCGGCTGGCCGGCAGGTCACCCAGATGCACCTGCCGGCCGCCCCAGCGCCTCACGCCTCGGTCCACGGTCAACGGCAGTCCCCCACGGCTTCTTGCAGCAGGCGACACCCACCGCCCAGGCGCCCCCAGCATCTGCAAGGTCCGCAGCAAGCATGCAGCCGGTGCCTCACTGCAGGCACAACACACAGCGCAGGCACCCCAGCATAATGAAGAGCTCTGCAACATCTGCGGCAAGCATGCAGCCGGTGCGCCACTGCAAGCACAACACAGCAACAGAAACTTCAGGCCCCGCTTGCTGCGGCCAGCACCATGGCGGCGGCAGCACAGGCAGCACGCGTCCTGCCGCGCCGCGCCGCGAAAAGGCTCTGCGCGCGGGGCCGGGCGGGCCGCGCCTGCGCGGCGCCGCACGCGTCGGCCGCTGCAAGCGCGGCGCGCCAGGCCTCGCCCGGCGCCACGCCGCACTTGGCCGCAGCGGCGCTCTGGCGCGCCGCATATGTCGCCGTCAGCCACCTTCCGAAGCGCGCGGCAAAGCCGCCGCCGTCGTCCTCGGCTGCGCGCGTCGCGCCCACAGCGGGAGGTCAGGCCACGCAACCGGCTGCATGGTTGCCGCATCGGCCCGCGGCGCCACCGGCCGGCATGCCAGCGCGGCGCGTCACATCAGTGCCCAGATGGCCACAGGACCCTAAGTATCACGTAGGGTTCAGCAGCGGGCCGCACGCTCGCCCGCATACATCTCCTCGACTGTCCAGGGCCGCCAGCGCGTGCGCGCGGCGGCGCCAGAACCTAAAGACCTATGTAGGGCTCAGCAGCGGGCGCACATTCGCTGGCCTCCATCTCCTCGACGCTCCAGGGCCGCCAGGCCGTGCGGCCGGCGGCCGCGTCCGCCGCGTCGCCTGCGGCCGGCGCGCCGGCCAGCGCCTCCAGCGTCTGCGGCGGCAGGTCCAGCACGGTGGCCAGGTTCTCTACGACCATGTTGTTTGAGATCTCCAGCTTGCCGCGCCGCGGCACGAAGCGCTCGATGCCCGGGCCCGCGCCTGCGGCAACGCCCAAAGATATCAAGGACCCGTGACTGGCGCGGCATGTTGGCCTGCCGTCCCGCTGCGCTTGGGCACACAGGGGAGGAGGCGGCGTTCGCCCTGGCAGCCGTGGGGGGAGCCAGTCGGGAGCGAGGCAAGGCGGTTGCTTTGTCGGATGCAGCTGTAGAGCACTTGCACCTTCAGAGTGCGGGACAGACAGCCATGCTCCTGACTCAGTCCTCAACGTTGCATCAGGGAGTATGCCGGAGCGAGGGCTACCGGTAGCGCATGCAAAAGTGGAGATTTTATGGCAACATGCAGTGCGATTTGAGCCTTGTGTGCGCTTTAGGACTCACCCCCGGGGGCGCTGGCCTCCAGGCCGCTGACGAACGCGCGCGGCGGCGCGGCATCCGGGGACGCCGTCTTGACAACCGCCTCCACCTGGCCGCTCTCCACGCCTCGATAGCCAATCTCCAGGCCGTCCTGCGGGGCACATGGTATAGGGTCAGAGTTAGGCAAAGTCACTTGGCATTCCGCCGTACACCCAGAGCTTGCATACAAACAGCGGGTGCGCGAGAGCGCTGCAGCCTGCAGCAAGGATGTGCGTCGCCGTCGAGCGCTGGTGCCACCCACACCGCTGCGTGCATCGTCAGCGGCGGCGGCACCCCAGCACGGCAGCAGCAGCGCGGCTGCGAGCATGCGCGGAGGTGACAGGCGGTGCTGTGCTCGCCGTGCGCACGCCCGGACACGCCGACACGGCGCGCGCGCCGGCACGGCGGGAGCGGGCGCGTGCGCTCAGGAGAGCCGTGCGGCCCCGGGACGCGCCGGCGCCTGGATGTGCGCCTCCGCGAGCGCGCGCAGCCGGGGCAGGAATTCCAGGTACACCGACGCGGCCGAGCGCGCGGGGCTAGCGGCGGCGGCGAGGAACTCGGCGGCCAGCTCGTCGGCCGCGGCCGGCGGCAGCGCGGCGCCGGGCAGGCTGGAGTCCAGGCGCGCGGCGAAGCCGCGGATGGCCGGCAGCTCGCGCTCGCGCACCCCAAACTCCACCTGCACGGTCAGCTTTGAGATTCAGGTTAGTTTTGCAAAGCAGTTGTGTCCCTCCAATGGAGGGTGTAAGCACGCAGACAGCGTGCGCTTATGCTGAGTGGATCGACACAGAGCGCGCGCGCACGCGTACAAGGGTGGGGGCTGCCTGCGCAGGCGACAAGCGCCGGCTGCATGGCGCGCTGCGCTTTTCCTGGCACACTGTGACCGGTACCACAGTGTGTGAATGTCAATTGACTTGCATGAGGGAGGCTGCCAGGGTCCATGTCCCCAGGTGTTCCCCGGCAAAGCATGCAGCCCGGGGTACGCGCCTCGCCAAGCGGCGCGACCGGCGCGAGGCGGCCATCCTCGCCGCGCAGGAAGAGCGGCGACTCGTTGTGACGCGGCAGGCGCGTGGTGGGCGCCACCCGCCTGCGCGCGGCGGCTCAGATTGTGATCCCAAAGCTCTGATATGATCTTATGCGATGCACCACCTTCCTACGTGACGCCCGCCGCCCGCCTGCGCGCGGCGGCGCAGCGCCGGCAGAGGCTGGAATGTCACCACCGCCATCATCGAGAGCCTGGCAAACATTGGCGACAACAACCTTCTAGGGCACAGGCTGGAGCAGCATCGCCGTCGTCCCGGCCGCATGGCCTGCTTGCCGGGGGCGAGCACGGCAGCATGCTGCCTGCGAAGCGGCGTCTGCGCCCCCCGCGCGCGGCCAGCCCCGGCGGATGCCAGCGCCGTGGGCGGCAGCGCGGCCGGGCGCGCGCCTGAACAGGCCGGTCTCCAGCAGCGTGGCGCAGTCCGCCTCCACGTCCTGCATCGCGACCGGGCGCCCGGGCCGCGTGCGCAGCAGGGGCAGCAGCTCCGCGGGCGCCGGCCAGCCCGGCCCCGCCGGCAGGCCGGACAAGCTGACGCGCCGCGTGTGCCACAGCTGCCCGCCGCGCCGCTGCTGCGCCTGCCGGCGCGCGCGCGCGCGCGCTCGGCGCGGGGACTGCGTGTGCGTGCGGGCGCCTGGGCGCTGCGTGGCTGGCGCCGATCGCGCGCTCGAGGCTGCTGTGCCCGGCGACCCCTCACCGCGCAGTGGACTGCGCATGTTTACACCAGGAAGCGAGCAAGTGTGCCTGAGCGGAGGGTCAGAGCGCGTGCTGATGACCGGCTGCATGGCACGTAATCCTTAGGTTTGTTGCGGGAGCAGAGGACGGGTCGTGCTACCCCCTGGCACGCAGCGCAGCGCAGCTCACACGCTCGGCCGCACTGCGGCCCTGGAGTCACTTCAACCGCAAAGCAGAGGCGGTTGTTCGATGTGGCTTGCTCGCGCTTGCTCCGGCTTGGCCCGCAAGGACCGCTGCGGGATGACAGGCCGCACCGGGTCGACCAGCAGCCCCAGGCGGTCCTTGCAGAGCTCCACCAGCACGACGTCCGGCCGCACGGCGGCAATGAGCTCGCGCACGCGGTCGCAGGAGGCGCGCGACACGTGCGACGCTCCCAGGATGTAGACCACGGCCTCCCGGCTCGATGCCTCGGGGCAGGGCACCTGCGAGCGGCGCGAGCCTGCACGTTGCTGCTCTTCAGGCAAGCGGCGTCTGTGCACTGTAGCGCCGTTCAGGAGCTCCTGCCGGCAGCACTGAAGGCCACACTGCGCAGAGACGCGTTGCTAAGCATAAGCCAATTGAATAGCAAGCTTGCCTGCGCGGACCCAGCAACACCCCGTTCCCACCGTACAGAGTGCCACTGTGCTTGCTGCACAGCTGCAACCATCCTGCCACTATGACAGGCACTAGTCTGCTAGGCGTTGGTGCCAGACCCGCAAGATGGCCGTGTCGCGACGGACGTCGTCAGACAGCAGCGGCTGCTCAGTCGTGCGTGCAGGCGGTGTGTCCACCACGGCCGTCGCAGTCACCCTGGAGCGCGCCTGGCTGCTCCGCGGCAGTCTGCCCCGCACATGCGCAAGTGCATTGGCTCTGTTGTTTGTTTGCTGCACCCGACAGTGCGCGTGGGGCGCGTTGAGCAGTGCTCCTGCCATTGGCTTGCTGACTAGAGCTGCAGCGCAGGGCCGGCACACTGTTTTGTTCAAGCAAAATTTTGCTGCAGGCAACTTATCTTGGCATCAGGGATTAGGCACTCTGTATGACTCCAGCACACAGCATCCGACCTCGCAGAAACAGCACAGAATATACAAGCGCACACCTCTGAGGGACCATAGACAGAGGCAGGTGAGACATGCCGCTGACGATGCTCCAGGCGCACGCGCCAGTGGCGCGGTTGCCCGCAAGGAACAACAGCAAGCCCGCGTCGCTGCAGGGCCGGCGGACGGTGTTTGCACCCCTGCGCGCTAAGCGGTGGGTGGAGGGCCTCACGCGCTCGTGGCAGTCGTGATGACGCGTGCACGGGTCCTCAGCCGCTGAGTGGCTTGCTGTGTGGTGCAGGGTGGTGCTGCGCACGAAGACACGCGCAGAGGGCGGCATTGGCAACTACCTTGCGGAGGCCGCTGCGGCAATCTTCAAGCCCACGAAGAGCGACGTGCCGTGGCAGGGCACTGCGTCTCCGTTCTCTGGCCGCATCACGCACCACGACGAGGTCGCGCGGCTCAGGCGGGTGTATGAGCTGGTGCAGGAGGCAAAGCAGGCCGTCCAAGGTCCGCCTGCGCTCCGCCGCGCACATGCCCCTCTGTCCCTGCATACGCCCGGCAGCGTGGCGCTGCGGAGAGCGACCGCAGCGCCTAGAGCGAACCTAGAGCGAAGGTGCAGGCTGGCTGGCTGTTTCGCACCCAGTGGTCTTCACGCTTTCGATTGCACTTCTGGGAGAGCCATGCTTGCGCCCTGTTGAACACCCCTCAGCTGTTTGTCTCTTCCTGCAGCCCTCCGTGGTGTGCCAGCGCGGCGTCACTTCTAGCACCACGCACGCGAGTGCTGAGTGCTGCGTGGGCGGGTGACCCGCAGGCTGCACAGACCCGTCCGCGGCCAACTACGACCCCTCAGCGACCAGCGACGACGGCAGCTGCACGTTCGTGTTCAAGGAGGCCGGGAAGGAGGTGGAGGTTTCCGGCAACCTGCACGACTACGTCGTGACCGCGCTGCAGAGCCTGTGGGGTGCGGGCCGCGTCGCGGTCGCGCTGCAGCGCCGCACTCGAACAGCCGTATCTCAAACGTGCTTGCATTCCCGGCGCGTGTGACCGTGCGCATGCATTCCAAGGGGCCCACAGCCTGAAGGTGATTCGGCCCGTCCGGGTCAGAGGCGCAAAGGCACTCGCTCGGGTGCGCCGCAGGCAGCAACTTCAGCAGCGGCGAGGGCGACAAGAAGGCGGCCGACTTCAAGGGCACGAGCTTTGGGTACTCGGGCGACAAGGTGGTCTCGCAGCGCGACATCCAGCGCCTGGTGCGCAGCAGCGCACTCTCTGGAGAGGATCGCGGCATGCTGAGGTTATGGGCCACACCGGTGTGGACGATGCACGAGTGCCTGCAGATTAAGCGATACCGCGTCTTTGCGAGGTGCTGGTCTTCCGGCTGCGAAGTCGCTCGTTGGCTTGCCCGGCAGCTGCATGCTGAGGTGCATGCAAGGCATGCTGAGGAGGCGCGGCTGACCTGGCAGGGCGCGGGCGCGCGCAGCTGAGCTACGAGCGCGTGGTGAAGCAGGCGCTGGACAAGGCGGAGTCAGAGGCGAAGTAGTGCCCTGCCATACCCTAGCATCCCTACCCTAGCGGCAGGGCAGCAGGCGCGCGCGAGCGGCCGCGCCAGCCGCGCTCAGCGCCACGATTTTGCTCCAGACAATCACTGCCGGTGTGTTGCGTGTTCAAGGGAAGGCCCCCGCTGTGACCAGAGGAGAGGCGGGGATAGTGGAGTGTGCAGGCAGAGTGTGGCCAAGCTGCCGTTCCAGTTGTTGACTTGAAATAGAGCACTTGAAATAAGGCACTACTAATCACTGCCAGAGTGTGGCCAAGCTGCCGTTCCAGTTGGTGACTCGGAAATGGAGCACTTGAAACACGGCACAGTCATTCGCTACCCACATTTTGGGCTTACTATGCATGCCAACTGTTCACACTCCATGCAACAAGTCAGTGCTAGCAGGGCTGCGATCAAGCCACTGACTGAAATTCTGCATGCGGCGCGCGTTCTGCGGTGCAATGCAGCTCCGCGAGCAGCGTGCCGGTAGTACACGTTTGGTGGCCCACACTTGCATTGGCGGCCAGTAAAGAGCGACCACATTGTCGTAACCCACTGCGCCTAAACTGTTCACGTCAAGGTTTCACCCACTGATCCTAAGCTGTTCACTACCCATTATGCCTTGGCAGGCCCATTTCCAGCATTCTGCAGAGGATGCCTTCTACAGAGGATTCCTTGTCAACGAGCCTGCCTCAGACCGTACCGCTAAGTGGGTCACATGTTAAAAGCTCTGTGCTTCACCACCGAAGGTGCTGTGCGGCATGCCAGCCTCGCTCGAGTGAGGCGTGGCCTCTCGAGCCTGTCTTGGAGACGAAGGCGTGTGTTGGGGGGGCGTCAATGGGCTGCAGCACTCCTCGCCCAGCATGCCGGGCTGCCCGTCACGCGCGCTCGAGCAGCGCCTGCAGCTCAGCCGCCGACATGTGCAGCAGCGCGGGCCGCGCCGGGCCGCCGCCCGCGGCCGCCGCCGCGCGCGCGCCGGCGGGCGAGGCCGTCGTAGGGTCAGGGTAGGGCTCCACGCCCGCCAGCCGCCGCAGGTCGGCGTCCTCCACGCGGTGCCGCGTGCGCGGCGGCGGCGCGACACGCCGCGGCGACGCGCCGCCGGCGCCGGCGCCGTAGTAGGCTGCGCGCGCGGGGCGGCACACAGCTTGGATGACATCACCGCTTCGCTAAGAAAGGCGGTGCTGGTCCTGTAAGGGTAGGACACGCCGCAATGAGTGCTCCCCTGCATATCTGACTGGAACCACATCCTGGGTGTTTATAGTGGCTATGGCTCAGCACCGCATCGTGAGCCCCAGGACGGCATGCCAGCGCGGAACCAGCAGCAAGGGTGGGCAGCACAAGCGACGTCTAACAGAGCTTCACAGTGCTGCCACGAGCCCCCTGCGCACATTCGCCGTCGTCCGGGAAGAGCTCGACGTTGGTGGCCGGCCAGTGCGTGGTCACGCGGAAGCCGTCCCAGGCTTCACGCTTGCGCGCCAGGTCGCCCGGCCCGGCCAGCGCGGCCGGCTGCATGCACGCGTACACCACATGGCGCCACGCACTCGCGCGCTCCGGCCGCACGTTCTGCGCGAGTGAGAAGAAAGCAGTCAATGAAACGAAGAGCCTCAAGGTAGCACTTTGGTACTTTATTACTACGATTGAAAGTCACAGGGCAGGGTCGGTTCAGCCCCGCCCTTGTCCTGATGCCTTGGCCGCACGTCCTGGCAGCCGCCAGAACTCTGAACACCGAGCCGGCCGTCTCCGCGCGGCTCCCGCGCCGCGCCGGGGAGCCGCGGGAGAGCTGGGCAGCCACTGCGCTGCAGTGTGGCGAGCGGCGACCCAGCAGGGCATGGCCTGTGGCAGGAACAGGTTACGGTAGGGTCCACGCGCGGAGGGCGGGGCCGGCTGCGCGGCGCGCACCGCGTGCGCCGTGCGGCTGTCCCACAGGAACAGGGAGCCGGCGCGCCCGTCCACCGCCACGCTCTCAAACGGCTCCCAGAACGGCAGCTCCTCCGGCGTGAACTGGTACCTGCGGGCCGGCCGCCGCAGGCCTCTGGCGGCGGTGTGGCACTGAGTCGCACGGTGCGCAAGTTCTGAAAAACGCAAAGGTTCTGACAAGCCTCCCTCTTGAACAAGAATTTCTGCCACACAGAGAAGCGGATGTGCCCCGCCAGCCAGCCGAGCCGCTCCTAGCATGTCCACACAAGGACGAGTCCAACATGATGATGCAAATGCCAGGTGAAAGTTGCCTGCCCTTGCACTCATCGCTCGATCGCGCACAGCACGCCTGGGCACAGTGCTGGCGCTCCGACGCCCATCTGCTGAGGCGTGCGCCCCATCACGCGCCACGCCTCGACATGCAACATGTTTATGGCCATGCTTGGGCGGCGGTGCGCAGTCGCTGCCCGCAGCAGGTGTGGCAAAAGCGCAATCATGACCACGCGCACCAGTCCTTGACCTGGGAGCGCTCCTCCGGGGGCAGCACGCACGCCGTCTGGAAGAAGCGCTCGTGGGCGCTGTGGCTGCCGTCCTTCACCAGCAGCGTGCCTGCCACCGGCGCAGGCTGGAGCTGGCACACGGGAGGGAGGCCGCGCTGCCAAGCTTCACGCACTCGTCCGCAATGCAAGAGCGCCTTCCCACCCCCTTGCAACTTCCACACAGCGCCGCCGCGCTCCTCAGCGGGCAAGCACGGGCGCGCCTGGGAGGCAGCAGCACCACACCATCTCAGGCTCCCATGCCGTCAACGTAAGAGACTCAGGGCTCGGTGTGTTGCCTATACTTACATTGCTTGCAGCCGTGCTTGGTGCATCAAATCAAAGGGGTAGCCAGGGGGTAGCCGCAGGGGTAGCCATAGGGGTAGCCACAGGGGCAGCCACAGGGACAGCCGCCGGGCGCGCCTGTGCCCGCGCGCGGGCCGACGTCCACCATGTTGACCAGGCCCTGGATGCACGCGACGCCGCGGCGGCTGGGCGCCTGGTCCGTGTGCAGCCAGGAGCCGCCCGGCAGCGGCACGCCGCCCGCCGCGGGCGCCGGCGGCGTCACGTTGATGGAGTCGAAGCTGCTGAGCAGCCGGTCGTCGCCCCACAGGTCTGCGAAGACCTGCACGCGCCCCAAAGCATGCACGTCGCATGCGGTGAATCGCCCAGGTGCGCGCCGCGGCCGGCCGGCTTCCGCCGGTAGGGCTGCAGCGCTCGAGCTCTTCTTAGCTTTTAACTACTTGAAGGGTTGAACGTCTGTTGCAAGCTCGCCTGGACGGCAGAACAGCCCTAGGCGCACAGGCGGCGCCCGAGCAGGTCGTGCCTCCTCAAACCTAACTGACCGTCCGTGTGACAGGCGCTGCCGGCCATGCCCCCGTCCCCCCCGGGCGGCGCGCGGCGCGCCTGGCGCACGCGGGCGTGCTTGCGCACGCGCCACACGAAGTCCGCGTGCGCGACCTCCAGGGTGTTCACCACGCCGCGGTAGCTCGGCGGCCAGGCCGGCGGCGCCCACGTGTCCGGGTCGCCGCGGCGCACGCCCGTGCCGAGGCCCTCCAGCCACGCCCACACGCTGTCGACGTACGCCGCGCACTCGTCCCTGCGCGCGTTGGGCTGCCTCGAGCTTCTGATTTCCGCGCAGCGTGCACACTGGCGCGCACTCAGCATAGCGCTCTCACAGGCTGTTCGTCCGGCTCAGTACCGCTAGCAAACGTGTGCGGGCCCACATGAGCTTATAAAAGGTTGAGCGCAGGCAGTGGTGAAGCTTCTGACACTAGTACACAGGTCACACGCACGCAAGGGTGTTTATGCCGGGACCAGCGGGAGCCATTGTGCAATGAGCGCACTGAAGTCATACCGCAGAGCGGCGCAGCTGCACCAAGTCGCAGACGCGAGTCTATGGGGCGCACTGTGGCAGGACGTCATCCACCACTGCCCAGCCACGCTGCTTGAGGCTCAAGGCCGCTTCGACAATCTGGCGCCGCAGGCCTGCATCCGCACCGAGCCCCTGTGCCTGCTCAAGTTGCACAGCCCCTGCACACGTGACACGCACGGCGCAGCCCGTCTTGCGTGTCTGCTTGCGAGGCAAGGCTCTAAGACTTGCACAGCGGGGGAGGTGTGCGGCAAACACGAGCGTCATGGTGCCAGGCAAACGCTCACAGCTCAAGCAGAAATAAAGTGCACACAGGCGCCTAGAATTGCTTAAAGACGGGCATGAGCTCATGGCAATGACGAAGTGGGAACCGAGGGAGATTTGCTATGAGGGAGATTTGCTATGCACTGCTCATCAACCACAGCTGGCCTGTAACGCCCTGCTTGGCGCCCCGGGCCCCTGCTTAGGTCCCTAAGCAAGGCGCCTGCAGAGCACTTCCAACATGGGGAGCTTCGATCAATAGATCTTGAGTTGACGGCGCCAGCTTGGCGCCCCCGCCACAGTGCACATAGTATGCATGACGGCGCCCAGCTTGGCGCCCCCGCCACAGTGCACATAGTATGCATGGGTGCCAACAAGGGAGTCCTTACAAAATGTCCAGCTCCAGGTTACATGCCGTTTATTACAATGGAGAACGATCTGAATCCCCACGTGTGTGAACCGATACGTCTGTAGAACCCATACACGCATGTCCTAGACATAGGTCACGCCCAGCTCTTACTTAACATGCTTGGGAGCCAAAGGGCGCGCGCACTCAAGCCTTTTCTTTCTTGCATTGTCAACATTAACATAACAGGCCGAGCCGCACACGCAACCAAGCCTAGCACCCAAAGCCTGATGCATTTCACGCCAATTGTAGCCTGAAACATACTGCACAAACCAAATCATGTCTGCCTGTGCCCGAGCTGCTGCGCAGCCCCTGGCAGAGCCGGCTGGCGGCACCGCTGCAGGGTGGGCAGACCCTTGCAGCGGCGCTACCAGGGTTCAGCGCGGGGGGTTGGCGCGGCCGTTGGCCCCCCGCCGCGTCAGAGGCGCCGGCGCTGCCAGGGGGGCAGCAGATCATCATGCAGGGTACCCGCGAGCCTGCTTAGGCTGCGGCGCCGCCGCCAGCCGCGACCTCCTTGGCCAGCTCATCGAGGTCCAGCGCCTTGAGCTTTGCGAACGGGCGCGGCATGTCCTGGCCGACAGCAGAGAGCAGCGAGGCGTCAGCAGCCTGCCTTACCAGCCAAGGCACAACTTCTTGAGGTTTTGCAACCCAGGTGCACAGTATCGCTCACTCTACGCCAAGTCAGGACAGCTGGTGCAGCTGCGCTTCTCAAAGAGACCTGAGCTGCCAGTCAGGAGCGTGGCTGGAGCTCCTTGCATTCTGCCACTGTGGCAGGGCATAGGCTCTGAGAGGCTGACGCAGAGCACCGCAGGGCACAAAGGAGCAAGGGCTTCGCACCGTCAGAGACACGTACGTCTTGCCCGCCTTGTCCTTGACCTCAAAGCAGCCGCGGCGCGGCTGACGCACATAGACGAGCGTCAGTAGCTAGTGTGCGGTGCTGAGGCCCTGTGTCAGGCAAGCGGAGCGTGGGCAGTTGCATGGCGCCACGCACCTTGGTGGGGTTGAGAGCCACCGACATGTCTGGCTTCGCGGCCTTCAGGAGGGTTGCCAGCTTGGTTGCCCTGTGCAAGAGCCCAAGGTCACGGCGCCTTGCTCTGTGCACGAGTCATTCAGGCACCTGCCTGCTCAGACGCGAGCGCACCGTGTCTTGAACGCGCCTCAGCTCTTGCTGCAGGGGACAAGCACAGGCTCAGTTATCCACTTCCGGGTTATCATGTTGCACGCACATCTGCAGGAAGGTTTACCACGCGACGGGACGTCAAGGTCATACCAGTGCTCAATCGTAACGTCGGCGGTGCCTGCTGCGTCATCAGCGGGCGGTGGGGCCGCGGCCTTGGCCTTTGCCTTGCTCGCGGCCTTGGGGGCTGATGCCGCTACGGCGAGCTTCCTTCGAGGCGCCATACTCACCCGGACTGAAGGTACAACGCTGGCTGCGCATGATCTGAACATCCCCTGTCCGCCTTCAACGTCTTCCTGAAGGAAGACTGTGCCCTTGCTAGGGCTCAGGCAGACTCCAAGGCAGCTGAGGAAGAAGCTGTGAGACATGTAGCTGCTATAGCTGGCTACATCCTGAGCGCTAGGCCGCACCGCCAGGCTGAGCAGCAGACAGTGCCCGGAGGGTTGACTGATGCTGGCTGATGGAACTGCAAAGGCACTCTTGACTTCTTCTTACCTAAGGCGACTGTGCATACAAGCGAATGACTGTGAAGTGAACATGGCATATAGCAGCACCAAGTGCTCGTCCACGCCAGTCCCACAACAAAACAGAAGCAAAGCAACATGTATGCCTGTCAAAAAGTGTGGCAGCAAGGACACCACTGTCGCAGACCTTTGCTCCACTGTTCCAAGGCACGCGACGCATCAACACAACAGCCTATGCAATACAGAAACACAGAGCCACACTTGTAATATACCCATCAGCGTCAGTGGCCGGCGTGCTGCGGGTAGACCGGCAGAGCCACAGCCGCGGCGGCCGCCTTGGCGCGCTCGCGCTCCCCGTATGCCACCCACGTCGCGTGCACGTCCAGCAGCGCCGCCTCGCACTGTCTGGGCAGCTGCGCCAGCGCTCCCCGATCTCCGTGGGCTGGCAGGGCCGCTGGAGCACCCGCTGCTTGCGGGTGCGCCGCGCGTCTGAGGGCCTCCAGCCTCGCCTGGCACCTGCGAGCGGCGGCGCTGCTGCGGCCACCCGGTGGCCTTGCAAAGGCTAAGCAAGCAGCGTAATGACGCGTCCAGGCAGACCGGCCTCCTCAGCTCGGCGAGAGCGCACCGCCTGCACAGCGGCACCTCCACTGCGGAGCTCCCGAGGAGCACCGTGCCGGCGGTCCAGCAGTTGCAGCTCCTGCAGCCCACCACGCTCAGCATGCGAAGCAGTCAGCTTGCAGCCGGTCAACGGCACCATGCCGTGCCCTCGCCTGCACGCCTGGTACCAGCCGTCCAGAGGACAGTGCGAGCCGCCGATGTACAGGGACGGAGTCGGCAGGTCGGCGGAGGGCTCGCTGCGGCACGCGGATCGGCAGGCGTCGCTGATGCTGGCAACGCTGGAAGCTGCACGCTGGCCCGCGGCTTCAGGCAAGCAGGTATCGCCGGACGTGCTGGACCCGGCTCTGCTCGCAGCCTCCGGGGGCACAGGCAGAGCCGCCGCAACCGCCTCGCGAGGCCCGTTTGCTCTTGCACAGCGCTTGTGCCTTTTTGTGTCCCGCATACGACAGCCCCGGGCAGGCCTTCGGTGCGGCGTGAGCAGCACTTGCGCAGGACACGGTTTGCCAAGGCGGCTGGTGCCATCTGTTTTAATCTGTTTTGTACCTACAAATATTAGAAGTCTGAATGCCAACAGATTTTGACCATAGAGGGGCAAGCGACCAGGTGTGGCTGGCCCCCACAGGAGCAGCGCGCGGGTCCAACACAATCACTGTGAAGCAAGACGAGCCACAATGTGCGTGCTGCCATGCCGGCGCTTGCGGAAGGCGGGGCAGAGGAGTGCGGCCGCCAGGCAGCCTCCCCTCTGCAAGCGCAGTGTGCTCTTGAAAGATGGGCCACAACACGTACCTCAAAACTGCAGCCACGCGACTAATCTATACGCAGGGGCCCTGTATATGTTGCCCCGGCACGCACAGAGCAGGAGCGCGGCCCCTGGGCGCACAGAGTCGCCATGTAAAAGTCGCCTTCCTGCGCCTCAACCACCAAGTGCATGCTGCACGTGCACCAGGCGCCAGCCCTCTGCACATGCACTTGGGCAGCCGCGCAGCGCCCATGCATTTGCCGTAACCCAAGAACATACTCTGTGAATGCGCCCCACACGGCTTGAAAGCCTGGCGAGTCCCGTGCCACGCTGGCCTCAGGAAGCCTTGGTGCACGCTTGAAAGCAATCAACACAGAAGCAGTGCGCTGGCAATCTAGCTGGCAGTCTAGCAGGTCACCACACAAACCCAGAGAGCACATATCTGGCATGTCTCGGTGGGCCGCTCCACAGCCCCGTCCAGCACCACAGCGCCCGTGCGGGTGCTGCCCACGGTGCCTGGGAGCCTGCATGGACGGCGCACGAGCCCCAGCGGCAGCATCAGCACGGGACCCTGCCGACACGCTTCCCGAAAAGATGCGAAGCCAGTGCTTGCTGGGCCCCGCATGGTCGCTGCTCCATGTGCGCTGGCGGCGCCGCGCGGCCGTGCCGCGCGGTGGCACGGTGGTCATGCCGCAGCTAAACCCATGCATGCTTGGCATGCTGTCATTTGTACCGCTTCGAGCATAGACGAGCTGCCCAGGCCTCTGCAAAGCAACGCCCCACCTGCAAGTGCTCCTCCCCGGACGGCCTTGGCATGCTAGGGCACGCCATAGTAGAGCTCCAGGACGCGCGCGGGCCCGCGCGCAGCCTCGAAGGGAGCCAGCACGGAGGCCGTGCGCATCTGCAGGGAGCGCCCGAGCGAGGCGGTGAGCGCGAGCGCCGACGGCGCGAGCGTCACGCGCACGCGCCAGCCGAGCACCGCGTACGCCGCCGGCGTGCCGGGCTGCAGCTGGAAGGCCTGGCCGGCGCCTGCGCGCACCAACCCCGCACAGTCCTCACCTCATGCGCCCTGCGACAGCAGTGTGATGCGCTGTCTGACACATGCACTGGCCGTCCAGGACCTGGCCCTGCGACGAATGCATCGCCTCCCATGAGGCTGGCGGCGTGCATGTAAGCCAGCCGCCGACGATTGATCATGGCTCTGACGAGAGGCAGACGCTCGCTCGCAGCTGCACGTGCAAGAGGAGCTGTCGCCACATGGACCACAAGGGCGGCAAAGAGAGGGTCACATGTGGCAGATGGGCGCGCCGGAGGCCGGCGACGACGTCGGCACGGGCGCCGCAGTGGTGGTTGCGGCGGGCGTCGCAGACGGCGTGGCCGACGGCGCACCGGACGGTCCAGATGTGCTCGGCGTAGGCGACGGCGCGCTGGTGGGCGCGCTGGTGGGCGCGGGTGTGGGCGTCGCTGACGGCGCCGCGCTCGGCGTCGACGGCGGCGTGCTCGTCGGCGTGCTCGATGGCGCTGCGCTCGGCGTCGGCGACGGCGTGCTCATGGGCGTGCTCGCTGGAGACGCAGACGGCGTCTCAGATGGCGCTGGGGACGGCGCCACCGTCGGTGCGCTCGTGGGCGTGCTCGACGGGGCCGCAGACGGCGTCTCAGACGGCGCAGGCGACGGCGTGGCCGGCGCCATTGTTGTGGGTGCCGGTGTGGGCGCTGCCGTCGTCGTGGGTGCAGGCGTGGGTGCGGCCGTCGTGCTGGGCGGAGGAGTTGGTGCCGCAGTTGTTGTGGGCGGGGGCGTGGGCGCTGCTGTGGTCGTCGGCGGAGGCGTCGGAGCAACCGTGGTTGTGGGCGGCGGTGGCGGTGCGGCCGTCGTTGTGGGCGGCGGCGTGGCGGGCGGCGCCGTGGTGGGTGCAGGCGTGGGCGCCGCTGTCGTGGTCGGCGGGGGCGTGGGCGCCGCCATGGTCGTCGGCGAGGGCGTGGGCGCCGCCGTCGTCGTCGGCGGAGGCGTAGGTGCTGCTGTCGTGGGAGGCGGAGGCGTGGGCGCCGCCGTCGTGGTAGGCGGCGGTGTGGGCGCCGCAGTCGTTGTCGGCGCGGGCGTGGTTGTCACCTGCGAGGCAGCAGGTGGGCGTTTCCATCAGAGCGCCTCTTGATGCAGCCAGAGCATGAGACATTATACAGCATGACTAGGACATGGCAGGGCAGGGCCCTCACTCTCACATGAGGCAGCATCCTGTCTCAAGTGTTCCATGCTGCTTCACATGCACGCTAGTCTGCCTTGACACTCTGATGCAGAGCAGGTGTGCTGGTGTCTCGAGCAAAGCTAGGAAGCGTGGAGCAAATGACTCATGCATGCGCTTGAGTCTGCCCGGCCAGCGCGCTGGCCCATGACTTGAGATCCATGTCACACAGTACAGCGATCATGCAACCAGCTATCACTAACAAGCATGAGTGAGGATGCGCGAGGCCGCGCACAGGCGGCGGCGGCGATGGCGTCGGGATCGGCGGGAACGACTGCGTAGACCCGCCCGGGACCACCATCGTGCCTGCTGCCAGCCGACAGACCTCACTCAAAGCTACTCACCTTGCTGCCTTTTGCGCCATGTGCAGCTGCTGCCAAATCTGCATGCTGCACTTATGCGCACCAACAACCCGCATGCCCGCTTTGCGTGAGTGCAAACACAGATGAGCACCATGCGATTGAGTTCGCCGCAAGCAACAAAGTTGACCCGCTTGCGTGAAGTGGGCGCACTGATGTACGCGTTGCTGACTGCCGGCGCGCCGTAGCTGGCGCTGTACGCCGGCCCGAACACGTCAGCGGGCGCGTTGTGCAGCAGGTCGTCCAGCTGCTGGGCGCTCAGGGTCGGGTAGCCGCCCTGCAGGGTCAGACCCCGTGTTGCATGCGCGTCGGCAGCCCTCGCAGCGCGCTCGACCGCGCTTGCGTGAAGGGCCTTCGGCTGGAGCGCGGCGTGTGCGGACCCCAGCTGCCCAGCTGGCGGTGCGGCCATGCACACTCGCTTGCGCCTGGTTGTTCAGAGGCGCTGCCGAGCCAACGCGCTGTAGCAGAAGCAGGCGCAATGATCCCAAACTGCAGGCCACGAGCGGTTCACACATGCGAGCTCGACCTTGCGACAGCCGCGCCGGCCCTGCGGCCCCGCACCTGGCTGGCCGGCGGGAAGAGGACCGTGACGTCGAGCGCGCCGGCGCCGCCCGCCGCGGACGCCGCGGACGACACGAGCACTGCGGAGGGCTGCGCCAGCGCGCCTGCCGCGGCCGCCACATCCGACGCGACGTCCGCCTGCACCGCATGGCCCCACCGCCTCACCGCTCGGCAAGCACTTGGGGGCAGTCCTGCAGAGCAGCCATGCAGAGAGCGCACTGGTCAGCAGCGGAGGCGTAGGGCCCCCGGTAGGGCACCTGGGGGGCGCCCGTCCTGCAGATGCCCAGGATTTCGCAGTCAACGAGCAGGCGATCACTGGCAACGTGCCAGTCCTCAGAGAGCACGCCCGCCTGCTCAGTGGTGCTGCTGCTGTGCGCTCCTAGCCTACCTGGTCGGGCAGGAGGCAGGACGTCAACGCGGTCGCAAGCAGAGGGCTCACACGTGGCTGCGCCTTTAGGCACACCAGCCGCCTGCGAACACGCAGGCTGGTGCGCATGCCGAGAGCAGCAGCAGCCGAGCGCATTAGCGAGAGCACTTTTGTCCGGAAGGGTGATAGGGTATGGTGAGGGCCTCCCGAACCCTGCCCTCTCACGTAGGGCCGGGTGCGCGCCTGGAAGGTCTGCGCGCTTGCCGGCGCGGCGCTGGGCGTGATGGTGAAGTACAGCGTCGGCTGGATGGTGTATGACGTCTGCTCGACCTGCGCTCACCAGATGGAAACCTCAGCCCGGGCTGTGCACAGGCCCCGCCGCCAGCAGGCGGCAGCGGTGCTGGGGCACCAGCATGCATCCTTCTTGCCACGTCATGAATGAGGCTTCACAAATGGAGTTGTGGACGCAGATGGAGTTGTGGGTACTGCTCAGGTCATCTTAATGGTGTGCCTGGCCATCGCCGCCCGGCTCCTGCGCGGCCCCTGGCCAGGCGGGGCGCCACACCCGGTCCTCGGGCAGAACTGGCACAGCAACCCGGCATCACAGGCCATGCGCACGCGCCTGCGCTGCAACCTGCCGCAGCCGCGAGGCCTGCGCGGCCTCGGCCACGGTCTGCACGCCCGCCACGGCCGCGGCGGACGGCGGCGCCTGGGCGCCGCTGTCGCCCCGCCCCTGCGCGCGCGCGCTCCAGCGGCCGTGAGGCTGGTGCGCCAGCAAGAGGTCATGCGCAGGGCGATCATGTGCAGGACGGGTCTCAGACGAAAATCCTGGCTGCCACCTCTACACGACGACAGCACACCCGTGTCAGGTCCTGCAGGGGCGCCTGTTGCGGGCACCGGTGCATGGACACCCATGCGCATCATGGCAGCCGCAGCTGCCGGCGCGCGCAGGGGTCAGCGGTGCTAGCGACGCGCAAGCGCGGGCCAGGCTCGCCTGCCCGCGACTACAATTCGGCCACAGTAGGCACATGCGTCTGTGATGCTAGAAATGGGACCGCATGGCAAACACGATCGTGCAGACACCATAATGTTAGGGTAACACGAGGTTAAAGTAAACGCTGAGCGCCCTAGCCGTGGCACCTGCGAGACGCGCGGCACGGCGAGCGCGGCCGCCGCGCTGCGCGGGCCGCCGGACACGGTGAGCAGCCGCTCGCCGAGCGCGGGCGCGGGCACCGCCGCGACCGTAACCGGCCCGGGGCTGCCCGGCGCCGCCAGGAACTGCACGATCCCGAACAGGTCCGTCGCCAGGTCGGCGGCGATCCCGTCCAGCTCTGCGTTGCTCAGTTTGGCCGCCGCCTGGCCCGGCTGCAGCAGCGTGAAGTAGACGTACGGCGCCGCGGACTGGTTCCCCGTAACGGGCCCGCCGTACGTGAACACGCGCGCCGGCGCGTCGCCCGGCGCAGCCGGCGGCAGCGTCGTGAACGCCGGCGCTGCAGCCTGCATGCATCGGCCCTCCCCTCTGACGTGCAGCGCAACCGCTTTATGGGCACCCACGGGCATGTCATGGGCATGGCTGTGTCACGGTCCGCAGCATGCAAAGCCAGTTTCCGCCAAAAGATGAGGTAGCTGAGAGCACGGCTTCAGCCCAGATTCACTCAAAGCAAACCTGGGTCAGACCATACGGCGGGGATCAGGGTGCACCTGCGCGGCCCCGGGCGCTGCAGCGGCCGCAGGTGAGGCCGCCGCGCCGGCACCGCCGTCAGGGTTCACAGGTATAAGGTAGGGCTCAAACGCGCCCGCGCCCGGCGCCGCCGCCGCGTCCAGCAGGCGCCGCCTGCGCTGCTGCGGCGCTGCGGGCGACAGGGCAGGCGCGCCGCCGACCAGGGCCTTATCCCTGGGGTTGCGGTCGACAGACTGCGGGGCTGGCGCATGCCAGATGAGCTGCGGGGCCGGCGCGCTCGCCAGGATCCCATGCGCGGCGTCTGGCCCGGGCGATGTGGCGGCCTCGGCGGCGGCAGGCGCGGGCGCCGTGGCAGGCGCGCGGCCCGACGCGCCCGGCCAGTTGGGGATGGCGCTCGGCCGGGGCTGGCCCGTGTGCGGCACGTGCGGGGACACGCTCGGCAGGGGCCCGCCCGTGTGCGGCACATGAGGGGACACGCTCGGCAGCGGCTCGCTCGTGTGCGGGTTGTGGATGGGCAGCGGCCGCACTGCGGGCGCCGGCTGGCCCGCAGGCAGCGCAGCGGGCGCCGCGGCCGCACCGGCTGCCGCCCGCGGCGCCGGGGCCGGGGGCGGCACGCGGGCCGCGCTGCGCGGCGCGGGCGCGGCGCCCGCGGGCGCCGCCCTGTCCTTGTAGGCTTGGGCTGGCGGCGGCGGCGGGGCGGCGAGCCCGTAGCCCCCGTACGTGCCGGCAGCCTGCGGGGGTGGCACGGCGGCGCCGCGCTCCGCGCCAGGCACCGCGGGCATCCACCACGGCGAGCGCGACGGCGCCGGCGAGTGCGGCCGGGCCGGTGCGGCCAACGCTGGCGGTCCTACGGGGGTCGCATCGCGCGCGCTGGGCTCCGGCGTCGGCATGGCTGTGGGGGCGCCCGGCGCCGCGGCGCTCGTCGCCGCAGAGCGGGCTGCCGGGCTGGCTCCGGGGCTCGCGCTGGGTGTGGAGCTGGGCCGGCTCAGCGCGGCCGGCGCGGCGACGGGCGGCGCGGCCGCGCGCCGCCCAGCGGCCGCAGCAGGCGCCTGCGCCTCGCCCGGCGGCAGGCGCGGCTGGGGCCCCGCGGCGGGCGGCTGTGCGGCAGCCCCCGGGCCCCTGATGCGCGTGACGGCCCGCTGCGGCTGTCGGGGCGCGGGCGCGGCCGCGCTCGGCAGCTGCTGGAAGGTCGCCGGGTTGCCCAGGTCCTGCGTCGGCGGCACATGCCCGTGGGCGCGGAACATGCGCTTGACAACACCGTGCTTGTCTTATCAGATTCAGGCAGGCCTGCATCTGAACCGTTGCACAGCACAGCGCCGCTTCTGACTTCTCAAAGCGGAAAAGGGCACAAGTGCATGCCACCCCGAGCGCTGCTGGCATGTGTCGCGCCTAACCTGCCTGCCACTGGGCAAGGTCGGGGCCCAGATCAGAGCGTCACAGCACTGGCTGACGGTAGATCTGTTTATGTCAGCCGATGCTAGGACCCCAGCTGCAGGAGTGGCGTTTGTGCAGTCATGCTGCAGGGGCATTGGCTAGCACTGATGAGCGGTCGGCACATCAGGACAGGGTTCAAAAATAGATCCAGCGTTGCAGCGAGGGGGCGAGCACCGCTGGGAGGGCGCCGGACAGGCTGCCTGTCTCCCGCTGCGGCACCACAGGGATGCCCTGCGCTGTGAACGCATCCGGCTCCTGGCTGAGTGCGGCGCCCTGCTGCGCGGGCACGCTGCCCTGCGCCGCCAGGTCCGCAGATCCGCGAATGGCCCTGGCGGCCCCCTGCAGGGACGGTGCAAGGCCTGAGGCGCCAGGGGCGTGTGGTGCCAAGTCCATTGCATTGGCAGCTGACGTGTTGCATATGGTGTTGAGCTAACGGGTTGGCAGAGACACAGGGCACGCTGTCCACTGCAGGCTGGCTGTAAACACAGCCACGCGGAGAGCTGCCACGCAGGCACTGCACATGCTCGGCGACCCGTGCTGCAGGAGCGCGCATGCATGCGCACAGGCGTCGCCCGGACGTCCCGGACGTCCCGGACGTCCCGGAACATACCAATGCGCGTCGTGCGCTGCAGACGTCCCCGCTGCACCAAGGTGTATGCTGGCAGCTCTCTCATCTCACGGCACAGCCCAGCAAAGACGGGGCTGTGTGACGGCGCACCGCTGCGCTCGTCATGATGCCGTCAGGTGTCGCGGCCAGCACGTCAGGGTCCCCCTGCCCCGGCTCGGATACGGGCGCGCCTGCAACTTGCGCCCTCGCATCTCCCTCCGCTGCAGCGGGTGCCAGCGCAGGCGCCTGTGCAGAGCCATGAACTTAAATAGAGGCTGGCACAGTGAGTACGCTAGGCATCAGCCGCATGCGGTACAATCTTTCACGTGCAGGATGAACGTGTCAGTGTGCGATTCTATTGCCATGCTACTGCACCCTAATCATTAACGTAACGCAGCAGCAAAGCGTGCCGACAGTGCGTATGCGAGCGTGCTGATGCTCCATGCGTGAACGCTCTCCCTTACAATCCATGCCAGTATCAATGCTGCCTGATGGGGCACAGCTGTGTGGGCGACTCACCGCAGCGACCGCGCATCGGCAGCCGCCGGGCTGCGAGCAGAGCAGGTCGCCAGTGACGACGGGTGCAAAGCCGCCGCCGTCGCTGCCGTCGCCGCTCGTCTTGTTCGGCAGGGCCACGCCCCAGCCGGTGGTGTCGTATGCACAGCTCTGCGCGGCCAGGCGCGCAGGCTCGCGCACGTGCTGTGCCTGACTTGCGCATGTTGTGACCGCGCACAGGCTCCCCCCCCCACGCCCTCCCTGCCTCACCCACGCACATGCAGGCGTGTGCCTGCATGTGCGCTGCCGGCAGTGCACACGCACAGTCGGCGCGCCATGGTAATGGAGCAAGTACAAACAAGCTGCATAACATGCAGGCTCAAACTTAAACGCGCGCGGCGATCCATATCCATACCCTTAAGGGAAAAGCTTTGGCAGTAGCGCACCAATATTACCCGCCGGTGCTGAGGAGAGCTGCGCCCGCACAGCCAGGCAGTCAGAGCTGTGGCCGCCGAGCACGCTAGAGTCCGGGCCTGCTGAGCGCTGGCCCAGGACAAGATGTCCACCCGCCACTCGACTCCAAGTTCCAAAGCCCATGGCCCACGGCACTGCATGCACTGATGCCCAGACATGCTTCGCACCTGTTTGCGGGACGTAAACAGGTCTGCGCCTGTGGGCGGCAGCCAAGCTGGGCACGGCATGGAGCCGGGGTTTTGCATACGCTTGGGAGTGCTCTTGCTGACACGCATGTAGAGGCAGCAATTGTACAAGCCGTCGAGCCAGATGGAGACGGTGGGTGAGCCGCACCACAGCAGGGCAACCACGGCGCCCAGCACGCTGTCATGGCCGGAGGCAGCAGGGGCGCAAGCCCTTGAGCCAGATGGACACAACGGATGAGCCGCACCACAGCAGGGCGACCACGGCGCCCAGCACGTTGTCGTAGCCGGCAGCCGCAGCCTCGCAGGCGGCGGACGCGGCTGGGAGCACGGCGCGCGCGCGCTGCAGCGGCGTGCTCGCGTCGCCGCCCAGGCTGCTCAGCGCGCTCGTGTTGGCCTGCTCGCGCGCGTGCGCCTGCGCGAAAACAGGGCAAGCTCACAACCCACTCTGCAGCACTGTCAGCACTTAAGGACCACAGGAAGCCTTTGGCAAGACAGTCGCCCAGTGCGTGCCAGCAGTGAGGCGTGTAAATCAATTTGCACACGGGCCTCTGCGCAAGGCAGTGCGCTGTGCGGCGGATCGCCTCCTACTACACAAGTGTGCCGCTGGCAGCGGCCCGCTGCGGTGCGCTGTAGGCACACCCTCTGCCATCCAGGAGCAAGCGAAAGGCGCGCCTGCGCCACAGCTGAGAGCGCCGGCAGGATGGCCAGCGCTCCCCGCGGCGCCACGAGCTGCTCCGCAAAGGCGGAGTAGTTGCACGCGCTGCTGATGGCCTCCTTGAACGAGCTCGGCGCCTGGCGGACCGCGTTGATACACCGGCCCAGCTGCAAGGGAAAAGCTCTGCCTCAGTGACGGCGCTGCATGTCGCTGATGGGCCCTTTTTTCAGCCTTGGCGCAGCAGCCAGTTCGGGCTGCGCAGCTGTATGCATGCAGTCTAACAGGGGGGGGGGAAAGGTTGTGGTGTGTGGATGTGGCACGATAGCTCAGCAGGATATGGAAAGATAGGACACCGGAGTCAGGACAGTGCCAAGGATCTCTGTCAAGGCGATGCGTTGCAGCCCCGAGCGTAACACCCAGAGCGCCGCGCCTGCTGAGCTATGCGCGCTCTGCTGGGGAGCGTGCCGTCGCGCCGCGCCTCCAGGAAGCTGCGCGACGGGCAGTGCCGCAGGCATGCGGTCGCGTTCGTGCACTCCATGACAGCGGGCGCACCCAGCAGCCTGCCTGACGAGCTTGGGCTCACACTTTCCGACACTTTGCTCTCATATGGGCCGGTGCTCAGCTGCCCCGCCAGCGCCTCGCCGCACAGCGCGCTGGCAACCAGGAGTGCAAGCAGCACATCTGCCGCCCGGCACAGCATCATGCTCAAGTAGCTACAAAGATAGTCCTACCGGCCGGCGCCCCGCAAATTTCCGCAATATAGATAGCCACTCGTGGGGCGCATTGCCAACATGCAACTTCTAGATGATTGCCCCTGCAAGTGCAGGCCTCACTCTTAGCCCCAGACGCTCTGATGTGCTGTCCAAAGCTCCTGACTGTCTGCAGGCACACTCTTTTGTAGCTGCTCTAGCAGCGCTTGAACTTTGAACGTGCGAGCAAGCAGGTTATTATGTAGGTCAACTGCCTTGCAACGTGAGAAGGCGAGCTCGCTTGGCAGGAAAAACGTTGGTGCCCAGATCTGATGGCCCACCAGGTGCTGGCCAATGCGGGGCACTGCGCGCCGGAGTTTGGCTGGTGCGGCCGGCAGGAGAAGCGCGTCCGGCAGCCCTGCTGGCTCCAGGTGAGTGCTGCGTGCGTGTGTTCAGCGCTGAGCGTCCGTGCACAAGCAATGTGTTGCCTGTACTTGTGTTTGCTCCACCAATGCTCTTCATTGACGCAGGTGAGCACGTCACAGCCGTTGCAGCGTGCAGCACACATGGTGCGCACCGCCGCATTATGAGGCCTTGGTAGCTGAACAGTATGCTTGACGCTACCACACTCTTGGCTGTTCACTGCTCATTAGCTTGCAAGGCTGGCCTGTTAAGCTAGGTCAAGGTGATCTGGTCGATCTGGCCAGCCTCCACTGCCTGCCTTTATCCTATTAGTACATAGTGGAGGGCGTGAGGTTGCTGTAGTTCCTCGCACGCTTCAGCAGACCAGTGTTGAAGAGCGACATTGTATTATTTGCTGCAGCTCAGGCGGCTGCAAGTGCGGCAAGGAGCTTGGCAAGCTGCCATCGCTGCACAGCCACTGCTGTTGCTGAGCTTCTTGCTGAGCCTCTTGCGCAGCAACTGTTCTGAGCGCCGAGTACTATGCACACCGAGCTAGGCAAGGTGGACTTCCAAGTCATCCGCGCACAAGCAGCTTCCTCCTGCACAACCGCGTCAGCGTCTTCACGCCCGGGTGCCCCCTTGCAGGCGTGCGCGGCGACGGACGTGGCTGCCGAGGCGGCCGGTCCGGCGGCCGCGGCGGAGCCGAAGAAGCTGTGGGGCGGGCGCTTCACCGGCGCGACCGACCCGCTCATGGAGAAGTTCAACGAGTCGCTGCCGTTCGACCGGCGCATGTGGGCAGAGGACATCCGGGCGCGCTGCCCTTCCCTCAGACATGCTAGGGTATTGGGCATGAGGAGGAGAGGGGTTTGCAGGGCTCAACAATGGCCTTGACCTGGCAGGCTTGCTCCCACCTCGCTGTGCGCCGCATGCGCCCGCGCATAGCGAGAGGAGGGCTCCAGGTGCGCTGCTGCCTCGGCACGAGATATGACCGAGGCAGCATGCGGGCACCAGACGTCACTTACACAATCACGAGTCAGTACAGGAGTGGACATGCAGAGGCTCTAGGCCAGGGGCTCGCCGTGCTCTGATCATTAGCTGCCGCTGATGTGGCATGCACAGGGGGTGATGCAGAGCGTGGACCTGCTGGTGCATGGTCCCCTAGCGTGACCGTGCTCTTGTTCATGACCCAGTTGAGGCAACGAAGAAAGGGCGCCAGTGCAGGGAGGCCACATGGAGGGCTCGTCACTTCCAGGTGTTCTGCGCGTGACGTCTAGGGTGTGCGGCATGCAGAGCGCACGGTGTCGACCAACACGCTGAGCGGCGATGCAGGGGAGCCAGGCCTACGCGCGCGCGCTCGCGAAGGCGGGCGTGCTGACTGACGACGAGGCGGGCGCCATCGTGCGCGGCCTGGACACCGTGGCGGGCGAGTGGGAGGCGGGCGCGTTCCGGGTGCGCTGCTGCTCGATGCGCCATCGCTCTGGTGGGGCTGCGGGCGGCTGCACGGCTGTTGTGATGCGGAGGTCAAAGGTCGACCTACGCCAGCGCTCTGGTGGGGCTGCGGGCAGCTGCGCGGGTGTTGTAACGCCGTGGTCAAATGTCAGAGTGTGACACTGCAGTGTCAGGGACCCATGAGGTTCATCTTCGCCATTTAAGTGTGGGAATGCACATGCCAGGTGACCAAAGAGTTGCATGCTGCCCCAGATTGCGGAAAGGGCATGCTGCTACTCACTGCAGAAAGGGCATGCCTGGTATGCAGGTCAGGTCTGCGAGCTACTTGGACTGACCATACGCGCTCCGGGACGCTCCAGGTGGTGGGCGGCGACGAGGACATCCACACAGCCAACGAGCGGCGGCTGACTGAGCTCGTGGGCCCGGTGGGTGGTAAGCTGCACACAGGGCGCTCGCGGAACGACCAGGCGCGCCGCAGCTGGCTCCGCCGGCTGCACTCGACCCGTCTGCGCCGCTATGCTGTGCCTCTGTGCAGAGTGTCTTCACCAGTGTTTCGCGCATTAACCGCTCTTTCGCCCGTGGACCAGCTTGGCGGAGTTGCTGGGCAGGCGGCCGCGCGCCGTGCAGGCTCAGCTGCAGCGATGCGCATGCAACTTTCCGCAAGGCCTGTGTCTGGGCAAGGCCTATAAAGCTGTGAAACGCGCAGACTGAAGTTGATAGGCTCAGCAAAGCCTGACCGCGCTCGCCGGCCGCCACGCAGGTGGCGACCGACACGCGGCTGTGGCTGTATGGCGCGCTGGGCCAGACTCGCGGCTACCTGGCCGACCTGATCAAGGCGGCCGTCGCGCGCGCCGAGGCCGATGTGGACGTGCTCATGCCGGGCTTCACGCACCTGCAGCCGGCGCAGGCGCGCACCGGCTCCCGAGCAGACAGAGTTGACAAGAGTTATTAATCCTTCCTCTACCTCTCTACGAGTTAAGCAGACGTGCGCGTTTGGCAATCGGGAGGTGAGATGGCAGGCTGCTGCTGCAGCCATCCTTGGTGGTCGGCTTCCCTGGTCGAGGCACCTGGCCGTGGCAAGCAGCGCATGTGGGGCATGCATCAAGCCGCTCGCCTGCGGCTGGCTCCA
>JAABUV010002329.1_pt1 | contig 25983 bp, 44 predicted proteins | sample 5559971 | NCBI WGS metagenome assembly JAABUV01 (sample SAMN10711881, study PRJNA513362) | rock metagenome | isolation source: Antarctica rocks | place: Antarctica: Victoria Land, Knobhead nord | collected 2015-12-19
CCGCCGCACCCCTCGCCAGCAGCGTATCGCAAGGTGAAGGCAATGTCGAGCGTCTACGGCAGACAGTCAAAGAGATTGCATAAGGCTATCCAGAGCAGTATATTGAAGCAGGGATATATACTCACCGTAACAAGTACTTGATCATCCCATGATGGATGGAGTAATGGGTGCCGCTGGTATTGTCAAAGGCGCTGCCGTTAACATTGGCTTCCCAAACGCCACCGTACACCTCGATATTATTACCCCCGCCGCCTCCGATACTGTCGCCGCCGTGGCCGGGACCAATCCAGCGGCAGTTGATTATTTTCGAGTCGGAAGTGTCGGTCCCGATGAAGACCGGGAAGTAGGTGAAGTCCTCGAAGGTGCAGTTGTAGATGACCCAGCGCTTGCCCGGATTGATGCCGCCGCCCGAGTTTGTGTCGGGGTTAGTGTAGCTGGAGTAGCCCCCGTACAGATACAGCCCCTCGATATAGATGTCGGATGAGGTGGCGTTGCCGCCGATCATGTAGCTGAAACCGAAGTTGGTTAGGGAGGCTTGTGGTATCTGGAAAATGACCGCCTTGCTCTCCCCAATGATGCGAATATTCTGCTTGCCATTCAGGTTGATTCTGTGGGTGAGATTGTACGTCCCGTCTTTGATATACACGGTGCGGCCCGACTGGATAGCGGCATTCAATGTCACATCGTCGGCCGTGCCGTTGCCGGTATAGTCATTGCCTACCGAACCGGAGGGTCCAACCACATAGGCCGAGCGATAGCCCTTATTTATAAAGGAAGTCCAATCGCTGTTGGTCACGATACCGCTTTGCGTGGTTGTCGCTGCGGGCAAGCCCGTAATGCTCCCCTTAGCTTGATAGCGGGCGTCCGTCTGTGTCCAAGCAGGGAGTGGCGTTCCCGTGGCGGGATACACCTTGTTATCGTGGAGATCGCTACCTGTGAGTTGGTCGTGGGTGATGTTAGGCATTGGCTTTCTAGATGGCCTAGCTAATGTTAAGAGCGCGGCTAACCTCAACCCAGTTCGTGCCGTCCCAGCGCATTTGGATGACGTCTATTGCCGAAACACCCGTCGATAGAGTGAGTGCACCGCCCGCCTTCTTGAAGTTGCTCGGCCACGTCACTGTCCTACTACCGGTCGCATCTTGGGTCAACTTCAGCGTGAGGGTATCGTTGAGCGCCTTGCCATTCGTCAAGGTCGGCGTGATGTTGCCCGTGAGGGTCGCTGTGATCGTCGAGCCATTTGCCCGGTTGAAGGTGATCGCGCCGGTGACGTTATCTTGCGCGTAGAGCACATCGGGGTTGAACGCGCCGTTGTTCTTCACAGAGAGGCCCGTCGCGCCATTGTCAGTCAGCGTCGTCAGGTTGATGTTGTCGTGGATGTTGACCCCCGCCGCGCCCGAGCGCAGCGTGATCTTACCGCCGTCGTTGAAGCGGTTGTTGAGAACCTGCATGTCGGTCTGGGTTGCGCGAACATCGATGTCGAGGGTGTTGAGGGTGAACCAGCAGCCATCGATGACGGTGCTCAGCTCGTCGCAGTACAAGCCAGTGTTGCCGTTGTTCTCGATCCAGCAGTTGATGAACTGGGTGTAGCGCCCGCCCGCCACGACCGCGCCATAGTCGGTGTTCGTCTCGATAATGGTGCCGATGAAGGTGTTCTTGTTGGAGGAGCCGCTGCGGATACCCGCCCCGCCCGATGGTTGTCCGTAAATCCAGCCGCCGATGATGGTGTTCGCGTTCGAGGATCCCCCAAACTGCATCCCGGCGTAGCTGTTGCCGGTGAGGACCGGGTTGATGATGGTCATGTCGATGCTGGCGTTCAACCAGAGCACGACACCCCAGCCGGAGCCCGCCGTAAAGCTCTTACCCAAGATGGGCTGGACGACCCCCTGGTAGCAGGAGTTCAGGCGGATGCCCATGCCCCCCGTGGCATTACCCTGCATCTGGAAGTTACCGATCTCGATGAAGTCAGCCCCGACGGTCACCGCACCGGTGATGTTAAAAAGGCTGTTGGCCGCAGAAGACGAGGTCGCGAGGTTCTTGATGATCGTCCCGTACCCCTCGCCGATGATCGAGACTGCCTTCCCGCCGAGGGTCAGATTGGTGCCGGCCGAGAAGTTGTAGGTGCCGTTACGGAGAAGGACACGCCCACCACCCGAAGCCGCGACGGCATCAATGGCGGACTGCACGACCGTCTGGTCATTCGTGCCGGTCGTGTTGTAGTCGGCAGCCGTGCCGGAGGGGGCCACAGTAAAGGTAGGATTGCGAAAGCCGTACCGCGTGTCATAGATCGCCCGCGACGCGACGCTCAGCTCCGTCCCGGTCGTGCCGTCGAGGGCATTGGGGTGCAGGTCCGCCCCGGTCATTTGATTGTGTTGTTTGGTGGCCACAGTGAGTCCTTTCAAAGGGCTCGATGGCCTCAAAAGTCTATATTTGTATTGTAAATTGTTAGTACCCCGTCGGTCGCGTAGGCACGGCGATCCTGGTCGGCACAACGGCCCTTGCAGGCACATTCGAGCGTGTCGGGGCGGGATCACGGGCAGTCACGTTAGTGGTTACGTCCTCGGTGGCGTTGTCCACCAGGGTCTCGCCCGCGTTATCGGCCAGGATGACGTTCTTCGTCGCCATGCGCTAATACTCCGTGACCTGGGCGGTGCCGTTGGCCGCGTCCCAGATGCCACTAATGACACCCTTGTACAGCGGCGTGGGTAAGGCGTAGGCAGTGCCTGCCGCCAGCTTCACAGTGAAGGCGCTTGTTGCGGCGGTGCCGGTGAACGCCAAATAGAGATTGGCGGTCGAGTTGTTGAAAATGAGGGCTTCCTTGCGGTTGGCGTTGGCGGCGAGAACGGTGACACTGCTGGTACTGGAAGCGACCTGGGTCAGGGCGGCGGTACTGTTGCTGTCCTGCACGACCGTCACGGTGTCGAGCGCGGCGGTCAGGGGGGCACTATTGACGGGTAACGGCTTGGTGACGGACACCACCCGCTCGACCCCGCTATCGTTCCACGTAACAGCCGTGCCGGTCGGGATAGCGGCGACCGCGCCATCGGCGTACTGGATACCTGCACCACCACCGGCCCCGTTCAGGCTGTGGGTCGTGTCATTGTAAACATCGTTAAAGATCTCTTCTGGGCTATAGAGGGTGGTTTTTGAGCTTGGGGGCATGGACAATCCTTAGCTTATTTTCTTCGTGGTGGTATCGACCTTCTTAGCCGTTGCGTCCCTGCTAGGGGCCTTGTCGGTCTTCTGTTCTACGACTAGGGCGAACTCGCGTGGGAAGTCGGTGGTGAGTTGTGTCGCCTTGTCGTCAGACACTTGGTACTGTCCAGGCGCGGTCAGGACGAGCGATTGATGCCCGTCCGCCCCGCGATAGATCGTGCCAGTAAATGCAACAGTGGCCATACGTTAGGCAAGCACGTGTGCGCCGTTACCGGAAGAGAAGACCCAGGTCGTGTTGGCAACGGTACAGACCAAATGCGCGGTGTCGTAACGGTTGGCCGAAGACAAGCTGCCGCCTGTTCCAGCGGTCGTCGCTGTAGCAGACTTGTTGATCTGCTGGCCCGCGTTCTGGGCGATGCGCCAGCCGCCCGCGCCGTTACCGACCACGGTGAGCCGTTGTCCGACAGCAGACGTGGCGGGAAGCGTGATAGTCACGAGGGAGGCGTTGTTGGGGATGTACGAGGCGTTGCCGGCTGCTTGCTGGGTGGTGCCGTTCACCAGGTCGTAGTTGGCCGAGCCCGCTTGCAGCTCGTCTATGTAGTTCTTGAGACTGGGATTCTTGTCGCCCAGGATGTCGAGGTTGTTGCGGTAGGTATCGAGGTTTGCTGTGCTGGTGAAGGCCATAGGTGGCGGCTTCCTTTCGAGTGATAGGTGCGTCTTGCGCTGACCACTGCCCCCGAAGAGGCAGGGGGTCAAAGCAGGAGGCTTATTGACCGACTTTGGTGTCTTGGGTACCGCTGGCGTCGAGGGTCACGTGGTCGCCGTTACGGAGTTCCCGCACCGTGCCGGGTAACTGTTGGGCTTTTACTTCCGCTTCGGTTGGCGCGTCCTTGGCGTCCTTGCCGCTGACTTCGTCGAACTGCCAGGCGTACTGGCCGCGCAATTGCTCGGCGCGGTTCTCTTCCTCGGTCGAGAAAGAGGCACCAGGGAGGATCATCAGGTCGCCGTCTTGGAAGACTTGCTCGGTTTTATTCTTGAATGTTGGCATAGGTATTCTTTCTTACGGTGCTGCTAGTCCCCGCTCCCCGCCCCGGTTAAGGGACGGGTGGGTTCAGGGGTGATGTGAGGTTACAAGCCGATGTTGTAGAGGATACCGACGGTTGGTTGCGTGACAACGTTGAAGGCAGGTTTGAAGTCCACGCGCATGTCGGCTAACAGCTTGATCTGGCGCAACTCTTTTGGCGTGTTGTCCTGATCTAGTTCGATCATCTGACGGTCGCCTATCAGGAAGCCGCCCTTGTGCGCAATAACCGCTGTTCCTCGGTTTACTGTGGTGGCGTCGTATACGCCGGAAGCGTTGAGTGTCTCGCGCATGAACGGGGAGACGATCACAGGCATACCGTCGAGCTTCATCAGCTCACCCGTCATGACGGTTGCTTGTGGGCCATACTTATCCATCGTGACCGCTTCAGGGATATTCAACATCTGCACGTAGGTCTTCGGACCGACGATCAACACGAGGTCATCGGGGTTAACGCTATAGATACCGAGCATAGCGCGTACCGCACGAAGCTTGGAGAGAGAGATTGCGCCGCCGCCGTTGTCAATTTTCCAGTTGTTAGCAAGAGCCATCCGTCGAAGACCTGGGAAGGCTTTTTCTTGTGCGTTGGCTGCCGCTACGTCTAAGTCTTGGTGTGTGCCGGAGATATCGCCGTTTAATGCTGCGTTCTCGAAGCCAACAGCTAACGAGCGCAAAAGGTTACGCTGAATCAAGGGCACGATTGGTGCAATCGAATCTTGGTCCAACTCTTTGCTGACACGCACCATCGTGCCGATAGACACGGCGTTGAAGGTGACTTGTCCGGTGCCGACGTTGGATGCAGGGATCGATGTCTGACCGGTATCCCCCGTGTTCTCGGGGATGATGTAGGCCAACGGTGGGTTAACTTCGACCGGCAATTTGTAGGTCGGTGCGGGCATGTAGATGTGTGGAAAGATCGAGGTGACTTTCAAGTCTAAACGGACCTGGTTGATGACGTCGGGGCTGAAGCTTGTAGGGACAAGTTCAAAACCTCCGCCGACTTCAGCGGTGTCCATCGCTTTGAAAACATGCTCTTTCTTCACCATCTCGACAGCGGTGGCGATGTCGTCGCGATTGATGGCCGCCGCTTTGTGCGCCACTTGCATACTTTTCGAGATGTGGTCGCTCAATTGGTGGAGTTGTTCGTAGTTTTCCATGTTGGTGTCTGACTAACTTTTAGTGGTAATAGTGCTTGTGCTTACTTGCCGGTGATGAACGCGGCGAAGGTCTTGTCCAAATCGGAGGCCTCGGTCTTGGCCGCCATATTTAAGGCGGTATCGAACTTGGATGCGATCTGGTAGCTCTTGCGGGCGTGCTCCGTCTGAGCCGCAGTCTGGGCATCGGACAGGGACTTCTGTGCTTGCGCTAACGCTTCCTTGGTCTTGCTAACCTCGCTCTTTATCGTGGTCATCTCGGCGTCTTTCTCGGATAGGGTGACGCTGCGGTCGGCCAGGGCTTTCTTGATGGTCGCTAACTCTGCTGAGGTGGCGTCCAGGGACTTCGACAATGTGGCGCGGGTTTCTCGGTGCGCCTTCATAGCCGCCTCCTGATTATCTTCGCCATCCTCTAAGGCATCTGAGGCTGCGTCGGCGTCGATCAGGACGGTAGCCACTTTCATGACTAAGCTGTGAAACTCGGTCAGCGTGGCGTCGATGGTCGCTTTCTGGGTGGCGGCGTCCATGTCGTCGTTGGCGATGGTGGTCCAAACGGCCATACAGAGACGGTCGGACAGATCGTCGATGACACCTACGGTGGCCTCGGTCTCGGCGTACTCGCCTAAATAGACCGCTTTAGCGACAGACTTCTCGGTATGTGGTGTGGCGTCAGGCTGGGTGCTTTCCGTCGAATGCGCCTCCTGGGAGCCAGCCGTGTCCGGGGTCTGTACCGCTGGTGTTGCTGCTGGTGCAACTGCTGGTGTAACCGGTGTGGTTGCCGGTGTTTCTACCGGTGCTACTGGCTCTGCTGCTTGATTGGCTGGTGCTGGATTCTCTTGGGCTGCTACTTGCTCGGGGGTGGCGTTGTTGCCGGGCGTATGTGGCGTCTCGGGGGCAGCCGCCGGTTGATCGGCTGGTGCTGGTTGAACGGTGACAGGCGCCACATTGGTCGCCTGTTCGATGGGATTCGCCACGTCCACGCCGGACTGGCCGTCGGTGATCTCCTGGGCGATGACGCTATCCGCTGGCTCTAACTCGACTGCTTGACCCTCGTTAGGTGCCGGGACTTCCTCTGCGGCCTTATTGACCGCGTTCGTTTCGTGCATAGGGTTCTCCTGCTTGAGTGATTTGTTGATGGCGCTGAGGAAGGTGGAGGCCACGGCGGGGTGGCTGGTGACGCTCACCTCTTGCAAGGCGATGTCTTTGTACGTGCGGATGGCCTTGCCGATGGTGGTGTCGTGTTCCCAGGCCCAGTCATTGACTTGCCCACCGATAGATAGGCCGAGCTGGCTCCCCTTTTGCAGCTTACCGAACAGGAAGTGGGCGTTGGGATGGTCGGGGTCTAGCTCCGCCCGCATCAATAACTGGTGACTGGCGGTGGCGGTCAGGGACGTCACAGCGCCCAATTCGCTGTCCCACTCGCTCTTATGTTCACTTCTAAAGGACAGTGGCAGATTCGACGCAGCCATCGACTTGATGGCGGACTCGGCCATACGCTCGCCGGTCAGGTCTACCTCTGTGGTGGAAGCCAAACCTTCAACGATCATCTTATTGGTGCCTTTTTCTACATAGGCACCTGTGAAGGGTACGAAGAATTTAAAAGTGGCGGGGTTGGGCATAAAAAAACGAGCCACGGTCTGAGTGTTTCAGACGCGGGCTCGGTGGCCTCGAACTTTGGCTATTAGTCTGTGGTTATAGTATCACGGGCGCTTCAGGGTCGCCGTACAACTGTTCCAGGAAGGCGGCGGTCAGGTTCGTCACGGCGGCGAAAACCGGAATGCCCTGTACCTTCAACATGCGGTTATAGTGGACGAGCGGATATCGCTTGGGTGACTCACTTGGCAATGTGGCGAGACGGATCATAGTAGAACGTGTTGAGGGTCTTGCAGCGATGACAGAGCGCGTCGATGTGCGGCTGTTCCCCCGGCTCTTGGTGTTTTTGCTTGACGAGCAAGGCCAGGTTGCCCTCGAAAAGCTTCTTATTGCAAGTGATACAACGAAATTCTGTGTTCATGGGTACATCTATTACTCGATAACAGCGATACTGGTACACCTACAATTTATCTCAGAGCCAGGCGTGATACCGCCCGGCCACGTTTCCCCGAGCGGCACGGTGACGCCTTCTAAGGCTTGGTGGCTAATACGCACGCGTGAGTCCTGAGCGGTGAGCCATGATTGACTGCTGACCACGCCACTCTCTTTCATGGCCTGCTGGTTGGCTGCCTCGAATGCTTGGGCTGTCTCTGTTCGCGCTATAGCGGTAGCCCTATACGTCGAAGCCTGGGTAAACACCTCTTTGACCCGTGCCCGCAGCTCCGGTATCCCCTCGCCTTGCCCGATACCTTCTCGTAGCGTGTCCTTGAGCTGCTTCTTGGTCGTGTCGTTGATGCCTGTCGCATGATCGAGCGCGTTCTTCAGCAGGTAATCGTCAACAACCTGGGATTGTGCGGTCGTTCCCATCGTGAAGGATATGGCTAAATCCGGCCCGGTCGAGCCGCCCGCTACACCTCCGGCCGTTGCACCAGCCGCGTTGATCTGCGCGATACCAGCAGCTACCCCAGCCACCAGCGACGGAGATAGATCGGTATACAGGATGATCGCTAAGGAATGATCGTCGGGCTGGCTGTCCGCGAAGTACGGGTCTACTAGGTCGTCAATGACCGCTTTCTGGACCTGTTTGCGGCTGCTTGGTAGCGCCTTGAAGGTGGTGGTCAGCTTATCCAGATATGTACCTTCTTGCTTGCTGAAGTAATCAACGATGTTCGGATGCAGGGATGCCTCTAGCCCGTCGTGGATAGTTTCCCGCTCCGCCCGTAGCGCCTCGATAGCGTTCCGTGTGAATGCCTTGGACAGGCTTTTCTTGGCGGGTGAGGCGGTAGCGCTGGTACCAGCCCCGTCGTCAGGCTTGGTGGCGTCTGAGGGTGTGGCATCTGTTGCGGTGGTGGGTGGCGTGGTGTCCGCTGGCTGGAACTGAGCCAGGGCGGCCTGGCGCTTCGCGTCGTCGGCGGCTAACTGCTCGGGCGTCTTCTTGGGCAGGAAGAAGTAGGTCTCGCGGACCTCGTTGTCGTCGATGATACCGGCCGCGTTGGCCTTGAGAGCATCGCCACGCAAAGCGTCAGTATCGTTGAAGTCCGGTTCGTTGAAGTAGAAGGCCAGCTCGGGATCGAAGGCATGGATGATGTCCTCGGTAAAGACTTCCGAGATCAGGTCTTGCAGCGGCTTGATGGTGCTGTTGAAAAACTGCCGCTCTTGCACGCTCGATGTCGCCAGGTCGTGCGCGCCTTTCAGGTTCAGCATGAACTTCGGCACGCGGTAGGCGGTGGACACCTTCTGAGTGGTCAATTCCCGCAGAGCGGTGAACTCCATATCCTTCAACGTCTGGGCGTAGGGCGTGATGTCCTCCACCCCCGACACAGCCACGATGCCGTGCTGTTGGCTGGCCCCGGCGTGGCGCTGGTTGATGATCGACGCCAGGCGCTCGACCGTATCCTTGACGCCGTCCTTCATGCGGACGATCACAGAGGGCTTGAAACCGTTGTCGAAGATGGCCTTGTTAGCGCGTAAGGCTTGGATGTCTAAATTGACCTCTTGCATGACGCTCTCTAACGGACTGTGCCCGTAGAGGTCGTTGACGACAGAGGGCAACTGGTAGCGGCTAATCTCGCCTGGCTGGAACTGGGCGACGTTCCTACCCCGGTAACGCTGGATGTAGCCTTTGATCAGGCCATGCTCGTCGGCGACGATCCGCACGGTGGCCGGATGCACGCCCCATAGCTCGACGATGCGGCCTTTGCTGTCCGTCACTTTATTGATATAGGCGTCGCCGGTGATCGCCAGGTGGGCGACCAGCTCGTACATGATGCGCGAGAAGCGTTTGGTCGGGTTGGGGTTCTTCAGCCAGCGCTCCAGGTCGGTGATGGCTGTGCGCTGCTTATCTGTTGGTTCGGCATCCTCATCCAGTAACCCGATGCGCCAGCCATTACCGGTGGCACCACCCGCCCATAGAGCAACACAGGCCGAAACGTCGGCGTGTTTCTGGTAGATGGCGTAGAGCAGGTCGTAGTCGGCGTCGGGATACTGGCCGAGCGTGTCGCGCAGGGGGAGGATCGGCTGTTGCAGGACACCGACCGCGAAGGCTTGGGTGTCTTTCTGTACGCCAGCAGACGCCATGCGTCGCTCGACGGCGGGGTCAATGAAGCGGGTATTGATGAATTGGGTAAAGGGATTGGCCATGAAGGGCACGCAGAAAGACAAGCGAGGCTTTAAGGTTATTGTATCAGTGATGCGCGTCGTAGCAGGCGGACCGTATACCACCAGGGAAGCGTTGTATAATGTCTTTACAGATTGTACGCGCAACTGGTAAACTGTTCATGAACCAACAGACCCGTTTGAAGCGCGTACTTCGAGCGGGTTTTTTGGTCTCTATCGACCCCCATGGAACCACCTCTAGGACAGGACACTTCCAAGGAAAGACCATCCCCGCAGATACAACGGATACACCGGGAGTTACGTGGATCTCCCGAATATCAAACACCGCGCCTCTGCTTCGCCTCGTGTGTGGAAACCAGTCCCCGGCACTGTCTACCCTGACAACCGGGGGACCTACTCCCGCGCATGAGACGACAGGTTTCTAGAACCGAGACGGTCAGTGGAATACACGATTCCCGCCTTGTCGTGTCTCAGTGCTCGGTGAAGACTGAACGCACTGCTGGCCCCACCCGGTTCGCTGTATCCCGCATCTTAAACGTCAGGAAGCACCCGCTCGGTAAGTAAGTAGGGAAGCAGAGGGAAGGCGTGGAGAAAGGAAGCGTATAACTCTCCCCTAATCGTCATCGCTAATCGTGAACAGTCGTGGTTGGAGACCCGATGGCGTAGGTCGGTACACCACAATCTCGGCTCCCGGGTACCGCTTCATTGCTTCGTCCCGGAAGAGGCTCAGTGTAAAGCCGAACGGATTGTTGAGATGACCCAGACGCGTCTTGGACCACCTTCTCCGACACCACTTACATAAGCGCATAACTTCTTTATCGTCCTGAACAGCGAAAAGATCACGCAAGAAGTTGGGCTGGGCACTCGAATCACGATGACAGCCGAAGCAATAGGGATAGGTAAAGCGATCGTGCTCAATCCACTGCTGGAACACTTCATGCCACTCTCCGCTCATCGATGCTCCTTTTGGGCACTATGAAAACCTTAGAGGTAAAAGTCTACCAGCAAGCCCGTTGACAATAACGCACCACCAGCGCAGAATGACTGAGTGACCAAGCCCCTTTTTATACCCCCGAGCGTCAGGCTTGGCTCTTCACCTTATGACCACTAAGCCCTACCACATCAAGAAGCGCCTGTGTCGCAAGTGTCACCGCAAGCACTACCGTTTCCGTCCCTGCATCTCGCCTAGCTAAACTAGAACACCTGTTCTATACTTTGCCCCACTAGCCGCTCCCTTGCTGCACCGACCGGTTCGCCCGGACAGGTATGCGACGGGGCGGCTCTTTTTGTACTCAGGCAAGAAAATACCCCGACCCCATCACCGGGTCGGGGTTGGCTGTGCTTGGGTATCGTGGCGCTGCTTCAGACCGCGACCGTGATCAGTTCGCTGCCGATGCTCTTGATCTGACCCACCGCAATCTCGGTCGTCTCCCCGCCCAGGCCCAACATCCCGCCCTTGTGGATAACCAGGCTGACCGCATCGCCCGTGACGGTGTCGAGCTCCAAGTTGCTCACGGTGCCGAGGAGCGAGCCCGCCTCATCCACCACCTTACGCTGCTTCAGGTCGCCCCACCCGAGCAGGGCCGTGGCCGGCAGACCGGCCGTCGTCTGCGTCGCCGCGCTGCTCTCCACCATCACCGCGTCGGTGCCGATGCTGCGCACCTTGTCCATCGGTACGATGAAGCTGCCGTTGTCGCCTTTGATGCTCAGGGCCTCCAGGTGGAGCGTCTGCGGGTCGAAGAGCGACTCCTCGATCCGCCCCAGGCGCGCGCCTTCGGTGATCGAGACGACGGCGACCCCTTTGAGTTTGTCGGAATGCATGCGTCCCCCTTCCTAGTCGTGGTCAACCGTGAGGTTCATCGGCGTGTGCCAGGAGCAACAGCGCACAAGATATGCCAGCGACGACGCGACAGTTCAAGCGTCAGAAGAAGCCTATATCGAACTCTATGGCGACTGGCTGCAAGTCGAACCAACCGCGCATACTAATAGCGTCACTATAATCCGGACTCCGACCGATATTCTGCTTGATCTCGTCTTTCGGCACGATCTTCAGCTTGCCGTCCTTCTCCACGTCCCTGCCTTTTATCTGCTCCAACTCCTCGATGATGGTCTCCTGCTGTTCCTGGTCAGCACACGAAATCGCCAGATTATGCTCGCGCACCACCTCGGCCAACGTGTAGTAGCACTGCGCTCGGAGGTTCTGGTAGTTGACCTTGTAGCCGGGCTGCTGGGCCTCTTGCTCGCGCACCTTGTCCTGGATGGGGGACGATCCGCCAACAAAGCCCTTAGTCCCCTCGAGGTGGTCCAGGATGCCCCCGCCGACGCCCTCTTCGTCTACCACCACATGTGAGCGTGGGATGCCGTAAACGGTCCGTAGCCGCTCGATCTCGGCCTCGGTCTGGGTCAGGCGGGATGTGTCGTAGGCGGTGATGTGGATAGCCGTCCAACCGCGCCAAACCATGATGACGCACTTGTCCCTACCCAACCGGGCTGCGTCGCAGGTGATGTAGCGCTCCTCCCCTTCCCCACCGACCGGGTTGGTGAACAGGTCATGCAGGGCATCCGTCTCGAACAGCGCGTTGGGATCGTCGTCGTACTCCCAGTTGCCGTTGAGCAAGCGTTCGCGCAGGGCGGGGTCTTTTAGGCGGCGTAATGACTCGATATAGTGCGGCGAGATGTGGGGGTTGTCGGTCACCAGCATGGGGATGAAGGCGCGGTAGGCTGGCAGTGTCCCTTCGCGCCAGGGTTTGAAAAAGTCGCCGTAGACCCAGTTCTTGGCCGGGTTGCAGGACAGGAGCAGCTTCGGTACCAGGCCGAACTCGTTGAGCTTGTAGCGGAAACGGGAGACGACGACTTCCTTCGCCTTGGCCTGGATCTGGTTGGCCTCGTCGATCGCGCCGCCGGTGTACTCGGACGAGCCAAGGCTGTCGTAGTTCGGATCGGAAGGGTAGTAGGCTAGGTCTTTCAGGAAGATGACCGAGCCGTTGAAGAAGGTGATCGTCGATTCCTGCTGATTGTAGGTGTAGTGCTCGTCGGCCTTGAGGTGCCAGTCGGTCAGTACCTCGAAAAGGGTGAGGAGGGTCGTCTGCTTGAGCGTCTTGAGAACGGAGCGGCCTAATAGCCAGCGGGAGCCAGGGTAACGCAGAGCCGAGGAGGCGATAGCCTCGCAAATAATCCGGCTCTTACCCCCGCCAGCGCCCCCACCCACGAGGATCTCATTAGTCGTCTGGTCGTGGTATTTCTGCCAGGCCAGGTGTTGCTTCGGGGTCGGGTTGATGCGAATCTGGAGGGAGGACATAAGTAAAAGAGATGCTGGCGGGCTGGTTGGACTCGACCTCGACTTTCTGGGCGAAGTCCTCTTTCAGAATGCGCTCCAGCAGGAACTTGGTGTCGCGGGTGGCCTGGATTTTCTTGAGCGCCCAGGTTGCCTTGGCGCGACGGATCTTTTCCGCGAATTCCGGGTCTTCTTTGCGCCAGGTCAGCAACGTATCCTCGTCCCGACCGATGGAATAGGCGGCCATGCGATAGATGGGGGCGGCCTCGAAGTAGCGGATATAGTCGTCTTTGAGGCGGGCGATTTCGGCGAGCTGGTCTTGATTACGTTGTTCGGCTTTGGTCTTTGCCATACAACGACATTATAGGCCGGACTGCCCCGCCGTCGGCACAACCTCCACCTCTTTCAGGTCGCGTAGCAGCGGGGCCACGGTCAGCGTGTCGTCGCCGGTGCCGAACGTGACCAACACCTGGAGTTTCCCTTCCGATGACAGGCTCACGTCTGCTTCCCGCGTCCCCGACGGGTCGTAGCTGGCCTTGAAGCGCACCCTGGAGCCTGCCCGGATGGCGTTCCCGTGGGTATCTTTCATCGCCAGGCCATCGGCGATCTCTAAGTCGATCACGGCCTTGTCCCACTCCCCGCTCACCACCGCTGCGTCCCGGATCGCTTCGATCTGGCGAATCGCGTCGGCTTCATCCCGCGCCCAGAAAAAGGCCGACACCTTCGTGTCTTGCGACAGGCCGAAGCGAGGGGCCTGGTCTTGATCGTCAGGCAGGCCGTAGCAGAAAGCGTGACCGGGGCCGTGGCGACCGGCTATACCCTGGTACCACAGCAGATCGGCGCGGATCTCGTCACCATAAGGATTGAGCGGATAGGCTTCCACGGTGCAGTTGCCCATCTTACCGGCCAAGGTGTCGGCTAAGTCCTTGTCGTCGTAGAGGGCGATGATGCGGCGGTCACCATACTGCCGGTTGCGCCACACGATGTAGATGATTGGTGGTGTCATAAGGATGTTAGCAGCGGCGGACTTCCACCCAGCGATCATTATTGTCATTATTATCATCATCACCCCACCGCTTTAGGGCGTCCATGGCCGTTAGCTTGGGAACCACCTGTTTGTCATACTTGCCCATTGTGGCATAGGCTATCAGCCGGATACCGGCCCAGTAGATCAGCCAGCGGGGTAGGCGATAGACAAGCCACAGTTGCGCCCTCTCGGTGTACTTACGGCGGTTGTAGGTAGTGTCAAAGATCATGGCGTTAGCGTCTCACCCGCCCCTTGGCGCTGTCATAGGCGTCCACCGCGTCCTCGACGAAGCGGCGCGTCCGTTTATTGAAACCTTTGGGGTCGGCCTTGTAGGCGCTGTAGCCCCGGTAGCTGCCATAGCTCAGGCCCATTAGGGCGAGCAAGCCGATGATGGTGGAAAGAATGATGTTGTGACGTTTCATGATGTGGGTTCCTTTTCTTGTTTAATGATGCCGAGTGCGATCAGGAAAGGTCGCTGGTATTCCTTAATCTTCTTATCCTTCTCGGTCGGCATGGCGACATCCATGCGGGTCTGTTTGTCGGGTTGTCGGTGGGATTCCTCGAAAGCCATGTTAGTCTTTCATCCTGTTATAGATGGTCGTCAGGATACCGCCTGTGAAATTTTTCATAGTGAGTTCCTTTTCAATATTACCCGTGGATGAGCTGGAGCAGTGCTGTGATAGATAAAGTCGCGATGTAAAGCGCGGCATAAACTACAGCGACAAGTGCGGCGGCAGAACCTGCGAGAAAGAAACCAACGACTATCCCTAAAAAATGTTGACTGGTCATAGAGTGTTACCCGTGGATGAGCCGGAACAACGCGGCGATAGATAGGGCCAGAACGGCGATGAGGGCTGCGAAGAGCGTGCCGAGCGCGATAGCCAGGCAGCCCAGCGACCAAGCGGCGGATAACCGGCCGTTCACCTCGTAGGTCTGTGGTTTCTGGCCTTCTGCTTTGGTTTTGATGGTCATATTAGTTCGTCGGCCAGAGCACCACGGCGTCTTGGCCATCCTTCTGGTTGTAGCCATCTCCTTCTGTATATCCTTGTTCCTTGAGTCCTGGTGTCAGGGTACGCGCCACGAAGGTAGTGCCGCTCCACGTCGAGTCAGGGACATAGATTCCTTCGTTTAAAGCGGCGAGTGGTGAGTACGCATTACCTTCCCTATCAGATGACATCACTACTACAGCGTCTTGTGGGTAGTCTTTCAGCTCGTTGATGAGTTCTTTAACCGTCATAAGTTGGTCCTTTCAATACCTTGGTTTTATGTCGTGCTGTTTCATCCGTAGGTTCGTCCTCGAAGGCCATATTAGGGGTAAAACGTCTGCGTCATAGCGTTCGTCTGCTTGTCCTGCTTATGAAGTGGTCTACCGATGAGCGTGGCGAGTTGTTGTATTTCATCGTCGCTCAGGTGAACATCTTCATCAGGGGTATGACGTGAAGGGCTTAGTGATTCGACGAACTTTGCCACGATGGGGTTTGCCGTCGTTAGCGTGTTGTGTGAAGGAAAATCGGGAAGGATGGTGATTTTATCCAGGAACTTTTTAGCTATTGCTGTGTGATCGAGCATGTGCATAATCCTTTCTCGTGCTAAAGCCATTAGAACGGGATAACGTCCTCTTCTTCCGGCAACTGCAACCATTCGGGGGCCACGCTACAGAGTTCGGCGTAGTCCATGCCGTAGCCGTGCCCGAGATTCGCCGTGTGGGTGGTGTCGTCGGCCACCGCCTCGTCCTGGGTATGGCCGATGCCGATCCGCAAGCTGCCGTGGCGATAACGGATGTAGATGCAGCGATTGTCGGAGGTGACGCCTTCCCACTGTGAGGGAGCAGCGGGGCACGTATTGACGAGGCGGGTAACGATGACGGTCAGGGGTTTGTTAGGCGTTGCCATGTACGGGTTGTGATCCTTTCTTCGGCCCCTTCGTCGTGAGGTTGAAGGTGTCCTCTAGCTGGCTGTAGTCGTCGGCGTTCTTGGACATACTACCGAAGATGAAGTTGTAGCCGGACCAATTCCTGACCGCTTGAAAAAAGCGTAGCTCTGGATGGACAGCCGCATACGCTGCAAACTCGCCGAACCACCCGTCCGTCGTGTCGATCTCGCGAGGCTGGTCGGCTTTAGCCCGGCATTCGGGACACACATACTCTTGTCCTTGCCGGTGGCGACCCTCCAAGATCCACTCAGCCTCTTCCAGCAGGTGCTCTAGCTGGCCCGTGGACAGGTGGTGCAAGCGCTCGACGAACGGCTCGGTCTCTTCCCAGGCGCGGTCATCGTCGTCATCGTCGCGGTCATCGTCTAAGCCCTCAGTGGCGTCGTCAGGGCCTTCGTACACCGTTTCCTCTAAGTCGTTCACGGCGTCGATTAGCTCGTTAATCTTGAATATGCAGTCGCCGGGGTCGAATCCCGACTTTGTATCAACGGATGGACCTTTGATTTTCACGGGTAGGGTAATCTTTTCAATCATCGTTAGCTCCTTTGTCTATACGTTTAAAATCAACATCAACACCTCGTTGCTTACACCCCGCGACCAGAACGGCCTGAAAGTGCGCCCAAAGGGTGTCATGTATTCTGAATGTGCGAGTTTCTCGTTTTTCGTCGTACTCGTACTCAAAGATGAAGGTATTGGTCATCGTTATCCTCCTTGGTGTATATCGTCTTCCTTGACGAACGTGACAATCAAACGTTCCCCGCGCAGCTTCAGCAGCTTCAGGAGTTCGGCAGGTTGCTCGCTAAACAGGTCTAAAACCAACCGGCATTTATCCCCTGCTCCCCCATCGAAGGCGATGGCACTGGCCTTATCGGGGATGATCGCTTGCAAGGCGAGGGGTTCAGTCTTTGACATTGAGCAGGTCTCCGTTCTGAAAGATGTTGCCAACAATTCGACATGTAAGATTACCCGTGCAACCCACTTGGTAAAGTTTTCTATAGTCGGGTTGGTTTTTATAGTACCAGCGCCCTTTCTCCTGATGCCAAGCAACCTCATAGATTCCGTCTAGATAACTATTTGGTTTAAACGCTTCGCAGATATCTCCTTCGTAAATTTTTTGTTTATCTTGGTCATATAGACCTGTAAATTGGCAAAGAGTGAGGTCTTGGTATTGGCCATCGATATATACTCGCCCATCTCCAGTCATAGAGAAATCACCAAGATGACTATCCATCTTGTCAGGAGGGTAAAACCACTGATTTTTGGTTCTGTCCCATGCGCGAAACTTGATTACTCGCTGTTCAATCTTTGACATACGGCGACTTCTTTCTTTCGATGGTGATGGTGATGGGGGTGCCGATACTAGACAGGATGTGAGATTTATCCATGATAGACGCATTCTGAATGTCCAAAACAACGCGCAAGGAACCGTCAGTATTGTGGCTGACGGAATCGACGGTGGGCGGGATGATGGCGGTGTAAGTCTTGGTCATAAACCTAATATCTCCAATTCTGGTTGAAACTCTTCTAGCGCCTGTTTCAAGGATGCCCGGACAAACCACTCGGTACAGCCGAGCAGCTCTTCGACTTCCTTATAGGTAGACTCGTTCACCACGAGAAGGTAAATCGACACGCGTTGCTTGAGACTCCATGCTGCCAGGTCTCCTGTCACCATCGGCCCAATCAACATAGGAGCCGCACTCGGATAGAAGATCCACCTAAACGAACGCTCAATGTTTTGTGGGATGTCGGCGTCACGGCAGAGCGTCTTCGTGCTCATGTCCGTCAGGTCGTCGGTGTGATCGGTTTCCAGCGGGATGTCACCCAGGTCGATGAAGAAGGTTGGCTCGTGCAAGCCTTGCTGGAACGTCGCCAGGGCTTCCATCATGCGTGGGGACTTCAGCCGGGCATCGGTTTGCTTGGCGAACGGGAAGAGCTGCCGCACGGTCTCCTCGTCGGCCCCGTCGGCTAGGGCGAGCAGGATCAGGCGCTCCTCTATAGGCAAGGCGAGGAAGGCGCGCATGGGCGGGGTGGGGTCGTCGAACTCGCGGCGGACGATGGCGAAGCGACGCTCGAAGGCGAGGCGGAGGGTGTCGATCTTGGTGGTCATAGTGGGTCAGTGTGGGGCTTCTCTTCCCACCTTATACGCGGGGTATCGATGGCTGGTCAAGAGGATGTTTAGCGAGTCCTGCCAAGGAGTCTACGCCACCAACTCGGGCGCTTTTGGGGTGGGGTAAAACGCATCCGCGATAGTCTCTCGGCGTGGTAGTACAACGGGCTAAGCAAGGCGGTGTCCTCCCCCCGCTCGAAGCACACACGGGCCTGACGCACCTTGTCGGCAAGAATCGGATCGGCACGAGTGGCGCGGTCGGCGATGGTGAAGATACGCCGGACGATGGCGGGGAAACGTGTCTCGGTCAGGTCAAAGCTGGTGACGGCAATCAGCTCGATCCCCCGGTTTGTGCAGACCTCCGCCTTGACCGCATCACGAGCCTGTTGTGCCATGAAATCGGCATGATCTTTTTGCAAGCCCAGGATAGGTCGGCTGTGTTGCACGCCTTGTGCCTCGACCGCGACATTAATTTGTGGCATCCAAATATCGAGCTCTAACCGGCGTCCTGTCTTGGGGTTGCGGAGCCAGTCCGGGCGGCTGTTATAGACCGCATGAAGGAAGGGAAAGTGGTGGCGAAGGAGGTCGCGAGCAAGGTTTTCGGTCTGGCTGGTCATAAATAGGGTCTCTTCAGGAAAGCCGGTAGTATTTTGACAGGGGACTGGTATTTCGTGCTTAAACCTTATAGTCTCCAGGGTACATATTGGGTGTATTTCGCGCCCCACTTCCCCGCTTTTCCGGTCAATAGGGGACGGTGGGGGACCGCTATAGGATGTTATATGATGGACTGTGTTAGACGTTATCTCCGTGCAGTCACACCTTGCGACACATGGTCGATTGCACGGCCCATATTAGTGTACTGTCGGCCCCTTCTTTAGTCGTCTCTGTGGCTGATCATTGCCATTCTCCAAGTGCTCTCTCACGAGAAACCAGAGCTCATCCAACACGTCGTCTGGTGGCACACTATCGAGTACCGTCTTGCCGGTTTTCGCGTCCTGGTAAAGGCTGTGTTCGTCGAGATAGGCGATAAGGAGAGTGATGGTCGGCCAGGGTAAAAGGTCGCTGTAATGCTCCTTGTCGAGTGTCGGCATGAGGTCGGTATCGCCTGCGATGATGATGTCTGTCTGGTCGTCGCCTTCGGCAAACGTCATGTCTACACAGACGTGGCCGAGGTCGGGTTGCCACCAATCGAACCAACGCTCTTTGGCTTGGGGAGAGAGGGAGAGGAGGTCGGGGAGGTCAATGGCGTAAGGGATCATAAGTAGGACTGGTCCTTGTCCAAGATGTTGAGTTTAGCGGCGGGGCCGTAAAGCTGGAGAGCGAACTGGTCGCGGATGTACGCCGCTTCCTCACGCGATGCATAGCGACCAACGTGAATCGTTTGGCGATTTATGGCTATTGTGCTGGCCCACAGCTGACGCGCTTTATCCCACGTTACGCCGATATATCCAGAAGTATTTGGGCGACGCGGCATCGTCACTTTAGGATCATCTGGACGGTCACGCCAAAGAGGGGAATCTTCCGTCGTGTCATTCAGTTGCGCGAACTCGCCGAAAAGTTGAAGCATCGCCTGATCGTAGACGTATCCCGCTTCACCCGGCTCATCAAACCGACCCAAGAAGATTTGTTGGCCGTAAAAGTTGGCGTTGGAGCGCCAGCGCTGTTTCTGACTGTCCCATGAGACACCTTTCAGTCCCGAGGTATTGTCGATGTGGAGTCCTGAATTGACGGCGTTCTGCTGCTTGTTGCAGTTACGCAGATTACCCCTGCGATTATCCAAGCGATTTGTATTGCAGATGTGGTCGGTCAGAGCATAACTTGGCGTCATCGCGACAAGTCGATGCATCTTCACGTTTTGCATCACCCTCTTGCCAGCGACCCTACCAAGAAAGAGATGTGTTACAGCGTAGCCATAACTATCAAGATACCAAGTTCGTAAACTGAGCCACTCGAAGTCTGCATCATCGACGAGCGCGAACTTCCCTGCTCCTCTTGCCCCAGCTAAAGGTATCATTTTCATACTGTTTCAAAAGCCCCTTCACTACAATACAGTTTGCCTCCGAAAAGAAACCGGCCCGATACGATCGTGAGGGGGTGGAAGGTGAAGGCATCGCTATCAACGACCTGTTCTAAGTACCCAAAAGAATGGGTCCAGTCGTTTTCGGGCAGGTATGCCACGTCGTGCTTGCATAAACCGCCCAAGCTCCACCATTGCGTGAGACCGCGCCGGTTCTTTGACTCCCAATAGCGCCCGCGATGTATATGCCCTGAACAACCCGATAGTCCGTACTTTTCGGCTTCTTTCTTGGCGGGGTGTTGGCCGACTGCCTGGCCGTGGCAGATCGTGAAGCCGTAATGGTTGAACGCATAGGGATAGGGTATCCAGTCGATACCTCTCTCTGATAATGAAAGCGCGTTAGCCAGGACATCATTGGGATCTCCGGCCTTCGTGGTGTATTCCAGAATATCGGGGTTTTCAAACAAACGGTGCGTTAGCCTGGCCTCATGATTTCCCATAGTAATTTTCATAATGCTACTTGGTGAGGCTTCTTGAAGCTGGTCGAGGACATCGTTCGCCATCTCCAACTCTTCCTGAGTGCGATTGATAATGCGCGGATCTTTCTCGAAACGGCTGGCGGTATAGAGATCGAGTAAGTCGCCCGCAATGATCAAGTAATCGGGACACTTATCTTTGATGAAGGAGAGGACCGCGCCATAAGCGGCGGGGTCGAGGTCTGGGCAGTGGAGGTCACTGATCACAACGGTACTGCGTATTTTCGGGGCTTGGGTGCGCGGCCTCCCGCGACCTCTCAGGGGGACAGTGAGTGTAGGTAGGGGCATAAGGGGAGTAAGCCTGTTTTTCCCCTTATACACACGGAGCGGGCCGCCGTCAATAGCATCCTTATTCGGTCTAGCGCCTCCGGCCAAAAAATAAAGCCCCTCGGATTAGGAGGGGCCGGGGATTGTTCCTTGCTTGATTTTGAGAGCAAATAGTTAACCGGAACGGACGTCGCGCATGCAGAGGGCGACGTAGTCGGTCCAACCGCGCACCATCGCCAGGTGTAGGTCGTCGAACAAGAGCAGGGCCGCATCCGACGGGTCGCGCTCCAGCACGTAGTCGCGCAACGCCCCGATGGCGGCTGGTTCGCTGGCACAGGGCCCGGAGCACCAGGCGGCGTGGAGGGTGCGGTAGGTGGCACACCAGGGCTGGGAGCAGTTCAAGTCGAGTAGCAGGCCGAAGGTCACATCCTTCTCTATCGCGCCGACGGTCACGGCGATACGCGGGCTGGACAGGTCGGGGATCAGGTGACGAATTTCGCGCACGGCCACAAGCTGGCTCCTTCCACGGGTAAAAGAAGGGGGCGGAAGGGGCGCAACGCCACACAACCGTCCCCGTTGATGGTTTCGCGCCTCAGTCAGCCGGGCTAGCTTCTGGCATCGGACTGTGCGGTCAGGCGGAAGTCTGCTCCTTCTTCTGTTTTGCCGCTTCCTTGGCGATCTCTTCCTCGGTCATCAGCCGCAGACAGACCTGATCGCCGTTCGACCAGGAAATGACAGACATGCTGTGTTTCCTGGACTGGCGCGTCAGTGCCGCCTTGAAGCCTCTCTGCGCCGTCGTCTCCACCTGGAGGACCAGCGTCTTACCGGGAACCAGGGCACGGAGCATCTCCAGCTTTTCGCGCGCTTCGGGGCTCTTCTGCGACAGGTCTTCGGGGGCTTCGGCGTCATCTACCAGCTTCCACTTCGGCATGTCTCGCTCCCTTCGTGTCACGGGTCAAGAGGGGCCAGCAAGCGCCAGCTCCTTGGTTGTCACAGGCCGCGCTCGCGGACGAGCTTCCTGAAATAGTTCACGCCGCCTCGGTTCGGTCCCGGCGACAGGCAGCCGGCGAAACATTCAAACCAACATTTTTCCAATCCAAAGGAAGGCCGGGTGTCACGATGAAACGGACAGTAGCCTCTGTATCGCTCAGGGCCGACTTGTTTCAGATCGACGTACTTGAGCGCCTCGGCTAACATCTCGGCGTGGGTGCTGGTCGCCAACTGCCCGAATATTCCCGGTAGTTCGCGGTGCAGCTCCCGTGACGGTTCCGGCTGTGGCGGTTCGTTCAGCCAGTGCTCGGGGATCGGGGTCGGCGTGAGCGTCAGCAGCGTATCCCACGGGTCGAGAATCTGGCCGTCCGCGTCGATCCAGTCGTAGATGCGCTTGGTGAGCGGATGCGGGGTCATCGGGCCTCGAATGGCGGAAAACGTCCCGTTCTTCGGGAAGACTTCCACGCCGTCGCAACCGGCTTTGTGGGCGAAGGCCAAGCCGTAGCGTTGGGCCGCGTGCCAGGGGACCGGCGGGTCGAATAGCTTGACCAGATGCAAACCGCGTCGGCTGCGCTCGATGAGGTAGCTGTTGGCGGGCAGCAGGTGGGCGTTAGCGAGGACCTTGCGGGAGGAGCTATCGTCGTCGCAGTCAATCGCCATCCACTTGCTCATGCCGTCTTCGGCGGTGGCGTACAGCCCCAGGCTGATGTGGCCGCGCAGGGCAGATTCGAGGACGCGATTGGTCAGGCGGGACTTCTTACTGAACCAGCTTGTTTCCGCGCCGGACGTAAGATACCGATCCCTTCGATTGACGAAGGTCTGCGCGTAACGGGAGATGAGCGAGCCTTTGGCGGTTGACGCTGGCGAGGTCGCCCTCGGCGTGCTGTCTGAGCGCCTCATAGCAAGCAAACCTCACAATCTCTCCGGTGGCGTAGCGAACCACGGTGTAGGGGATGCCACGCTTCGTGACGCCCCTACGGATAAAGATCGGGTCTGAGTGAGCCACGGTCGTCTCCTCTCTCCAAAGTACAGTCAAAAGCGGTACTTTCTCAGGGTCCAGTAGGCCGGATCGATGGTTAGCCCCTGCCACCCGCCAGGAGTTGCAGCAGGAAGCGCAACTGAGCGCGGCTGTAGCGCATCTGGCCGAGTGTTGGCCGGTAGCCTTCCGGGGTCAGACCGAGCATGTGGCGGCGGTAATCCTGATCTCTCATGAATGTCAGGGTATTGCGCGGGCCGGTGCGGATCGTGACGCGCGACGTGGCGGAGCCTCGCGTGCTGGCGGACATCTCTCCTCCTTTTGAATATGAAGTTGTGTGGGTGCGAGTAGAGGATCTTTCGTGCCCTCAACTATCCGGAATTTCCAGATAGTTCAAAACGCGACTAGGTCTTCGCTTCTTATGTGTGTTCGCCAAGATTCTCGACGAGATACAAATCTTCCAACAGATCGACAGCCAGATGGGCGGTGCAGCAGGCGCACCAGTGGTTATACTCCGGACACTTCTCCCCGAAGTCTTTCGTGATACGAGCGCGGAGTTGGTCGATCTGTTTCTTAGTCATATAGTCTGAGCGGTTGAGCTATTAGCCTTTGGCGATCAACGCCTTTATCCGGTCGATGCAGCCCAGCGCTGAATCGTTCAGCTCCTTGCGAATCGCATCCAGCGTCGCCCAGCAGTCTTCCGGTGGGGCGACCGGCGCGGGAGTGGGGGAACCGGTTGTCGTTGGTTCCGGTGCTGGGGTGGTCGCTGGGGCGGGTTGCTGTGCCGGAGCGGGTGTTGGTGCAGGTTCTGGTGTCTGTGTCGGGGCGGGGACAGGGGACGGGGTAGGTGCTGGTGTGGTGGTTGCAGCGCCAAGTAACGGTTTCAACATATCGAGCTTGGGCTGATTCGGCGTCTTCCAGTCGTCTTGCAAGAGCCCGCCGGTGTCGCCGCTGTTGGGGTTGAGGCACCAGTAGCACCATGATAGGGCGTTGTCTTTGATGAAGCTGACGAAAGTGTTCTGCCACTTGCCCTCGGTCGATTGCGTATCCGTTTGCTTGCCGCCGAACTCACCGATCAAGATAGGCGCGATGTTCTGCTCGTGGAGGTAGAACCACTGCTTACGCCAGATGTTGACAAGGTTAGCGGGGAAGTCGGGAGCTTGGAACCAGGACTGGTTGTACACGCCGGGGCCATATTCGTGGGGGGAGTAGACCAGCTTGTTTGCTTGCTTGAGCTTGACTGGGCGGTCTTTGGCCCCTTGCAAGTTGCCGCCCCACCAGTAGCCGTCGCCGTTAAAGACCTCGACGCCCTCGACGACGATCAGCAGGTCGGGGTTGACCGCGTGGATGGCGTTACCCGCTTGTTCGGCCCAGGCCGCCCACTTGTCCCAGGTCACGGCGGCGGTGTGAGGCTCGTTAGCGATGTCGCAGCCGATCACCGTGCTATTGCCTTTGTAACGCGTGGCGAGCGTCACCCAGTCGGCGATCCACTTATCGATGCCGATCCCTTGCTCGGGCGAGACCCAGTTCTCGCCGTTGCCGCCACCAGGCTTGAATTGGTGCCTGTCGAGCAGGACGGAGATGCCGCGCTTGCCGCATTCGTTAATGATGTAGTCGAGCCGGTCGAGCGGTGCGGCGTTGGTGATCGCGGGGTCGTACACCCATTGGCCTTTAGCGTCGGGCTTGAGCAGATCGTTGGAGTAGGGCAGGCGTAGCAGGTTGAAGCCGAACGATTGCACCTGGTCGAGGAATGAAGCGACGGTGCGCTGTGTCCACAAGCCGTGGGGGGCCATGACGTCGGACTCGAAGCCGAACCAAGAGGTGCCTTTGAATGTCGTCGGGGTGCCTTTGTCGTCGATGATCTGATTACCGTGTGTGGAAAATGCCATAAACCTCCAGTGTTGTTATTCTTATCTGGTCACTCACTTGTCTTCATTGCGCCTTTTGATTGTGTCTGTTTCCTTATCTATATAGAACTCTTCAGCAAAACCTTCTTCGGTCCAACTCTCGGGATCAACGCGGCTATAGCGCGTCCAAAAGGTTTTACCGCAACCCTCGCAGGTGTTCTGAGCGAAGCAGGGAGTACCGTCCGGTAGTCCGTGGTAGAAGGAATGGTCACAATAAGGACAAGAACCGAGGATCATGCGTTGCCTTTCGGGGCTTCTATGCCTTCGCGGATGCACCAGTCGAGAAAGCCTTTGTAATTTACTATGGCAACTTCATAGCGATCCTCGCCCGGTGTAAGATTTTTCCAGTCCCAATATCTTTGGTTCTTCTCCGCTATTATTGCTCGATACCGGGCAATGAGTCGGGCGAGTTTGGGGTTGGTGAGGTCGAGTGTCATAGCGTTAGATCAACCAATCGTTTTTCTTCCCACAGCCGCTACAGCGCCGCTCCACCCAGCCAGTGAACGATCCAGCAGGCAGCCAGGAGAGAACGGTCAGCTTGCCGCTAGGGTAGAGGTGCGGACCTTTGAGCTTGATGCAGTAATCCTTGGGCTTCTTGCTTGGCGTGGGCTTTACCTCATCTGGGGTGGGAGTCTGGGTCTTCTTGCGGTGGGGCATTAAGGTCTTTATACGCCTCGGTGGTGATGATGTCTAGTGGATGGAGAGGTCACCTGTGATTGTCTCTTGTGCTTTATTAGGGATAAGGTTCAACCTTGCAAGATCCCCTCGAATTTCAATGGCTTTAGTGTTGTAGGCACGGGCAGCATCCTCTTTCATGGCAAAGTATCCGATGATGATCTGCTTACGGTTGTGAGTGATTTGCGCCCGCCACATCTTCATTACTATGGACCATGTCACGCCCACGTAACCCGAGGTATTCCGCCTGTTTATTCCCGTGTTCCACGCGTTCTTCTGACACGTTACTGCTCTCAGGTTGTCCCGCTGGTTGTTGAGGCCGTCTCCGTCGATGTGATCAGTATGCAAACCGGTGGGAGTACTGACGATTAGGCGATGCATGTATATCTTCGTGCAGATGGGAGGATTGCCTCTGCCCTGACGACGCTTCTTAGTTGTGACTGCATATCCTCTTTCATAGTTCCACCGTATTCTGCTTAGCTCATCAAACGTACTGTCGTCAACGATGGCGAACTTTCCTTGACCGCGCTTGCCGTATAGGGAGATAAGTTTGGACGTAACTGTTCAGGAGGGCCATTCGCGGGTAGACTAGCGGCATGGAGATGACCCGCGCCGAGTTCGATGCCCTGTACGCTGTCGGCCCCGACGCGCTGTACGCCCTGTTCCAGCAACAGGCGGCGC
>JAABUV010002331.1_pt1 | contig 25941 bp, 23 predicted proteins | sample 5559971 | NCBI WGS metagenome assembly JAABUV01 (sample SAMN10711881, study PRJNA513362) | rock metagenome | isolation source: Antarctica rocks | place: Antarctica: Victoria Land, Knobhead nord | collected 2015-12-19
AAGCGCAGCTTGGCGGCGCCATCGGTCAGGCCCTCGATGCCGTCCGCCTGCGCCTCGCCGCGCAGGCCGATGCCGCCCTCGGCCTCGCCCACCGCCTCGCCCCATGACAGGCCTGCGCGCGCGCGCGGCTGATCAGGCACGGCGCCCTCAGCCTGTCAGGGGCATGGCTCCGGACCGCGGCGCGGCGTCACCACGCGCGGGCTTGCCGGGCCGCCCGCTGGCAGGTCAGAACGCCGCGCGCCTGGCTGAGCAGGCGCAGCATGCTTGGGTGTACAGGCCTGGCGCAGCCTGGCTGCACCACCGCCAGGGCGGAGCCCGGCGCGCCTGGGTAGGGCCTGGGCGGGGCCTGGGAAGCGCGCCTGGGCTGAGCAGGCGCTGCGTGTGCGGCAGCGCCAGCGCGGACAGCCGCGGCGGCGGCCCGGGCGCCGCACTGACGGCCGAGGCGGCCGCTGAGCCCGGCCGCTCGAGCGGCGGCGCGGGCGCGCCGGGCTCCCAGGCGGCTCCAGGGTCTGCGTTCTCGGGCCCCGGCGGCGCCCAGGCCGGCGGCGGCGCCGCCACGGCCGGCGCGGTCGCCCTGTACGACAGCAGCGGCGGCGGCACGGCCTCCGGGCCGCCGCCGATGCTGAGGCGGCTGCGCGATGGCTGCGCACCTGCGTGCACGCACGCCCCGGGGTGGTTGCGGCGTGTCCCAGTGCAGACCGGGTGCGCCGCCGGCGCGCTCCGGTGTGAGAGGGGCCGGCGCCGTAGCAGGGCTGCGCTTGGCCTGGCGCAGCCTCTGCTGCGGACCCCAGTGACAGGAGGCCTGCTTAAGGAGCTGCACCCCAACCCTGCACAGGCTTTGGTCACACTCCGGGGACCAGGGCCCTGCGCACCTGCGGCGGGCGTGCGCAGCTGCGGCATGGGCCGCAGGGGCGAGTCGGCGGCCGCGCTTCGGCGGCCAAGCCCGGGCGCCAGCGGCCAGCCGGCGCTCGCGACGGCCAGAGGCGTGCCCAGGCCCGGCAGCACAGCGGCGGGCGCGGCGGCGGGCGCGACCGGCGCGGCGGCGGCCGCGGCCGCCGCCGCCGCTGCCGCCATGTCCGCACGGCCCACCAGGACGTACGCCTCCACGGGCCAGCCTGGCCGCGCGCGCGGCCAGGGTTAACCCTACCCTATGCATGCACTTCACGGGCCAATCCTGGCCGCGCAAGCGCGTGCGGCCAGGGTTACCCTACCCTAAACATATGCCTACACGGGCCAGCCTGGCCGCGCGCGGCGCTAGGGTTACACCACCCTATGCATACGCCTCCACAGGCCAGCCTGGCCGCGCGCGCGGCTAGAAATAAGCCAACCTATATATACGCCTCCATGGGCCAGCCTGGCCGCGCGCTCGGCTAGGATTGACCCTACCCTACACGTACGCCTCCGCAGGCCAGCCTGGCCGCGCGCGCGCCCGGCGGCTCACATGTCTGCGCAAGAGGCTGGGGCGAGCGCAGGCTGCTCAAGCGGCACGTCCAAGCACAACGCGAGCCCGCTCGCGGCAACCGCCACTTTCAGTATGTTTGGCTGTGCGCCCCGTGTGCCCGGCGCGCTGGCCGGACAGACCGGCGCCTACTGCAGCATGGCGCCATACGAGCCGCCGCAAGCGCCGCGCGCCCGGGCCGGCCAGGGGCGCGCCCGGCGGCGGGTCGGCGCGGCAGCGGTGCAGCGCCTCCCGCAGCAGCACCGCGGGCCCGGCAGGCAGGCCCTCCAGCTCGACCAGCCGCCAGCCCTGCGCGCGCGGCGGGCGCCCGAGATGCGGGTCCGGGCAGACGGGATGGCATGAGCGCTCCATGGCCCTGTGGCGGAGGCTGCACGCCCAGACCGGCTCCGCACACACAGGACGCAGCAGGCCTCTAGGGTCATCAACGCCCAGGAACCGGCGCCGCTGGCGCAACAGGCACGCTCCCAAACCCCAGCACAGAGCCTGAAATGGCCGACCGCTGCCCGGCGGGGGCCGCACCCTGTCCGCCATGGCCAGCACGAGCGCGGCGCTGCCGTCGAGCAGCGCGCGCTGCAGCGCGGCCGCGGGCTCCGCGCGCGACGGTGCATCCCCCGCGGCCGCGGCGCCCGCCTCGCTGCGCGCCTCCGCGAGCGCCGCGCTGCACTCGCCTGCCGCGCGCGCGCGTCATGGGCGTGGCATGGGTGCGTGGGCATGAAGGGAAGGCCCATGACCTGCTGAGCAAGAACGTCAGCGCATGCTGCGCGCCGCCAGCACGCTGCGCCCAAGGCGCTCGAAAACCAGATGCACCCACAGCATGTGTCACTCAGGCACACGCCGTACAGAGGGGTTCAAGGCGCGTCCGCGGGGGCAGCGGTGGCGGCACAGGAGTGGGGCAGGTCTGCGCCGCGCGACGCTGCCGGCGAGCGTTACTTAGGCTCTCATCCAGTGTGCACAATTATATGGTAGGGTTAGGGTAGGGTGTTTGCATAGGGTCCAGGGCGCGCCTGCGGTGGCTGCGTACGCGCTGTAAAAGTCCAGCAGGTCGGCTGTGCGGGCGACCACCGGCGAGCGCGCCGTCGCCAGCGCGGGCGTCCAGGGCGCCGCATCGCGCCCGGCCAGTAGTGCCTCCAGCGCGCGATGCACGTCCGCGGGCGGCGGCAGGGCCGCAGACGCCGGGCGCGCCTGCCTGGCGCCGTCCTCTACGCCGTCTACCATTAGACCTGCAAATACGCGGCGGGGCTGCCCTCGTCAGGGGAAGCGCTGCACGCTCGCTGCAGGCTGTGGCTGCCTCGGCGCGCTGCGGCAGGCAAGCCACAACGCGAGGCGCCGCGCTCTGGCAAGGACGCATGCGCGTGGCCGGGCCCTGCACTCTGTGCGGCGGCGGAGCACTTGCGTCGAGCCCCCGCCCGATGGAGCACGGAGCGGGCGCCCATGCGCCGGCTCTGCCTTGCAGCCGCCGCGGCGCGCCCATGCAGACACACATGCATCTACTCTCTTTGCTGCAGCCCGGGCGGGAGCGGCAGCGGGGCGCAGCCGGACCGCGCACCGTGCGCGAGGCCGGGCCCCAGGTCGCGCAGGTAGTGGTCCGTGTAGCGCGCCGCGCCGGCGCGCCGCGCCAGCGGCAGCAGCGCCGCGCCCAGGCGCGGTAGCAGGTGCCAGCGCAGCGTGTGCAGCTTGGCGTCCTGCGGCGGCAGGGGTGGGGTTAGAACCCTAATTCTAACCCTATGCCAGCGGCAGCAGCGCCGCGCCCAGGCGCGGCAGCAGGTGCCAGCGCAGCGTGTGCAGCTTGGCGTTAGGAATCGCTTTTTTTTAAAATATGGACTGGTAATAAAGTGAGAATTGATGTTTTTAAGCTACCAGCTTTTTATGGAGTTCTGCCGCCCCGCCGCTAGGGTATCGGCCGCTAGGGCTCAGCGCCGCTAGGGCTTAGCGACGCGGGCCCGCGCGCTCAGGAAGCGGGGCGCCTGTAGCGACTGCACGCCCCAGCATGCGGGCCAGCCGCTGCTGCGTGGGGTATACGCTACCCTTGCTACAAGCACATATCCACTACGCAGGGCGCCCGGGACCGTGGGGCACCTCATAGACGGCATGCACCGCGGAAGGGCACGCTCCAGCAGCTCCGCCTCTGCGGCCGTCGACGCCCTGCCCGGCTCCCTCCTTGTGACAGGGTATATCCAACCCTAACCCTAGCATGTGCAGCCCTGCGAAGGGCGCTCTGGACCGCGGGGCACCTCATAGACGGCGTGCAGCGCTGTGAGGGCGCGCTCCAGCAGCTCGGCCTCGGCGGCCATCAGCTCCCTGCCCGGCGCCGTGGCGGCGCCCGCCGGCGCTTGATCAGGCAGCGCGGGCCCAGCCGGCGCGCCCGGCGCCGCCTGCCCTGCGGAGTCGTCCGCCAGCCAAGGGAAGCGCCGCGACGCCACCACCGCCCTGCGCGCCAGGCGCGCGCTGCGTGGGGCGGCACTCAGGCGCGCGGGGCGCTGGACCCGGCCCCGCGAGCCCTGCAGGTGCAAGAGTGCTAATCGCCAGTCACAAGCTGCACTCCGTGATCGAGCGCCGAAGGTGCCGCAAGCAGCGTGCCCCCGGCCGCGCCAGTGCGCCGCGATAGCGCTGGTCTATGGGGAGGCCGCGGCCGCCGCCAGCGTCGATCCGACACAGGGCGTCAGCCGCTCTTCAGCCCGTCACAGCTTTTACCATTCTGGGCCTACACGGATTGCAGACGCAGCAGGCATGCCAGGCCGCGGACCATAGAGGCCCTGGTCGGCGCGCGGCCGGCCGCTCCCTGCCGGGCGCGCACCGGTGCTGCGGCGAGCGCAGCAGCGCCTCCCAGGCGGCGCCGGGCGCGGAGTCGACGCTGCCGCCGGGCGTGGCCGCGCGGCCGCCTTCGGCGTCGCCGCCGCCGGACGACAGCGCGCTCGGCCGGCGCAGCAGCGGGCCGCGCGGCGGCGGCGCGCCGGGCGCCGCCGCCCAGGCCGCCAGGACGCCCGCAAACGCGGCCCACTCCGCGGCTGCGTCGCCGCTCGCCGCGCCTGTCCCGCAGCGCATACAGAGTGGGCGGCCGCTGTCAGGCTCCCGGCTCAAGGCCGCAGGCAGCGTCAGGCGGCAAGCCATGCCTGCCAGCACGCCCGCGACTCCCGCATTGTGCAACCACATGGCACCAGCAGCGCCCCTCGCCCTGTCGGCTGTCGGCTGCGCTGCGCCGCGACCGCGCCGCAGGCTCTCCACACACCCCTCACCGTCATGCGCAGCGCCTAGCTGCATGCCCCGCAGGGCGAGGCGCCCTACCCTAGTCTGATCCTCCAGACCCGCGCACTCAGGCTGCCGCCGCGCCATCGCGCTTCCGGCACAGCTGAGTGCCTATCGACCAAGCGTCGCCGCCTCTTTCATAAGGAGTGCAACAAGTGTGCAAAGCAGGCCATGACATGCTATGCAATGCGACGGCATTCACACCCGCGGCGCACCAGGGCAGGCCAGGTAGCGCGCGTGCAGCTCCTGCCATGCAGCCGGCGGCAGCGCCTCCGCCAGCGCCGCCAGGGCCAAGCCCGGCAGCGGGCACGCGGGCGCGAAAGGCAGCGCCACGCGCAGCGCGCCGCCGCCGCGCAGCGCCACCGTCGCGCGGCAGCCCACCGCGTCCTGCCGCGCGCGGGCAGCCGAACGCGGTCAGGGGGCTCACGCGTCGGGACCTCGCACGCGGCGCTGCGTTGTTAAGGCCGCAGCGGCACGCACATGTGCCAGCCGTCGCGCCGGCATGTGGACGCCAACTCGTGGGAGCGGCTATTGACCGCAGCAGCCTTGTTCACCAGTTACGCACACGGCGCGCAGAGGACACGGCAGCTGCACATTGTGGGCGCCGACGCGGAAGCGGGCATGAGGGGGCTGACAGGCGCGCGGTGTTGTTGTGCAAATGTGGGGTCCAGCCGCCTGGTTAGGGTATGCTTAGGGTAAACGGCGCTCAGGCGGGACGCGCCCGCAGGTCCACCGCCTCGGGCGCGGCCTCCAGCGCGGCGCCGAGCGCGGCCACGTCGGGGCCCGAGCCGCCCGGCGACAGCATCTCCTCGTCGCCGTCGCCTGTGCTCATCGCCGCGTCGGAGCCGTCCGCGTCGGCGCCGCCTGGCCGCGCGGGCGCGGGCGCGCCGCGCCGCGTGAGCCAGCGGTGCGGGGCCACGCAGTGCGCGCAGGGCCGCGCCATTCAAGGGCGGACACCGGCCGACCCCCAGTCCCACTGCCTAGCCAGACCAGCGCCGCGCTTGTCAGTGCAGTGACGGCTGGATGCTGGGGCTCTGGGCTCGTCTTTGCGCAGCACGGCGAGCCCTGGTGTATGCGCCGCCGTTGATCCAGGTCCCAGCGGGGCGTGGCGGGGCGCCGGCCTGCAGGCGCACCCTCGTCGCCCCACCCCGCGAGGCGCGCGAGCGCGTCGGCGCCCGCGCCGCGCGCCGGCGGCGGCCGCAGCGCCACCTCGCACACCGCGCGCGCGCCCACGTGCAGCGCCAGGCGCCCGCCCGGCCGCAGCAGCAGGAAGTCGCGTGGCGTGGGCGGCGCGGCGCTGCCGCCGCCGGCGCGGCGCGCGGGGCCGCCGGTCGCGCGCGTTGCTGCCACCGCCACTGCCGCCGCGGCGTCCGCCGCAAACGCCACCTGAGCAGGCGCGGCACGGGTGCGGGTCGGGCAGGCGCCTGCCCCATGCATGCCGCTTACAGCCTCACAGCACAAGGAGAGCAAGCCTGACCGAGCCATGCGTGGCAACCGCTTTGCTGCAGCGCCTGCACACCCACACGAGCGTGCGCGGGCGCCGCGCCTGCACCTGCGCGCCCGGCGACCTCGGCGTGCGGCGCGGCGGCAGCCGCAGCGCGCACGCGCGCCGCGCGGCGCGGCTGTGCAGCAGCAGCAGCGGCGCGCCGTCCGCATCAGCGCCCAGGTGCCCGCTGTCCGGCGCCGCGCCTGCCGCGACGCGCGCATCCGAGCCGCTGCAGCGCAGCCGGGCGGGCCCTTGACTTGGGCGGAGAACGACATGACCGTTCGCAGCGGTGCACAGCTCATGCGGGGCCAGGGATTGTCTTTAGTGTCATGCAGCAGAGCTGCACCGCATGCAGGGGACATGCATGCAATAGACAGGGAGCGTCTGAACCCGCACAGCGCTCTTGATGGGCCCGACCGAGTGGCGAAAGCAGTGCTGCGAATCGGCCTGGCGCAGCCAAGCCTGTGATGCACAAGCAGGGAAGCCCCAGTGGCTGGCTGCATCACGCATATGTCATTAATGTGCGGCGCATGCGCGCGCCCCGCACCCTCGGGCACGGCCTGCTCAAAGACCAGCCGGAGCGAGGCGCAGGCGTGGCCGCTCAGCAGCAGCGCCGCCGCGCCGGCGGGCTGCGCGGCGGCCGCCGCCGCCGCGGCCGCGCGCGACACGGGCGAGAACGCCGCCGGCGACAGGTGGCCGTCCGGCATGCGGATGGCCGGCCTGCGCGCGCGCGCGCGCAGCGCGCCGGCTCAGGGGCGCCCGGCGCGCGCCGCTGGGGCGCAGGTGGAAAGTTAGAGCAGCCGGCGCCGCGCAGACGCGACGGGTCGCGAGCGTGCGGCATGCGGCTGTGCCTGGGCAGGCAGCTGAGGCGGACAGGCGAGGTTGTGCATGCAGGCAGTCAGCCTCGGCGTGAGCAGCATGCCGCACTGCATCTGCGCAGGACTGGCCAACCAAGGTCACAATTGCATGTGTGACCAAGCTGCATCTGCCACGGCTGCCCTGTGCCATGCATGCATGGCTGATTCGGAAAGCTGCCTCTGCAGTTGCGTCTTGTGACTGCACTGCTGGCAGCTCAAGGTATAGCAGTACTCGTAATGAGGGGCTGCAGGTGCAGGATCGACACAATGGAAGTTGTCTTTGACCAGCGTCTCACAATTGGTTTTCATTGGTTTCTTTGATTTCTTCAGATCAGGTGCATCCTGGCCATGCGCTCCGACCCATGGATGCGAGGCGTCCACCATGATGGCATGCAGCTGTTGTACTTTGTCAGAGGGCTTGAAATCGAGGCAACCCCTCAGACTCCTCATGTCCCGGGAGGACATGTGACGAGGGTTTTCTGGGAACAAGAAATAGTGAGCTGTCGCTAAACGGCAAGTCTTTCTACTGCTTGCGTCCACTCCCTGCAAGGCCCGTTGGACTTCTTGTAGCGTGAGCAGCAACCATGGCGGACCTGGAGGCGCGCTTCAAGAAGGCGGTCTGGCTGATCCGCAACGGCCCCAAGATGGAGGCCAGCAACGAGATGAAGCTCAAGTTCTACGGCTACTTCAAGCAGGTGCGGTTGATTGCACGCAGAGTGCTGCGGATCAGGTGCACAGAGCAGTCCTAGGCAGGCCCGAGACTAGAGTGCTGCCGTGCAGCGCCGCTGGAGACTACACAGTGACTGACCGGGACGCGCTGCGCGTGCAGGCGACCCTGGGCGACGTGCAGGGCAAGCAGCCGTGGGCGGTGCAGCTGGAGGCGCGCGCAAAGTGGGACGCCTGGGCCAAGCTCAAGGGGATGAGCAAGGAGGAGGCGATGCAGCACTACATCAACCTGCTGGAGGACCCGGAGGTCTGGGAGAACCACGAGCTGCTGAAGACCAAGTACAACCCGGACACGTTCACTATCTGAGCGTGCTGCCTCGGCGCGCGCCGCATTGGCGCGCGCATGCGGCTGGTTCGCAGGAGGGAGTAGAGTGTCGTTGTACGCTGGCAGAGCGACTGTGAGGCCTGTCTAGCGGGCGGGCGCTGTAGCTGCTGGTACTGCCCCCTCGGCCCCTCAGGCCCGCGGGGCATGTAGACTAGTGTACAGACTCAAACCTGCGTGTCGGCACAGATCTGGGCAGTGGGCGCACCGGAGCCTTGTGGAGAACAGCCGTGGTGCAAAGTGGTGAGAGATCTCGCAGGATGCCCGGCCATGAACCTGAAACGGTTGTGCCCCCGCCCCGCTTGCGAGGTCCCGACAGAGCGCCGGGCCCGCCCTGCGTGCTTGAGCCTGTGCGTGCAACAGGCGGTGTGTGCACCACACGTGCAGCAGTTTGCGGACGGCGTAAAGGAGGCGCAGACACAGTGGAGGCTGCCGCACCGCTTGTTGAGCAGCCCCGCCCTCGGCGTCGGCGAGCCGGCCGCGTGCGGCGTGCGCGGCAGCGCGCCCCCCAGCGCGCGCTCCGCGCCCGCTCGCGCAGCGACGGCCGCCGGCGCGGCCGGCGCGGCGCCCGCGCCGCCGTACCGCACGGACCATAGCGCCACGCGCGCCAGGCCCTGCACGGCGCGCTCTCCCGGATCTCGGGCCGCCCGCTGCGTGGGGCAAGAGCGGGGCCGCTCAGCATGGCTCTCTCGGCGGGCGTGCACTGCGCGTCCTTGGCTCAGCTTCTCGGACATAATGGCACGAACACAGACATTGGCGTGGCCTTGGCAACGCTCTGAACAAGCGGTCACGTCGCGTGCACGCAGTCAGGCTGCACGCGCAGCGCCGCTCCGGCTCGCTGGGGCGAAGGCCAGGCGGGCGGCGCGGCGGGCGCGCGCGCCGCGCACCGCGCTGTAGGTAGCCAGGAAGGGCTGCTCGCGGGAGGCCCAGACCACGGCCTCGCCCTGCCAGGCGCCGCCCTCGACCGCGGCTGCCTGCAGCTCCTCCAGCGGGTGCGGCAGCACGCTCGGCGGCACGCCCGCGCCGCCCTGGCGCCGCCCGCGGTCAACAGTCTAAATCATGCTTGCAACGGTAAGCCTACAATACGCGCAGGTATGTGATGCAAGGCATATGGGCGCGCCGCGACTGGCCCGGCACAAACCTTCAAGTACTGGAGCTGGCAGGATGCTTGCTGGCACAGGGGATGCATGCAAGTGCAGAGCGTTGGACCCGAGGTCGATATGCGCAGGGCCGGCAGGCACCAGGGTGTCGCACAGGCCCCGCACGGCGCAGAGGCGGGGCAGCGGGGCACCGTGAGCAGCAGCCCCTGCGGCAGCGCCCACATCGCGGTGAAGCCGGCCGGCAGCGGCACGGTCTGCAGCTCGCCTGCGGGCGAATACGCGGCCAGCGCGCCGGCCTGCAGCATGACCAGCGCCTCGCCCTCGCCCTGGAAGCCGCACCAGGCGACCTGCGCGCCGCCCGCCCGCGCTCACGGCAGGGCTCGCGGGCATGTGCGCGCCCAGCGCGCGGCCCGCCGCATGGCGGGCGCCTCGCAGGCGGAGCCGCACCGGAGCGCCTTTTGAGACCGTATCAGAGTATACAGCGCAACCCGCCAAGCCTGCCCTTCCCTTGGCAGAACACCGCCTTGCTGTCTCCCGCAGCGCACACCAGGCCACCAGGGCAGCATTCGCCGCTCCGGCACGGTATATACGTGAGTCACCCAAGCGGGCCGTCGCCTCGCGCCATCGCCACGGTGGCCGCCCAGGCAGCAGACTTACGTTGCGCAGGCACAGCAAGCGTGCCTGTCCGGCAGGCCTGCGCCAGACCCCCTGGCATGAGTGGCCCCGCTGCTCCGGCCAGCGTGCCCGCGCCCAAGACACGCGGGGCGGCCGGAGTCGGCAAGCAGAGCTGCCCCGCCGTCCGCGCCGCTACTGGGCCGGGCGGGTTCTGCCCGGCCGTGTTTGGGCGCAAGGACGGCAGGTGCGGGCAGCACCTGGAGGACGGGCGCCTCGGTGGTGAAGCGCTTGCGGACCTGCCGCCCAGCGCTCCACACCACCCTGCCGCGGACCAGGCCGCACTCGGTCTTTCAACGCACAGACCATGAGGAAGCGCGAGAGAGGAGGCGGCGGAGGCTGAAGACATGAATATAGAGGGGAGGATGCGGGTGCATTCGGCCCGCCATCATGCCCGTGTCGAGGCAACAGAAGCGTTGTGCAGCTGGGCTTGCTGTAAGGGGGCTCACTGGCAGCCATGCACGTAGATTTCCTCGTCAAAGGCGGCATCGCCCTGCACGTGTGAGCGCCCGCCGAATAGGAAGCAGCGCCCCTTGCTGCCATCAAAGGGCACCTGTGAGGCGCACGGTGAGCTGCTTACAGCACCAGCCACTTTAGCATGAAACATGCGTTGGCATGAAACTTTTGCATGTAAATTGTGCAGGTGAGGCGGCGCTTGTTACTGTTGTTGCATTATAGACCTATGCCCAAGGTGCTGTGCGACTGAACACCTGCAAGTCATAACAGGACTTGGCAGCACACGGCAATGCTGTGCAGGCACGCTGAGGCTGTGATGCGGGGCCCTGGTGTGCTCACGCCCAGGTGCTGCGCGTCGGCGGCCAGGAGGTCCTCGCCGAAGGGCCGCGCGGAGCCGAGCGTAACTGCATCCCGGCTCACAGGCTGGGACGCCATGCGCCGGGCCCCGCACCAGGCCAGCCCCGTCTACAGCCGCGTCCTGTCTACAGTCCAGGCAAGCGCTTGACATGCCTGTGGGCTGCGCGGCCAAACATGCACTGCATGGAGCTCGATCGGCATTCCTGGACCGGCTGCATGCTCAGCTGCGCAGCTGGCCCGGCATGCATGCCGGGCCAATCGGGGGTCAGCTTCTGGGTGGCAGCTCCCTCACGTACTTCACGTTCACGTTCGCAAAGGCAGCACGCCTCTCACATCGCTCCCATACCTGACGGCTGCTGAGACGCCTTGGCCAGGTGCTGTGCTTGCAGGTGCACGCCTCAGCTTCTGCCAGGCCCGACCGCTGACCCCCCCGAGCCGCTGCTTGAAGGGCTGTGGGGACGAGCGGGCCGGGCACGCGCCTTGGCTGCCGCCTGGGCGCGCGCACGGAAGGCTGTGCACGGCGCCTGCTGCCTTGCCGCGGCGCGGAGCGGCGCGAGGAAGCTGCTGCGGCCGCACGCTTTTGTTATGGCGCAGGTGAGCTCCTGCGGTGTTGGGTCTGTCTGTGCGTTGTAGTGTTGGGTCGTGATGGGCGTCGAACAGGCACCCTGCGTGTCGCACTGTGGGGAGCCGAGCTCGTACGGTGTGCACCTCACTCCACCCGCAGGGGATGCTGTGCGGGGTGATGCTGGAGCCAGGACGGCGGTGCGGCAGCGCTCTTGAAGGACCCCCCCGCTGTGCCACCTGTGCACAAGCGAGCGCGGCGTTGCGTGCAGGGGGGGTCGAGCTGTGGCGCCGTGCTGGGCCGCGTCGCGCACCTGCTGCCCTGCCCGAGCAGCTGGCTGTGCCTGGACAGCGACGCCTTCGACGAGGCGCGCCCTGCCTGCGCGCACGGCGCGCGCGTGGAGCGTGCGCCTGTGCCAGTATGAGGCCTGCGGGGCGCCTGACGCCGACGCCAAGCAAGCCCTGTGACGCATGGGCCCGCACAGCCTTTGCTTTAGACGTGAGACCTCGTTGCGGCAAGCTGGCAGGAGGGCGTTGCGTGACGAGCTTGTGCCGCCCTCTAGGAGCACAGCGGGGTCGCCCTGCAGCGCCCCCTTGCCTAGCGAGCAGACCGCGAGCCCTTCAGACAGCCGGCGGAGAGCGCGCTCAAGCAGGCCCTTTTGACGCGCAGGATGCGCGCTTGATCCTCAGCCCGCCGCAGCCGGCGCTGGCCGAGTGCCTCATCCCGCCCTCCGCGGCGCTGGCCTTCGAGCCACGCGAGCGCGGCGGCGACGCCGGGGCCGGCGCGGCGGCATGGGACCTGGGCAACGGCAGGCTGGGGGTGCGGGCGCGGCGCCTGCTGCTGGGAGCACATGTAGCAGGGCCTGAACCACCGGGCATTGCTGTGCACCGTATTCCTTGTTTTTGCTGGCTGCTTATGACGCAGCATCTTTATATGTCGGATAAGTGGGCGCAAGCTGGTCATCCAGCGTCACTGCGCTGGATGTAACACAGTGCTCAGGTGCAGGGCAGCGTGCGTGCAGTGCGTCAGCTGGTGACATGCCGCCAGGGTGCATCTCAAACCTGCGAGCGCTGGGCCGTGTCCCGCTGTGCACGTGCTCAACACGTGGGGCTGCGGGGCGCGACGGGGCTGCCGCGCCCGGCGGCGCAGGCGGTCGAGCTGAGGGAGGCGGCGCGGAACCCGCTCTTGGGCCAGTTCCACCTGGAGGCCGGCGGGCGCTTCGTCAGCGCCACGGTGGCGCCGCCGCCGAGGGAGGGCGCCGGCGGCGCGGCGCGCGCGGGGCAGGACGCCGGCGCGGGCTTCGGCCCCAGGACGCCGCGCGGCGGCGGCGGGCGGGAGGCCGGCGCGGGCCGTGGCGCGCCGGCCGAGGAGCTGGACTGGGACGCGGCGGAGGGCGAGGGGTCCGGGCTAGGGCTGGGCGACCTGCCGAACCCGCAGGGCGGCGGCGGCGGCGGCGGCGGAGCGTGCAGCCCGGCGCACTCCCCGCGCGCGGCGCAGTGGCCCCCCCATGAGCGCATCGCTGCCACGGGCGCGTAAGCGCGGCAAAGCGCGGCAGCGCCGCTGCCTGCTCGGGCCTGGCCGCACAGCAGCAGGCGTGCCTGGGCAGGCAGCGATGCGAGTTGCGCAGCGCGCGCTCTTGGTGCAGCGTTGGCGCGCGAGCGGTGCCCGGGCGCGGGCGCTTGTCAGAGCGCTCGGTCGTAAGTAGATGCCCGGGCGCTGACTTGCCAGACAGGAGTATGCGCTCCTTTCTATCAGCTGGAGAGGCCTAGTGTCCCGTGGCGCAGCCGCGAGACGCTGATGCCTCCATGCACATCGAATACGCGCGCTCTGGTGGTGCGCACAGCGCATGAGCCACAGCACAATGCTGCGCCGCATGCAGTGGGCAGCTGCGGCTGGCCTCGTTCGCCCACTGTTCACGAGCATAGCGCCGTGCAGTGCACGGCCTTTCCGGTCGTCTCTATGTGTCAGACTGGGCGAATGTTGATCTTGTCTGAGCCCCAGGTGCCGCTTGTATACCAGGGCTTTAGGTGAGGCTTGCACGCCTGCGCTCCAGGCCTGCTCAGCACGCACACTTCCAGTGGGCGTAGTGCAAACAGCGTGCATGCTCTGCTAGCCTTTGTTGCTGAAGACTATTAAGCGAACGGTGTGGGAGCCCAGTTGCACTCGCAGGAGCCCGCACTGTGTGCGTTATTGAGGCTGGAGAGGAAAGGCGTGTATCCAGACGGGCTGTGTTTAACACATGGACAACGCGGGGCGCCACAAGTGTACACGCTCTTGCGGCACACCGCCGCCTGACATACTGGCAAATGAGAAAATCGCGCACCAGAGGCATAGCAAGCCTCGCTGCGCGCACTAATGCGTTGTCTGCAACCCCACTACACAAAGCCCTGCTAGAGGCAGCTACTGAAAATACATGCGGCGCCGCTCCTTGCCCCAGCGCCGGTCCTGATCAATGCCAGGAATGCAAGCACCAAAGTGCGTCAAGCAGCCAGCTTGCTGCCGTGAGAGAATACTGTGCAGGTACAACACGGCGCGCCCACCCACTGTGTTGCTCCCGTTGCGAATAACCCGGCAGCAAGCCAGCACAGCATCCTGCACCTCAGCAGGCATCCTCACCCCCCAGGCGCCCAACCCCACAAGGCCCGCCCCAGCTCCCTACCGGAGGACGGAGGCCAAGCCGACCAGCCCGATGCGCGCGCCGAGCGCACCAGCGGCCCAGCAGCTGCGCGAGGGCTGCTGCAGCCCGGCGGGCCCACCGCCGGCGCGTGGCTGCGGCGGCCCCTGGGCCGCGGCCGCCCCTGGGCCGCGGCCGCGCGCCGGCGCGCCCGCGGCCGTTACAGCTGCAGCCAGTGCGTGAGCACGCCCTGGCCGGTGGTCACCTCGAGCAGCAGGATGACCAGCACCGCAAGCATCGCTGCGCGCGCAGACGCCGGCGGGTTTTCAGTAGGGTCAGGGTGGCCAGCAGAGCAGGAGCGAAAGGAGACCCAGCGCCGCCGGCATAATGCGCGCGCTTCAGTGATGACACATACTTCAGCACATGCGTCGCTGCTGCCGTCTACTGCAGAGCAGGATGCTGCGGGGCACATGCACCCGGCCCCTTCACCGCTGATACGCCGCGATGACCACATACGCATGTCAACATATGCTCCGGCGCGAGTGCCGGGCGCTGCGTGCATGCGCACTGCACGCGGCTCGTCACACGCAGAGTCCACAGACACCAACTCGGTTGGGTTTAGGTCGCAGAGCCGGGAGCGCCGGGGGGGGGGGGGGGGGCGGCAGCGGGGGCGCGCGCGCACCGATGCGGCCATTCCAGGTCTCCGCGCTCTTAGTCCAGCCCCACTGCCACATGCGCACCGGCGGCGGCAGCACGCGCCGCTCGCGGTCGTACGCCTGCAGCAGCTCATCCACGCGCCCTGCGCGCGCGCGCAGAGCATGTGCATCAGCGGCGCTGTCTAGATGGGGTTGGGGCACGCGGGCCGCGTGCATGAGCGACGCTCCCTCGATACTTGCAGCGCCGCCTTCGTGCACGCCGAGTGAAATATGCGCAATCGCACGTGCGGGCCCCAGCACGACTGGGAGCAGGCGGCACAAACAGGTCGCGGCAGGTCGGGACCAGTCGCAGGCCCGTCGCCAGGCGCGCGCCCCAGCGCGCTCGACAGCGCGCGCCGGCGCGCGGCCTGAAGCTGGGCGGCGCCGCCCAGCTTGCGCGGGCGCGCGCGGGCGTGCGCTGCCGCGGCTGGCGCGCGGGCCCTGCACCGCCTGACGGCCGCATAGCCGCAGCCGAGGCGTCCGCCCGGGCGCCGGACTTTGTGTGTCTACCTCACGGCGGCGGGCGGCCGCACCCGAGGGCGGGCCCAGGTTGTGGTCCTCGCCGGCCGGCGAGGCGGCGCCCAGGCGCAGCGCCGCGCTCGGCAGCTTCTCCAGCACCAGGGCACCCTAGGGTTATGTTAGGATTAGGTTTTCGCACCCGAGGGCGGGCCCAGGTTGTGGTCCTCGCCGGCCGGCGAGGCAGCGCCCAGGCGCAGCGCCGTGCTCGGCAGCTTCTCCAGCACCAGGTCGGCCAGGTCATTGATGAACGTGGGGTTGGTGTTGAGCGCGGGCACGCGGCCCCAGGCCGCTATGCCGCTTTCGTGCGCGAGCTCGCGGTACTCCATGTCGATCTCCTCCAGCGTCTCGATGTGCTCGCTGACGAACGAGATGGGCACCGCCAGGAGGCCCTTTGCGCCGGCTGCGCCCAGCTCGCGGATCTTGGCGTCCGTGTACGGCTGCAGCCACTCCACCTGGCGCGCGCGCGGCGCTGCTCAAGATAGGTTTAGGGTTAGGCGCTGTGCAGGCCGACGCGTCGCTCCCCGCTGCAGAGGCGCGCGCCGCGATGCGGCGGCCCAGGGCACAGCGGGCGCGGGCAGGGCGGCGGGGGCCTGCGGGCCGGGGCGGCGCCGCACCGGCCCGACGCGGCTCTGGTACGCGAGCGAGTGGTGGTTGGGCACGCCGCGCTCGCGCAGCCGCGCCATGATCATCGCCACGCACTGCTCCATCTCCTCCTTGTACGGGTCGCCGTCCTGCGCCGGCGCGGCAGAGCATGGGCTCAGTGTAGGGTACAGGGTTACAGGGCACCGTGCGGCGCTCAGCACCCAGTACGGGCCTACGGCCGGGAACAGCACGCACTCCACGCAGCACATGGGGTGAAGGAAGCCCCCGCTGGGCACCAGGCCATTCCACCACAACCGGCGCGCACACGGGTGCGCGCCAGGGGCCTCCTTGGCACTCTACATAGCTAAATACGCTGCTGAAGCAGGCACTTTTGAGCTACGGACCGCCAAAGCTGCGCGTGCTGTGACAACAGCGCACGCCCGCTCCTCGCTCGGCGGTCAACGCCCGGTCGCAGGCTGCGTCACTGCCACTGCATCCCCACCGCTCCGCATGCGCTTCGACTCACACAAGGCGGCGAGCGCCGCCCGCGGCGCGCCTGCTCCACGTATGACACGGGCACGCCGTGCGCGGAGAAGAAGATCTCGATCTCCTCCGGCCGCTCAAAGCGCTGCAGCTCGCGCTCCACCAGGTCCGCGGTCGCGCGCTGGAAGCCCTCGCGGAAGTACCTGCGCGCGCGTAGGGGTCCAAACGCGTCAGCGCGGCCGCCGCCAGCTGCGCACGCCTCGCTGCAGCGGCCGCCCCTGTGCGTACGCACTGTCTCCCAAATACCTTGGGTGGTTACAAGGCTTCTGCAGGCCGAGCCTAGAACAGAAGGTATCAGCCTTTCAGAAAATGACTAGGCATTCGCAAGGGAAAGCTTGGTGACGCAATGGACGCCCGGCCACTAAGAACAAGGCGCGCCAGGACGCGATGACGCAGTGCCGCAGGCCGTCCAGCTCGGGGTCGGCCTCGAACATCTGCTGCAGCAGGCGCAGGCTGGAGCCCGACGTGCTGATAGAGAATTGCGGGTACAGCGGCAGCACCACCAGGTCGGTCACGCCATCGGCCTTGACCTGCGCGGCGTTTATAGGGTAGGTTAGCCTACCCTAACCGCTCCCGCCGCTTCGCCGCCGCCATAACCCCTTGCGTGCCACTCTTACTCTCCACCAGCAATTCTGCATGTCTGTTCTGTTGCTTTGACATAATTGCCAGCCCGCTCGCAGCGGGAGGGCGCTCGCTGGCACGTAAACGGGCCGCCCGCGCCGCCGTCACGTCTGTAACGCCCCTCGCGCCGTGCGCCTTCCCCCCGTTATGGCGGAGACACCCCCAGACGTGCAGGGGGCCCCGCGCGGGAGCCGCCGCGCAGCCGGGCGGGCAGGCGCGCGGCGCGCGCCTGCGCAATGGCGTCCTCCATAAACGGGTACCAGTAGCGCATGCCGACGTACACGCGCGCGTCCTGGCCGCGCACGCGCAGCGCCTCCTCCAGCGCGTCCGCCTGCTCCTGCGTGATCCGCCGCAGCGGCGACCCGCCGCCGATCTTCCGGTAGCCCTCCGAGCTCTTCGGCGCGCGCAGCGTGGAGATCGCCTGCGCCAGCACCGGCTGCAGGAAGCGCGCTGCCCCGCACGCGCGCGAGTCAGCCGCAGCGCGTTTCCGTTGCACTCCGCCACGCGCGGCTGCGGGCGTGCAGGCCATTTCTTGTGCTAACAGCGTGAATCTTTCAGCCTTCTGTTTATTTAGAGCGCAAGCAGCAGCAGCCGGGCGGCCGGGGCTGCGCACCGTAGGGCGGCAGCCGGATGATGCTGTCGTCGACAAACAGGTTGTACAGGAAGGGCTGCACGTCCGCCAGCGTGTCCGGGCCGCCCAGGTTGAGCAGCAGCACGCCGACCTTCTCCGCAGGCGCTGCGCGCGGCAGCGCCGGCTCTGCCGGCCGGCCGCTAGTGCCGGGCGGCGCCGTCAGGCTCGCGGCCTGCAGCGGGCCGGTCCCGCGCCCGCTGCTCGGCCCGGCGCCCTGCCCGCCGCCCAGCGCGCGGGCGCAGCGCTCTGCGGGCGCCGCTGCTCGCTGCGCGGCGTGCCTGGCCGCGGGAGTCGCCAGGCGTCAGGCCGCGGGGCGCCGAGCGCGCACACAATTTTTGGCGCACGGGGCGGGCGCACCTGGGCGCTCGCCGCAGCAGCGGGGCTGGCTGTTGAGCATAGCTGCAGCAGGGCTGGCCCTGCAGCCAGTTCTGCGGGACTGTGTTCATGCGTTGCGCTGTGCGCTCAGACCGGTGCACCAGTGCCCTTGCTCCTTCTTCGCACGCACTATGTGGACAGCGCGGGCCAATATAAAACTCGTATCAAACTTGTGCGTGCTTCTGTCCCAGTCCACAAGAGCTCTGGTACTGTATTGGTGCCGTGTTTCGACCAGACACGCAGGCCCTGACCGGGGCCCCGTCACACGGATAATATCGTAATGTGTGCGATCTGTACTCCGGGCCCGCGAGGCCTGAGAACTAATTCCCGAAACGAGAGCGCACAGCTCGAATAAGCAGCGCTCGTGGACAAAAGGCGGCACACATCGCCACCACGCACCCCTGCAGGAGCAGAAGATTTCTGCAGAAGGGAGGATCGCGCTGAGGCTGCGTCGATGCGCCTGTGCTGAGCATGTGCGCACGCGGGCGCGCCTGGCGCGGCGCGGCGGCCGCGGCGGCGCTGCTGCTGGCGCTGGCTGAGCACACGCACGGCGCCTCCGCGGCCCACCCGGGCAAGCTGCTCTCCGCAGCGAGCCGGCAGACCGCGCACCGCCTCGCCGGCCACAGCGGCAGCGGCCCCAGGCGCGTCCTGCACAGCGTGACCGTTCCACGCCGCGGGTCAGTATGGTGCAGGCCTGTATGCAGCTCGCAATGACCTTGCAGCAGCAAGTGAGCAGGCGTCCAGCCTGGCCAGGCGGCCTTGCTCGCAAGTGCGCCGCCATGGCGGCCCTCCGGCGCGCAGCGACTCACCAGGCTGTGAGCACATGGCGGAAAAGTGCAGCGCATGGCGCTGCACGGCTCATCCTGAGCGGCCCTGGCGCGGCAGGCGGCTGGCGGACCGGCGGCGCCGGGCGGCCGAGGCGGAGCCGGGCGGTGAGCCGCGCCGCCCGTTCCTGTACGTGTACGAGCTCCCCGCGGAGCTCAACGTGGACCGCCAGGCGCTGCCGACGGCCTGGCACGACCAGCAGTATGACTGTGCGGCGCCTCCCGTGATGCAGGCCGCGCCGCCCGGACCGGCCTGCACTTGGCCGTGTCGCTCGCAGCAGCCGCCCGCCGAGCGCGTTGCACCCGCCCGGCCCCGCCGGCTGCGGCACGCACGTCCAGCAAGTCCTCCTTCGCGTTCTCTTCGTTGTGCCTGTGTCTGCCCTACCCTAGCCTTAACCCTACCTCCTATCCAGCATGCTTACCCCGCGCGTGCGCATGCGCAGACGACATGAAGCTGCACGAGCACTTCCTGCGCAGCGCCCTGCGTTGTGAATGTGTCCATCGGACTCTAACCCTATCCGACCCGCACTACCCGCACGCGCGCGCGCAGACGACGTGGCGCTGCACGAGCACTTCCTGCGCAGCGCCCTGCGCACGCGCGACCCGGACGCGGCCAGCCTCTTCTTCGTGCCGGTGTACCTAGGGCGCCTGTTCAACTGGTTCTGGGGCCGGCCGAGCTGCGACGAGGAGGACGCGCCGCCGCCGCCGCTGTGCCGGCGCGAGCAGGTCCGCGGCGCGCAGGCGTCGTGTGCGCGCGCGCACGCGCGGCGCGTCCTTGCCGTGGCCAAGCGCACGTGCTCTGTGCCGCCGCGGAACGTGCGCGTGCGTGCTTTGTGTGCTGCCGCAGATGATGCGCATGCAACAAGGCAAGCGTCAGGGGCGGCGACCCGCGCGTGTGTGCCTGGCGCTCTGCGGCGCCAGGGTGCAGAGGCTGTGGTGCGACTCGCGCGAGCAGCGGCCGCCGAGGGCAGGGGCGGCACAAGCGGCCGCGCGCGCGCCGCAGGTGCGCGACTTCTGGGGCGAGCTGTGGCTGGGCGCGGGCAACGCCACGGGCGACGCGGTGCGCGCCGCCCTGGCGCACGTGCGGCGGCTGCCGTACTGGGACCGCGCCAACGGCGCCGACCACTTCATGGTGTTCTCATACGACCGAGGTGCCCGCCCCCGGCGGAGCGGATGCACTGGGCCCCGTCCTGCACCCTGTATGCCTCAGCATGCATGTGCGTCACACTGCCGGTCCGTGCAGACAGCAGCGCCCCATGCCGCGCTCGGCGGCGCCTGCTGCTCAAGCTAGAAGCGCTCGCGTCTGCAAGCAACGTCTGCAAGCGCGTCAGCACTGGCCTGGGTCTGAACAGGGCGCTGCGAGATGGCGGCGAGCCTGAGCGCGGACGAGCTGGGCGACTCGTTCGCCATACAGTCGTACGGCGACCTGGCCGCCAGGCGTGTGCCCTCTGCGCGCACGCTGACCGATTTCTTAGGACATTCCGTGAGGGCCGACAGCGCTTGCACGCCAGCGGCAGACCCTCCCGTTGCTGCTGACGTCTCTGTCGAGCCTGAGCGCGCGTGTGTGGGGGTACGCCGGGCCGGGCCACCTTCTGCTTGTTACCCTGTCTCTGCTCCTCGCTGCGGCGCTGGCGCGATGCAGCAGGCGCTCTGCTGCGCGCATGAGATCACGAGCGCGCTGTCCGCAGGTCCGTCCCCTCGACGCCGACATGGGTCCGCGCAGACCCCGACGCGTCCGGTCCCGAGTCTGGCTACGATTGGGAGGGGCCCGTCGGCTGGCACTGCGTGCGCCCGCTGCCCGGCTGCGACACGCCCACCAACATGCCTGCATGCCTGTTGATGCCTGTTTGTGGCTACCAGGGGCGTGGCGGAAGGGCGGCAGCGCCTGGGCGCCACCCGAGTCCAAGCTGCGCGTCCATCTTTGCACCCTCAGCTCGGCCATTCCTTGCATACTATAACGGTTATAGTGTAACCTAACCTAACCCTGTCTGGGGGTTCCGTAGGTGCGCCCGGACGCGGACATAATTGTGCCCATGTACGCGCCGTACACGCGCGCGGACCTGGTGTCGCCGTTCGCCGCGCTGCGCAATATCAGCGCGCTGCTGCGCTTCGAGGTCGTGCCGGGCGACGGCAAGTACCTCATCGCCAACCATGGCGCGCGCCCCGCATGGGCAGCGCACGGAGCGCGCGCGTCGCCCCTGTGCATCCTATGCGCGCACATGCTGCACGCATTTTGGTGCCACAGAGCGTAGAAGTGCGGCTTGGAAGCAGGCATGCGCTGTGCCGGTGGGCGACTGCAGACATTGCCTAGGAGCACGCGTCGCTGAAGGGCATGCGCTGCCCGCCTGCGGCACCGTGCTCGTGCTGCGAGAGTTCCGATCAGCGTGCGCGGGAGCCCCAGCCAGCTCCATGCTTCACGCACAATGTTCACATGCAGGTCACCGCCTGCGGCATGAGCTGCTGGCGTCGTGGGCGGCCGCGCCGCTGGCGGGCTCGGAGGCGGGCGCGCAAGACCTGGCGCGCACCGAGGCCGACATGCGCGCCGCCGTGTTCTGCGTCTGCCCGCCGGGTGCGCCTGCTGCCCCGCCACGCCCTAGCCTACCCTGGTGTGTTGGGGGACCAGGGCCTTGCGCATCGCGGCCGGCACGCGCGCGGCCGTGCTCTGCGCCTGCCCGCCAGTTTCGGTGCTGAGGGGTGCAGCCGCAAGCTCAGGGCGCGTATGCACCCCGCTCGCTCACCAGGCGCCCTGTGCGACAGCTCGGCCCCGCGCCAGACGAGCGCGGCGCTTCGCACCCCGTGCATTGAGAGCTCGGAGGCCTTTGCAAACAAGGCAGCCGCCATGCAGTGGCAGTCCTGATGAGAGCCAGCATTTAGGTTGGGGTCTTGCCGCGCTCTCCATGCGCGGCACGCATGGAGCCCCCGAGCCGCCCTGCCGCAGCGCGGCCCGAGCCGGCACGCGCGCGCCGGCGCGCGCAGGCAGCACGCAGGACAGCACGCGCGTGTGGCGCGCGCTCGCGCTCGGCTGCATCCCGGTCACATTCTTCCGCGCGGCCGAGCTGCCGTTCGCGCGGCGCCTGGGCCTGGACTACACGGACTTCACCGTCAATGTGCAGCCGGACGACTACCGGGGCCTGCAGGCGCGCGCGCGCGCGCGCCCGGCGCGTCGCCGTGCCGGGGGCGTGGGGCGGGCGTGGGCGCGTGCTATCCCCCTGCCTGTTGCAATAACTCATTGCGAATGCGTCTGAGTAGTGAGCAACTCACATGTCAGGCAACTCGCCATGTGGCGCTCCTCAGCCCGTTAGACGGGAGGTCTGGGGCAGCCTGGCAGATTGACGTGGCTCACGGGTGGCTCCGCATCGTGCACTGCATCACACTTAGCGCCTCCCTTGCGAGCCTGAAGGTCCCCTGCTGCGACAGGCGCGGCTGGCGGCACTGCTGAAGAGGCCCGAGCAGATCCGCGCGCTGCAGGAGGGCGTCCGGCGCCACCAGGTGCCCGCCTCCCTGGCGGCCTGCCGCTGCGGCGGGCGGCGTCGGCCTGCGGCTGCTGGCTGCGTCTGCCCGAGCCAGGCTGCATGAATGCATGCACGTGAGCATGTCTGGTAAGTAATCAGTTGCTGCTTTGGAGTGCACTCATGCTCAGCTTCTCTCTCTGCCAACTGCCCCAGTGCACTTACAAACACAGTGCAGCACAACAAGCGTGAAACGCGGCCCCGCTTGAGCTGGCAGCGAGCGCGGCTGCGCGCGCCAGGCGCGCTTCCTGTGGGACCCCGCGCAGCCCGGCGGCGTGTTTGACAACATCGAGGCGGAGCTGGCGCTGCGGGCGGCCGCGCTGGCGGCGGGGCCGCTGCCCTCCGTGGTTTAGGGCGGGGCGCTTGTAGCGCAAGCAGTCCGCTGGATGGGCAGCTGCAAATGTGTGTGCAGGAGCCGATGTGTGTGCAGGGGCCAGGGTGCCCGAGCTGTCGTTGTTTAGTGTTCTTCTGTTATTTCTGCACATTCCTGTTTGCTTCATCACGCGCTTGGGAGCTGACTGTCTGCTGTGGGGCTGTTGCTCCATGCAGGTGTGAGAGTGCATCTCAAGGCTGCCTGGCATGCATGCTGCTGCGTGCGTACTGCCTGGTCTGGCGCACAGCACCCGTACTGCCTTTACTAGTACTCGGCGCGGGGCCATCATGTTAAAAGATAGAATCGCAGGCACAGAAGGCAACCGCCCTGTGGTCACCCGACTTGCGGACTATCACCGCGCTGACGCTGTGTCACTGGCTACGCCGTCTGGGCCTCTGCGCCCTCGCAAGACAGCAGCGCTCTGCCGGCCTGCACTCCGAGCACGCCCACACCTGAGCGCCGGCGCACACACCCCGGTGTCAGGGCAGTGGGATGTCACCGCCGCGCATGCGGGCAGCGCTGCGCATGCAGGCAACACTCCATGCCGAGCGCCTCTTGGCTTGGTTTCAGGAGGAGGACGCGCAATTTTCTGCGCGCATAGCAAGGCTGCCGCGCCCGGCCGGCGCGCTGAGCACCGCTCCCTCAGCCAAGCTGCGCCTACGGTCCGCGAGCGCAAGACCAGGGCGCTGAAAGGGTTCCCTCCAAAAAGACAGCTCCGCCATCAAGACTGCAACCTCCCCCGCTGCGACGCCAGCGTCGCGCCGAGAGAGAGAGGAGCGGAGCGCGGGGGCACCCGCGAGCGCGGCCAGCCGCGCGGCCAGCGGCGCGGCCGCGCGCCAGGCGGCGAGCGCCAGCGCGCCGGCGTAGCCCGCGTGCGCCGCCAGGTCGGCCGCATTGAGCGCGTTGAGCGCCGCGGCCCAGGCGCCCGCCGCGCTCGTGACCGGCGCGTCGCTCTGCCGCCCCCCCCCCCCCCGGCGCAGAGCTGACGGGCAGCATGGGCTCACAAGCGCTGAGCTCTGCCAAGAAAAAGTTCTGATGGCAAAGCGCCACCCTTTTCTTTTCTGAGCCCCACGTTGGCTGATTTGCGACCTTGGTCGAGCCACTTATACAACAGCGAGAGGAGCGATGCAGGCTGGCGGGTGCACGCGGCCGGGGGAAGCGGGAAGCGCCGGCGCGCGCCTCCACCCGCTCGACGTTGACGCGCACGCACCAGCGCGGCGCGGCCCACGCCAGCAGCGCATACAGCGCGTGGGAGCCGGCGTGCGCGCACAGCAGGGGCCGCGGCAGCGCCGCCCTGCGAGCGCGGCGCGCCTGCCGTCGCCGCGCCGCGCGCCCGGCTCGCTGCGGCAGCCCCACTCAAGTGTGGCAAACAATTATTTCACACTGCAGCAGCGGCTCTCGCAAGACAGGAGAAATGCGGGACTGTGCCGCAGCGGCTCGCCAGGTGCTCCGCTGCTGTGCGGCGCGTCAAGGTCGGCCCTGCGGCGGGCCATCGCTGATGAGCGGGCCGGCCGCGCCTCACGGGGCTCGCCGCGGCCAGCAGCGCCAGCAGCGCCAGCTCGCTCGCGAAGAACGCGCCGGTGGTGAACCGCCGCAGGAAGCGCCGGTCGGCGACCCGCGGCCGCGCCGGCAGCAGCGGCTGCAGCGGCTTGGCGTGCAGGCCCAGGTGCACGAGCTCCACGAGCAGCAGCGCGGCGGACGAGAGCAGCGCGCCGCACCTGTTGGTGCGGGCAGCATGCAGATGGTGCTTATCCCGTTTCCAAAGCCGCCGGTGGCCGCTGATGCAAGTCCAAGGCTAAGCCCGAGCCAGGAAAGGCGGCCGGTGCGCGCGCCTGGAGCACGCCCACGCGGCGCCCAGGAGCAGCCAGAGCAGGCCCACTTCCGGGCTGAGGGGCGGCTGCCACGGCGGAGCGGCCTGCGACGAGGGCGAGGCTGCGGAGCGGCTGAGTCCCGACACGGTCGATGACGCGCGGCACCTGCAGACCGCCCTGCCCGCAGCTGCGGCGCGCCGCCGGCCGGCAGGGGCGCCCCAGCCCTGGTCTGCGTCGCCACCGCGCTGTTGCAGAGCGGCGCGCCTTTTCACAGCCCGCCCTGGGCAGGGAAGGAGGCAGGCGGGCTGCCACAGCTCCAGCACAAGGCGCATAGCCTGTCACTCTTGGCGTCCCCGGCGCGCTCGGCCACAGTAGCAGTGGCTCTGCAGAGGCTGACAAGTTTGAGGCTGGAGGTTCTGCAGGTTCAGGGCCGGAGGTTCAAAAACAGAGGGTGATCTGGCGCTTGATTTTCATGGCCCGGCGACACTACAAACCTGCTTGTTCGACACAAGAAGCCTCCCCCAGCTTCCGCGGTGTGCACGAGCTGTGCAGGGTGCGCAATTGCGGTCACCCGCCAGACCCACAGGCCGTCGCGGCAGTGCGCGTTGCGGACCGGGGCAGCACCACCGCCGGGCGGGACAGGCGCCGGGTGCAATGCAGGCGGACCCGCAGGGCCGCTGGGTGCCCGCGCAGCTGCCGCAGGAGCTGCTGCGCAGCGTCCCCGAGCGCCTGCGCGGCCGCCTGAGCCTGGCGCCCCTGGCCGGCGCCGCCGACGGCCACAAGAAGGGCGACAGTGACTCCGCCGCGCTGCAGCGCCTGTGCGGCCGGCTCAGCCTGGCGCCCGCGGCCGAGGTGTTTGGCGGGTCGGGGGGCGGAATCAACCCCAGCGCGCTGGCCTTAAGCTGCAGCTCGCCATGGCCCACAGCCGCAGCCGCGCCCCGGCGCCCGCGCCCGAGGCCGCCAGGGCGTCTGGCGCCGATGCGGATCTGGGCGCCGCTGCCCCGCCCGCGCAGCGTGGCGACGCACACCCGGCCAACAGCCGCAGCCGAGGCCCGACCAGGCACGGCCTTCCTTTGCAGAAAGACGCTGATAGCTTGACAGGGAAAAGCTTGCCGGGCGCCTGCCAGGGTGCTGCGCAGGGGAGTTTTCGCAACCCCGTCCCTCCCTGTGCCGAGCGGTCCTGACCTGCTGCTCACACGGGGCTCGGGGCGGGCGCCTGCTGACCCCGGTCACGCCAGAACGTTGCGACTGGCTGAGCTGATGTTGCGCAGCAAGGCTGCCGCTGACGGCTTGCGCAAGGAAGGCCCAGCAAGGGCGGGGTCTGGCAGCGCTGCCCTGGTCGGGAGCCCTGCATCAGAGCGTCTGCGCCGAACGCAAGGGCGCCCGCGCGCAGGGCGCCGCAGGCGGCGGCGCGGCCGCCGCACAGCGACGATGGCAGCGCCCCGCCCGCGCGCGGGCGGCAGGGCGCCCGGCGCCCGGCGGCGTGCTCGGGGTCAGGGTCCGGGTCAGGGTCGGACACGCGCTCGCCGGACGGGCGGCGCGCGGATGCGGGGGCCGGCGGGCGCGGCGGCGAGCGCGCGCCCGCGGCCGAGTACCCCATTACC
>JAABUV010002332.1_pt1 | contig 25936 bp, 44 predicted proteins | sample 5559971 | NCBI WGS metagenome assembly JAABUV01 (sample SAMN10711881, study PRJNA513362) | rock metagenome | isolation source: Antarctica rocks | place: Antarctica: Victoria Land, Knobhead nord | collected 2015-12-19
CGGGCTGCCGGGGGCGGGGGCAAACCCGGGCGAGCCAGGGCCCCGCCCGGACAGCCGCTTGGCCGCGGCCGCCAGCACCAGCGCCGCGGCGCGCGCGCGGTCCGGGCTGGGCGCGCCCGCCGAGCCCAACGGCGCCAGGCCCCGCGGCGTGGACTCCAGGCTCGCGCTCGGCGCCTTGGGCTTGGGCCCGGGCTTCTTTGCAGGCACGCCTGCCTTGGTCTGCGGCCCATGCGTTGGTCAGCTGGGGCGTGTCTGAGAAAACATTATCGTCACGGTACCTTCTGCAGGGAGGAGGCGTCTTCCGCAGTCTGTGCACGGTCCGTGCACAAGCAATACAACCTGCAGCGTGTCACCACGACCAGCAGAGAGCGGGGACACTCCACTGTGCACCAGCGCATAGCGCCTCTTGCAAACGGGCGGGCCGCACCAGGCGCACGCCGGCAGGGTGCGGCCCCGCGCCCTGATCCGCCCACACAAACGGCGGCCCGCCGTCGCCGCGCGGCCGCTTGCCCCCGGACAGCGGCGGCCCGAGCGCCTTGACCTCGCGCTTGAGCGGCCGCGGCAGGGTCCCGTTTGGCGCTGGCCGCAACCCTAATGCTGCCACTCCGGCCGCCCCGCCAGCGAGGCATGCGCCAGCCTGCGCCAGCGGCACGGCCTGCGCCGGCAGCGGCGGCGCGGGGCTCGCCTGCCCATGCTGCGGCGGCGGCGGGCGGCAGCCCGCGGCCGCGGGCGCGGCCGCGGCGACTCCGTTGGCGCCGCCGCCGAACCAGGGCACGGCCAGCCAGGGCAGCCGGCGCGGCTGCAGGGGGCTCTTGCGCGACGTGCGGTCCGGCGAGCGCAGGCTCGCCTGGGCGCCACCAGTCGTCACTCACGATGACTGATGTTGCCTTGTACAGAGCAAGATGGGATGGAATATAAGAAGTGATCACATAATAATGTTAACACAACACAAGACACCCTCAACACCAAAATAATCAGCAGTTTGCAGTTCTGGCAAGTAATTCAAACAATGAATGCGCAGGCTTGCCTGTGCGCCGTGGGGTGCGGTTGCCGCTGCGGCAGTGCCTGCAGCCGCATCGGACGGCCCTGCATCTGACGCTGCTGCAGGCAGGGCGCGGACAGGCGCTGGCAGGCTCGCCGGCCAGGCGGCCGCAGCTGCCGGCACCGCCCCCACCCTCGCACCCGCTGGCGTGCCTCCGGCAGGAGCTGGCACCGCCAGCGTGAAGCTGGCGGGCCATACATGCCCTCCTGGACTCCAGGGTTTACGTGCCGCGGCCGCGGCCGCGGCCTGCTGTGCGGGCGCGCCCGCAGGTGCGCCAGCCGCTGCGCCGCTGGACAGCCAAGCCGCGGCCAGCCCGCCGAGGGGGTTGTGCGCTGCGGCGGCGCCCGACCGCCCGGGCAGCGCCGCGGCCGCTCCCGCTGCCAGGCCGCCAGGGCCAGGCGCGGCGGCCACGACTGGCCGGGCGGGCGGTGGCGAAGCAGCGGGTCGGCTCGGCGGCAGCGCCGCTGCGTCCCCGGGCTCGCGCGCCAGCGCGGTGAGGGACGCGCGCTTGCGCTGCGGCGTCAGGCTTGCGCGGGGGCTGGAGCTGAGTGCGCGTTTGGCGCCGATGGCTGGGCGCGCGGGCGAGGTGGCGAGCGCAGGGGGCAGCTGCCGAACTGGCGTCACTGCTGGGCTGCGTCCTTCGGCCTGCTTGTTCAGGCCAGGCTGCTGTCCAACCAGTGACGGCAGGAGTGACGCAAACGCATCCTGTGGGGCAGTGGCGCTGCGTGGCGTCCCCAGTGCTGGCCCTGCAAGCGCAACTGCACATTAAACAGAGATTATAAAGGTGGGCTGCGCACTGGGTGTTTAACATAGCCAGAAATGCTGTAATATATCCTGCATAGAGGCTTTGGTGTTGCATGGGCCAAACATCTGGATTAACAGCAACAAGCGCTTGCAGCAATTCAGTGTGGCAGTTTGTGCGTCAAATGAAGCTGTCGAACCCTGGGTGCAGGCACGCGCCTGGACTTTCAGCAGGTGCCTGTACATGCTGCTCGCCGAGCTTGTCCATGCGACTGCGCTTTCAGCAGATTCAACTAGACACTAAGCCTTGCAGGATGGTCAGCACCATAGCGAGGCAGGTTGGCTCTGCATATGTAAGTGGTCATTACGCTGCAGGTCGGAGCCTGGAGAGAGTGCATAACGTCTTCCGAAGTGCTGGTGAAGCAAATAAACGCAGATTCATTTATTCGGCATTTGCTGCCACCCACACGCTCACCCTGCCTCAGACATGCTTCACAGCAACGCACCGCCTGCGCTGCGAGGTAGCAGCTGCAGAGTGTGCAAATGTGTTCCTGAAGTGACCCAAGACAGCTCGAAGCAGGGCTTGGCTGCGCGCGGTTGGTGGCGTTCGTGATCACTCCAAGCTGTCACTGGGACAAGAGCATCAGGCGGCGTCAATGACTATATAAAGATAAAGAAGCAGTGCTTGACACGCCGTGCAACTGGCACTACAGGTGCGAAGCATATGCTTCAAGTTGCCTTGGTCTTGCTTGCCAGAAAAGCACATCAACTGATGAGGCCAGCCTCTGCTGTGCAGGAGTCTGTTCTGCGACAATGCCTGGCCCAACCACTGCGGCCCGCTTGTCTGAGGAACACGCGCAGCTGCTGAACGGCAATGCAGATCTGCTTGACGCCAAGGTGCGCTCGCTGTCCGTCGGATGGAGGGAGCTTGGCGGTGCTGGTTCGCCCTGTGTATGCTGCGACATACTTTAGACATATAAAAAAACATCTGCCCGCCACTGAGAAGCAGGGCGTTGGCACAGGCAGTCAAGCTGGTCGAGGACTTGCTGGAGCTGGACCAGGCACATGTCTTCAGCAGCTGGCCTCCACCAGGCGCGCCAGTCGTGCCTTGTCACGCTGCTGCTTCCGTCCAGGGGTGGCAACATACTTTTTTTGCGAGTGGCAATTTTCAGGGGAACTCTGTGTCGAGCGCATGCTCTGTGTCAACATGATATGAATCATTACGCATCACAGTTTCTGCCAGAGCATTTCTGCATGCTACGATTGATCAACAAAGCTATTTATAGTTGATACAAAACTGGCGCATGTGGCAGGGCAAGCTGATGCGGACAAGCGGCGAGTCCTGGAGCAGCTGACGCACCTGGATGCAAATTACAACGGGGGCTTGGCAGCTTACATCACTAATGCCAAGCGTCTGCTTGATGACTCACGCACAGGCGCATACACTTCCAGCAACACTAATTCGCAGCATGACCGTGGCAGAGATGCATGCACATAGGTCTACCACTTATGGGAACAGACCATCACTACCTAACGGCAACAGTGCATAGCGTGCTCTGTTGCTAGTCAACATGCACACATTTTGAGTGATCCGCTAAAACTAATACCGGCAATTCTGCTTCCTAGTCCGCAGCAACGTCCGAGCTCCATCGCCAGAGATGCATTGCCTTGAGTTCTGCCGCAAGCTTGTGTGCGGGCAGATGTTGGTCATGAACAAGATGATGAGAAGGCCTGTCGCCGCGCAGGCAAGAATGCGTTCGAGGGGTACGTGCCATCGGTGCCCGAGGGCGAGCGCCTGGACTTTGGCGGGTCGGAGTTCCGGGAGTATGAGCGCTCGGGCGCGGCTGAGGCTGGACACGCGGCGTTTGTGCTGGTTGCCGGCGGCTTGGGAGAGCGCCTGGGCTACTCCGGCATCAAGCTGTCGCTGCCAGCCGACCTCGCGCGCGGTGCCTGCTTTCTGCAGGTGCGCAAATCAGTTTCAGAACACAGGCAAGGAGCTAGGATGCAGGCGCTTCCTTCGCAGTGCCTAGGTAGGCATAGAAGAAGCTGTGAGAGTGCCGTGCTTTCATTACATACAAGCATTTCAATGGTTGTGGTTGAATGAGTCGTCCAAGCTGGTATGCATGCTGACAGTCTGAGCCAGGCCTGCCGTGCTCATGCAAGCTTCAGCCGCATCTTCCCATGTGTGATACACCAGGATCAATAACTGAAATTTATCAACTCTGCTGCTGCCTGGCAGCTTTATGTGGAGTCCATCCTGGCGCTGCAAGCGCGCGCGGCGCCGGACACGCGGCTGCCGCTGGCCATCATGACGTCAGGCGACACGCACGAGCGAACCGAGGCGCTGCTGCGCGACAACGCCAACTTTGGCATGGCGCCCGGCCAGGTCACGCTGCTGAAGCAGGAGAAGGCGCGCTGCTCTCTGTGTCAGCCTTGGGTGCTGTGCTCACCCGCGCGTCGAGTTTGAAAGTCCCAAGGCAACTGCTCTTAGGTGTGCTGTCTTACAATGGGTCCCTGTGTGGTCTGCAGGTGGCATGCCTGGCCGACGGCGCGGCGCACCTGGCGCTGGAGAAGGGAGACGCGTTTGCGCTGCAGACCAAGCCGCACGGACACGGCGACGTGCACTCCCTGCTGCACACCAGCGGCCTGCTGCGCCGCTGGGTCGCCGGCGGCACGCGCTGGGTGTGCTTCTTCCAGGACACCAATGCGCTCGTCTTCCGCGCCCTGCCGGCTGCCCTAGGTGCGAACTCCTACCTGTTGTGCCTGCCTGTTGTAAGCTGGCTCGCACCGTGCTGCTTCGCTCTGTGCTGACGGCGGACTTGCATCATGTCGCTGTAAACAATGTGTTTGCCATACGAACAGATATCCCACACAGTATCAAGACTCTGAGAACATTCGTACTCCTCTTCAGCTCGCGCGCTGCTTGGCACAACAAGGCCAATGAGAGCACAAGTAGCTGCTACGGAGCATGATGCCACCAAGCATCCGCGCAACAGACTGGCTGCACGCGCACGCGCAGGCGTGAGCGCGCGGCACGAATACGACATGAACAGCCTGGCGGTGCCGCGGAAGGCCAAGGAGGCCATCGGCGGCATCGCGGCGCTACGGCGCCCCGACGGCACCGCGCTGACGATCAATGTTGAGTACAACCTGCTCGACCCGCTGCTGCGCGCCAACGGGTACCCTGACGGCGACGTCAACGATGCGAGCGGCTGGTCGCCCTTCCCGGGTTTGCCCGCCCAGCACAGGATGTGCTGTGCCCTGCGCATGCGATCCGATCCAGCGGCGCGGGGCCTATTCCGCATGCACACCCGCAAGAACCTGGGTCATGCCTGAAAACCCTGAGCACTTGTAATGGGGCCGTATATTGAGCTGCAGCTGACATCATGTCAGCTTTGCTGATTGAAGCTCAGCACGGCATGCAGGCAACATCAATCAGCTGGTATTAAAGGCTGAGAGCTACGCGGAGGCGCTGGAGCGCACCGGCGGGGTCATCGCTGAGTTTGTCAACCCCAAGGTGACAATTCCTACAATGACTGTCAGCCCCATACATGTCTTGTCGGAGGAGCAATGGATGGATGGATGGATGGATAATGCACACACTTATGTGCTAGGAGGCCAGCATACAGGTCCCCTGACCATGCAGCATGTGCAGTGATTTAGCAAGAGATGTAGCTAAGCAGCTTGCTGAGCGTGTTGAGGAGTGGCATGCAGCGCCCTGCCTATGCGCGCGTTACTACTTTGGTCACCTGCAGTGGCTGTCGGCCATCGACCAGTACGTCAGGGAGCTGCAGCGGCCGCAATTGTAGCGTCTGGCGTGGGCCGGCAGTATGCGGACGCGACCAAGACGGCCTTCAAGTCGGCCACGCGCCTGGAGTGCATGATGCAGGACTTCCCGTACGAGCTGCCGCCCGGCTCGCGCGTAGGCTTCACCACCATCAACCAGGTGCGCATCTGCGCGCTATATGCGCAGTCCATGGGTTGGTCGAGCAAGGCGCGTGCCAGGCTCAGCTCAGCGAGGAGCGGCTGGACAGTCACCCTGCCTGTGCAAGAGCACAGCACGCGCACAAGCACACTCATCAATGCTGGCGGGCATGTCGCATCGTGCAGTGCCAGGCTCGTTGTGCAGGCCGTGTCCCCAGACCACATCAGTTCCTTGTCCGCAGACAGGCGCATGAAGACCCGCTACGTTACCCTGCGTGCCTGCCTCCTGTCGCAGAAGAGAACATGACAGTGGTATGGACGCGCCGCACATTGCAGGTCTGGGCGGCCTACTCGCCGGTGAAGAACTCGCCGGCGGACGCGCGGGCAAAGGTGGCCGCCGGCAACCCGTCGCACTCTGCCACGGCCGGCGAGCTGGACATCTACCAGGCCAACTGCCGGTGCGAAGCGGCAACCAAAGTCACAAACACATGCAGCGGTAGGCCAGCACATTTGGTGCACCAAGTTGAATGTCTGAGATGCATGTACTGCCGCACAACAGCTGCGTTGGTAAGTACTCTCACCTGTGCGCGGAGGTGTGCACGCTCACCTGATCCCACCTTGGCAACGAGACAGCCACACGATCCAACCGAGCATTGCAGGCGCCTGAGTGCTCCTTGTTGTGCGGTGGCGCGCAGGACGCTGCAACAGCTGGGCGCCAACGTGGCGGGCCCCACGCCGCGCGAGTTCAACGGGCTGCAGATCGACCTCTGGCCGCGCGTCTCGTGGTCGCCGCTGTTTGCCCTCACCTGGGACGACGTGGAGGCGCGGCCCGGCTGGACCGCCTCACAGAGCCCGAATCGCGCGCTTTCGAGGGATGTCGAAGCATTCGCGCAACAAGTTAGTCATGCATGCAGGCGCATGTACACCACCTCTTGGAACGACAGTGTGTTGTCACAGTGTGTTACATAAACACCCAGCAAACACACCCTGGTGAAAAGCATAGGGCGTGTGTGGGTTGGGAGGACGGCAGTCCAATGGGCAGGCCTGGCCTGCAGGCCAAGGTCAACGCGGCGCGCGTGCGCATCGCGGCGGAAGCAGCGCTGGTCGTCAACGGCGCGGGCGTGCGCCTGGAAGCGCTGGACCTGGACGGGGCGCTGGTCATCACAGCCTGTGCGGGTGCGCCTGGGTCGGGGTGCTGGTACATGAAGGGATGCGCATGTAAATACCATCACTTGCTGGTGCTGGGTGTTGCTGGTGTAGCTGGCAGCGTAACAGGTGCGCAGAAAAAACTGCAGGGCATAGGCTAGGCCAGGTGGGCAGGAAGCCCAATCCACTATGTGTATTGCTATTCACGCACAAGATGTGAGCGGCGCGCTGTAATTGAAAGTGCTGCGACCAGACCCGGCTGGGGTGTTGGGCGGGCAGCGTATAGTGCTGGTGTGCTGGCAGCATGAGCCTGCGCTCGCTGCATGCCGCTGTGTTTGTCATTCGCCTGGAGCCCCCGACGGATGGTCTTTGGTCGATGACAGGAGAGATCATTTTGCTGGTCATCTTGTTGGACTACTGTGGACTGGCACTGTGATGCTGACATGTGGCTGCATGACAGTGAGCTACCCCACCCCGCGCTGTGCCGCTCTACTTCACACATGCATTGCTGGCTGTAAGCGGCGCGCGCTGCGCCGGGCCAGGCGCGCACCTGACCATGGACGGGCTCGCGCTGCGGAACGCCGGGTGGAAGTGGCAGGCGCTCAACCCTGCCAAGCCCATGACGGAGGAGCAGGCCATCAGGCGCGCTCCGCCGCCGCGCACCATGCCGCGCTCAGCCAGCCCTGGTTTTGTCGTGCGGTTGCAGCTGGCAGCCAGGCTGCTTTCAGGCGCCTGCGAGGTGTTGCATGCCCCTGCTACATGGTGCACCCATGTCTGCATGTCCGTGTCTGTGCCGCGCGATGGTTTGCTCACGACGGCCCTGGAGACCATCAACCTACCGCGATGTAGGTGAATGGGCAGGGGACGATTGCACCTGTGCACGCATGCCATCTGGACGTAAGCCTGCTTGCCTGGGAGCTGGCATCAGCTTCAACGCATGCACATGTGCTGCAGGGGGTTTCTGGTGTGCCGGCGCGAGACGCTTCAGCTGCAGTACGATCGGGAGGGCAAGTACGTGTACCCTGAGCCGGCCGAGGCCGCCAGCAGCAACGGCAGTGCAGCTGCCAAGGAGTTGGCTGCTGCTTAACACGCGATGGGTGGGTCTCTTGCAGTCCAGTTTCGGACTCCTATTGGGCCTACGAATGACGGGTGTGTATAGCTGGGACATCCCGCCTGTTGCGGAGCGTTAGCCTGGGTATATGCACATATAGTCAGGAGCTGCACATGCATATTTAGAAGTGCTCGGACCTGCACGAGGAGGCAAACTTCAATATGCGGTATTCCGTGGCATGCAACCCATGGACGTTGGGAGCCGTGCGGGTCCACACCCCAGTGGTGCTTGTGCTGTGCATAAATCCTGTTGTGATATACACTCCTGGGACCAATAAATAGCAATGCAGCTTTCCTAGGTAGTATATAAATGGAAAGACGGTTTATTTCCTATCGAGGAACTTGCATTTGAATTTGCATGATTTGCCAATACGCTCCGACAGGTGGTCCGCCGGACAACATGTTCCCTGGACAACATGTTCCAGTCGGAAGCTCGTTTGCCCAACTCGGCCCCACTCGGCCGTGCTGTTTCAGAGGCGAGATTTCAGCTAGTCGTTGTCAGGGCGTACCTGAGAGACCGGCTCCTGCCAAAGCAACTGCTTTCTCTGCTCCTCTACGTGCCTGGCATGACAGTCGAGGAGGATGCGCCGCCCGCGTACTTTGCGGGCACATCAGCAAAGTTCCAGGCAGCCGCGGACGTCCAGCTGAAGCTGCGAGGCGGGGAGCGCCTGCCAGCGCACAGCCACATCCTGGCGAGCATCTCGCCGCTCCTGTCCGACCTCTTGGAGGTTGCCAGCCAGGAGCGCTCGGACGGCAAGATCGAGCTGCCGTTCACCGACTTCTCCAAGAGAGAGGCTGTCGCCATCCTGAAGGTGCGCAATTGATGGTGACGACAGTGTTTGCTCTCCTTCTTGTGGTGATGGAGGCAGAGGGCGAGGTGATCTAAGGCGCGCTGTCATCGCAGGCCTTCTACCCTGTGACAAGCCGCAAGGTGGTCTTCGACACCTTGTACCCACGTGACAGGGAGGTGCAGGCCGCAGCCATGCGGCAGGCGGCCTTGCTCCTGCGCCTGGCGCACAAGCTTGGCCCTGCGGAGCACGTCCAGGGCGCTGAGCGCTTCCTGTGCGACCGCATACACTTCATGATCACCGTGCGGGCCCAACTCGCTGAATATGTTCTCGCACACAGGAAGTGCAGCAGTAGCGAGACAGCGCTCTGGCTCGCTGCAGGGCTGGGACTACCACTGGAGCATCGAGTACGACGTCCTGTTCGAGACGTGGGCGGTCGCAGACAGGCTGAGCCTGCACAGGCTCGCTGCACAGTGCGAGTGGGCGCTCGCACAGCTGTGGAAGGAGGAGAAGGTGTACGCGCGCGCCGTGCGGGAGCTGAGCCCGGGCGCGCTGCAGCGCATTGCACGCAGCCTGTGCGCCGGCATGGAGGCCGCACGCCAGCAGCTGCAGCGGGTGCTCACGACTGCAAAGGGCCAGCACGCGGCGGCACTGCTGGCCGATGTGGGTGAGTATGCGGTTGCGACGGTGTCTGCCGCAATCATGATGGACTGGCGCGAGGTGGATGAAGTGCATGCAGGGCTGAGGGCTGCACAGTAGTGGGCGCCACGTGTGCTTGGCTGTAATGTCAAATATGGAGTAGCATGAACAGGTGCTCTGCTGCGCGCGCTAACCATCAATGCTTCTGAACGAAAGCAGCGCTGCAATGATTGCACTGCAATGTATCACTCTTGTACTGCTCTGGTCATGGTGTTTTGAGGCATGGCCACGGCTTTGTAGAGCATGGCATACGCTGGCACTGGGCATACGCTGAACATGAGTAGACCCACATATTGACCCAAAGTGAGGGTGGCAGCACGCCATGACCGAATTTTGTTTTGGCTGCCATGCATGTTTGCTCAGGGGTATGTCAACAAGTACGCTGGTATGCTGTGCTCTGCTGGGTGCTGCTTTCCAGCATACTTTGCATATTTATTGCTTAACGTGATGGCACGGAGCTACTTGCTTGCTTGTTGCGCTCTGTCACGTGGTTATCTTGTGCTATGCTGTGCTGTGCTGAGTGCTTTGCTTCGCTGTGCCTTGGGCCCCCTGTCTCCTGATCGTTGAATGATGTTTAGTTTCATTGACTAGCCAGTTTGTCAATGCTATCTGCTTGCCCGCCTGTACAATTTCCCGTCTTAACGTGTACAGCCGAGGCCCGTGAATGAGTCCGGAAACACACTGGAATTAGCAGTGCATTGTTTTGCTTCAACCAGCATCTGCAGTCACAAGTTAACCAATAGTGCATATGCTTGCAAAACTGGCTGATAGAAAACCTTGCATGGAAGTCTAAGACATGGAGCTCAACTGCACTCACGTCAAGATTGCACCACGCAGCGTCGCATTTGATGCATGCAATATCATGCGAGCCTGTGCACCAAGTACATCCATCTCTAGTATCCGCGGTGCCTAAACTTGCAGGGTGCTTTGTTGCACACAGGGCAGTGCGTACCTTTCAGACAGCGGCAGTGTAGACATGCGCCGTGCGTAAACTGGAATGCCTGCATGCACCAGCTTGAAACGCTGGCTGCCGGGAGAATTGCAGTATTATGCCAGACCAGGGTGCACGGCTGTTGGAAATGCAAATTTCAGCAACATGGGCCTGCATGAGCGCTGTTCAAGCCTTGAAGTTCAAGGCCTTAACGGTGGCAGTTGCTCTCCGGCACTTAAAGCGTCCTTTGCGTGAAGACATGTGTAGCGCCAACAGCTCCTAAGGCTTCCAAATGTGTCTTGTTCTGGCGGTCTCCCGCTTCGCAATGTCTCTTTGAAGAGCTTGCGCTGCTCCCAGCCAGCGCTGCCTGTGTGGCTATTCTAATCTCGCAATGCTGCGCAAGACACGCTGAGCCTCGGGGACCCAGCATGTCAGCAGACAGCGGCAGCTCTGAGGAGTACGTGCCGGAGGAAGGCAGCGAGAGCGAGTCAAGCGAGCTGGATGAGGCCGAGCTGCTGCGCCGCGGCGCGCCGCGCGCCCGCGCCGGCGGCGCCGCCAGCGACGAGGACCGCGGCGGCGGCGGCCTGACGGAGGAGGACGAGGAGGATGAGCCGGACTTCTTCACGGCGCAGCTGGACCCGCTGTCGCTGGTGACGGAGATGGCCGCGCAGCGCCAGGGCGGCGCCGCCGGCCAGCAGCCGTACGAGGTGCTGGCGGCGCGCAAGCGCGCCGCGCGCCGGGAGCTCGCCGGCGCCGACGCGGAGGTGGCCGCGTCTTGCTCTGCAGTTGACCCCAGACACAGCGTCTCCTTGCCCAAGGGCTGTGCAACTGTCTGAGTGCAAGCTATGGCGCGCCGTCCATACCAGCCTTAACGTCACTGCACTAATACAGCGTGCTCACTGCCTGTGGTTGTGGTGCTGCAGGAGCCTGGGCCCAGCCGAGGTGGCGCCTTTGGCGCCACTGTTGATGAGATCTGGTATGTGGCTTTCCCCTCCTGCGTGTGATTCCTGTGAGCTCGCCTGCAGTACCGTGCATATGCAAACGCAGTGCACATCATGCACGTCAGGCCAATGATTGTTTGCAAAAGCTGTGAATAGTGTCAGTTGGTGCTTACAGCCTATGCCTGCCACATCCCAGCGCCTCGTCCGGTGTCGTGCCCACCTGGCAGTGAGCAGCTTGCAGTGACTGCTCTCAACCCCACACAGACGCAGTGATGGCAGCAGCTCCGTCAAAAGCTCACTACGCTGCGCACGCTCGGGCGGCAGGGACGAGGACGCGGCGGAGCGCATGCACATGGCGCCCAGCAGCGGCCGCGCGCGCAAGGCAGCGCGCGGGCGGCAGCGGCGCGCGCGCCGCGCGGCGGCCAAGGGCGCCCGCACGCGCGGCGTGCCGGAGGAGGTGGCGCGCCGCCTGGGCGAGGCCAACCTGCTCTACGCCAGCGGCAAGTGCGCCTAACCCTGCCCTACCCTACCCTACCCTAGCCCCAGGTCAAAGGCGCCGCTCGCGTCGGTGCATCTGCAGGCGTGTGAGGCCTGGGATGCTGGTGCCTGGGGCCAGGTTCTTGAGCAGGGATGATGCGGGGTGCCCTGGCAGGCCGGCGACGCACCGAGCCGAACCAGCGTAGCACCGTCTGCCAATGATGGCATGCAACGCGCACACACGGCGCACGCCTGGTGGCAGCACCGCATGTCTGGTCCGTGCCTTGCGCGCCTTCAGCCATGGGTTCTGCCGCATCACATCTCAGTGCGTGTGCCAACCTGCCGTGACGCCGGCAGCATCAGCGTCCTCTCCAACCCAGACCGGGCCCCTATCACCTGCTTGGGTCAGGCGCTGGGAGGTGCGCGCCCAGGTACGAGCCCGCCATTGAGCTGCTGCTGGAGGTCATCCAGGCGTCGCCCAACCTGCCGGACCCCTACCACACACTTGGCCTGCTGCATGAGCAGGCGCTTACCCGCCCGATTCCCCTGTCCCCTCACTCCCCTCGGGTTATATCTGGCGCCGCCCAACCTGCTCGATGCGTATCACACGCTCAGCCTGCTGCACGAGCAGGCGCCCCCGCCCTACTCCTCTGACCCCTCAGTCTCCTCAGGTTGCGGCGCGACGGGGCGCCACGCTGTCTTGCCGCACACGCGCGTGTTGGCCGCACGCTTGCTGGCCAGTAGACCGGCTGTAAGTCTTGGTTTATAGCTGATTGCAGAGTGCGGCGTTCAGCAGGAGGACATGACATGAGGCATGCCGGCATGCGGCTGCAGGTGGGCGAGCCGGGCAAGGCGCTGGACTTTTACATGATTGCGGCGCACCTGACGCCGAAGGACGCAGGCCTGTGGCACCGCCTGGCCACGCTGTCCAACGAGCAGGGCTGCCTGCGGCAGGCCATCTACTGCCTGGGCAAGGCGCGCGCGGCGGCGCCCGCCGCCCGCTGCCCGCTGTCGCGGGCTGGCGCGCTTGAGAGGGCTGCACTGCTATGTCTTGTCAGGCAATGAGACTCGCAGACTTATGCCACCGTCGAGCCCTGTATGCTCGTGTTACGCGGCGGTCTAACCATGCTTGGCCCATGCGTGGTGCGGCCATGCGCGCGACCGGACGCATGCACCTGCCCAGCCGGGACAGCCCCGCCGCAGCAGAGGGCCCTGCCCTGACCTCCGCGGGGAGCCGCGCTCGAGCGCGCGCCGCGCGCGCGCGCGCAGGTGATCGCGCGCGACCGGGACGACCTGGACGCGCGCTGGGACCGCGCGGTGCTGTACCAGGAGGTCGGCGAGCACCGGCGCGCGCTGGCCGCGTTCGACGTCATCGCCGAGGCGCGCCCGGCCGACGGCGAGGCGCGCGCCCGCGCCGCCGCCCCCGCGCCCGACGCGCCGCCGCGCGCGGCCCCGCCTCGCGAGCCTGCCTGGCGCTGCCGTGCCCCGCGCGGCGGCTGTGCCCGCCATGTCCGGCCCCGGCTTTCACGGGCACCCGAGCGCGCTTTCGACACCGCCCCGTCCTGGCCGAGCTGTGGCTGGACTATGCAAGGGAGCCGATCCAGAGTGCAGGTCAGGCCCCAATTGGTGCTTTCGCGGCGAAGGTGGTTCAAAGTGCAGTCCACTTGCTGACCCACATGTTCGTGGCGACGGTGGTCCATGTGCAGCTGCTCATGCACGGTTCTGTGGCGACGAAGGTGGTCAAGTTCCGCGCGCGCCTGCACCACAAGCTGGGCCAGCCGGAGCGCGCGGCCGGCCTGCTGGAGGACTTCGTGCGCCGCTTCGCCGACGACGCCGACCTCACGCACGTCAACATCCTGGCCGAGCTGTACATGGAGGCCGGCCGCTTTGCGGAGGCCGCCGCGCTCATCAGCCAGGCCGAGGCGCGGCTGGGCGCGGGCGCCGGCGCGCTGCCCGTCGACCTCACGGTGCGGCACGCGCTGGGGGCGTCTCGCCCATGAGGCTACTGTGGCGGTGAGATAGGCTCTCTTTTGCGTTATGCCAGGAGCTGTTGCTGCTGCGCCCCTCGCATCAGCATAGAGTGTGAACGCGCCGCAAGTGCTGTGTGGCCTGGCGCTGGCAGCGTGTTGCTGGGTTTACCATGAAGTAGGCCAGTCTGATGCAGGTCTGCATGAAGCTGTGCATGACGCTGGCAGCGACACGGCTGCTGCACCATGCGTACATGTCCTGACACGGGAGGGCCACTGTCACGTTGGTCATCTTCATCGGCCGCTGCGGGGAGGCGCAAGTCCCTGCACCCCCGCGAGCCCTCCCCCAGCCGCGCAGCGCCGCGCAGGTCAAGCTGGCGCAGTGCACGGCGGCGGGCGGCGACACGCCGGCCGCCGTGCGGCTGCTGCGGCCGCTGCTGGCGGAGCACGAGGCGCAGTTCGCGGACCTGTTTGTCGAGATCGGCAACTTCCTGTTCGACCGCGGCGAGCCTGAGGAGGCGCGCCGCCCCGCGGCCGGCCTGCGACCTGGGCTGCAGCACCATGGAGACGTCCTGTGCGCCTGTGCGCAGTCAGGGGTCAGTGCAGCCGGCCTGAGCAGGAACATACCCAAGTCTAGCTCAAAAGTTGTGCCCTAGAGGTATGCTTGCACATGCGCTTTGCCGCCAGTATGGTATGATCACAGAGGTCTTGCTGCTGGTGGAGGGAGATCCAGAGAAAGCAGCGCCTGAGCTGCTCCCAGCAGGTCCGGAGCTCTCGCACATGCGGAGCGGGCCGTGCAGGCGCTGCGCTTCTTCAAGCGTGCCCGTGCGCACCCGGACTACGACACGCTCGCGCTGCTGGAGCGCATGGCGCAGTGCCACGCGCAGCTGGGCCGAAGCACAGACGCGGTCGGCCTGTACCAGGCTGTGCTGGATGGCGCGCCCTCTCCATGACCCTATTGTTCGTGAGTGGGTAAACAAGCAAGCGCACCCGTCTGCCTCGTGCAGCTGTCTGCAGCGCTCGATGCTCCGTCTGGAGCCCGGCGCCATCACTCCGCCGCGTATGGACACCCCGCAGCGCACGAGGTAATCCTTCTGTGTGCGTGGTCGAGTTGCGGAACCCGCGGCGCCGTGAGCGCCACCCGCTTGGCACCGGGAGGGGCCGCTGGCACCGGCGGACGTGCATGTCTGTGTAGGCAGCCCCTGCCGCTGTGCCAGAAGCATATGTGGTGCAAGTGCAAGCGTGCAGGATGGTGCCGGTCCAGCCGTGTGAGGACACAGATCTTCCAGAGTGATGCTGTGATTGCGCAGACGGCGCCGCGCCCGCCGGCCGGCGGCTGGAGGCGGCGCTGGCGCTCGCAGAGCTGCACGCCGGCGCGGGCGCGCCTGCGGCCGCGCTTGCGGTGCTGGAGAGCGCGCCCGAGGGCGAGCCGGGCGAGGTCGGGCTGCCGCTGACGCTGCGCCGCGCGGAGCTCTGGCTGCGCCTGCGCCGCCCGGCGCGCTCACCAGTTCGTGCTTGCGCCGTGCACGCTCGGCACCCGCTGGTGTTTCTTGTTTTCTTGTTGTTGTGACGCTGCGCCGCGCAGCGCTGTGGCTGCGCCTGGCCGCCCGGCGCGCCCGCCAGCCCGTGCTTGCGCCCTGCATGCTGCACTTGAGCTTTACTTTCACTTCTCGTTATTATTTTGTGTGACGCTGCGCTGCGCGGAGCTTCGGCTGCGCCTGGGCCGCCCGGCGCGCCCGCGCGCTTATGTCTGACTGTGCTCGCTCTGCACACCCTCTGCTGCTTGCTCGTCCTGCTGATGTCGCACGGCACCTGCCAGCGCGGTCGCCCGCGGCCCAAGGATGTCTGATGGCCAGCAAGCAGTGCCTCCAGCCAGTGCTCCAGCAGCCAGCGGCTGCATTGTCAGGGGACCATGCGGCGGCCCTGCCAGCAGCGCGCTCCGCACTCACTGGTGCGCATGGGGAGCGGCGGGCGCGGCAGGGCGCGCACAAGTAGCCGCGTCGCCAGTGGTCGCGTGCCTGCTGGATTATCAGCACCTGGAGGAGGATGCCGGCAGCCGGGGGCTGGGTGGTGCGCCGTCCGGGGCCAGCCAGCCGAGAGGAGCTGCGCTCGCTGACGTGCACGGCGCGCGCCGCGGCAGGAAGCGTACCTGGACACCATGCAGCCGGTGGCGGTGGCCACGCTGCGCCAGCTGAGCCTGGAGGCGGACGCGGGCGGCCAGGGCTGGGACCCGGCCGTGCGCAAGGCGCTGCGCCGCCGCGCGCGCCGCGCGCACCGCCGCCACGCGGGCGAGGCCGAGCGCGGCACCGTCTTCACGGTGCGCCGCCACTCCTGCGTGGCCGGGGTGCGGCCATCAGGCTCTGAGCTGGTGGTCTCTACGGGGAAGGCTCGGTTCCTTCACTCCCGCTTCTAGCAGGCTGTGACTCACGGGGTGTGCCGCCAGCGCGCCGTGACTCGCGGGGTGCGCTTGCAGCAGGCCGTGGCTCGCGGGGTGCGCGCAGGGCTTTGTGTCGCGCGACCGGCGCAAGCCGCACGTGCGGCGCGCGGACGAGGAGGCGGAGGCCATCGCGGCGGCGACCGAGAGCGAGGGCGAGGGCGACGGCCGCGCGGCCGCTCCATGCTTCCCCGACATCCTGCACGACCAGGTGCAGCTGTTGCGACATCACAAATAGCCGGATGCCTTAAGACGCCTCTGTGCCCGCACCCTTGATTTGCACGTGTGACTGGGGCGCTGCGCCAAGGCTCTGCAGCGTGCTGTGAACACTGCTTGGCACAGGCTGGCTGACAGGCCACCACATGGGTGCGCCGCAGCACGACTTCGACGCCTTCCTGCGCATGCTGCGCGTCATGCTGGGCTGCGGTCAGCCGCGCGACGCAGACGCCATTGCCGGGAGCCTGCTGACGGTCGCCGGCAAGCGCTTCACAAACAGGCGCGCGCCCCCGCCGCGCCGCCAGTGCTGCGGCGCGCTGGTCGGCGCGGCCAGGCACGGTCAGCCGCAGCAGCCGTGCTGGACAGCCGCGCCCGAGCGGACCTTGCCTGCAATGTGCACAACTTTTTTTTCAGTGTATCGTCCAGGTTCGAAATTGGGCGCATCTGGCGTAGCTGACCCAGGCCGCCCTGCGGGGCTACCCGCGGGGGCGCGGAACCGGCAACAGCCCTGCGCGCCCGCGCGCGCGCAGGGCCAACCGCGACTCGCTGCGCATGGTGCAGGCGGAGGCGGCACTCGCGCTGGGCGACGCCGGCGGCGCGCTGCGCGAGCTCAAGGCGTGCGCGAGCCGCTGGCCGGAGAGCGCGCTGGTCTGGAACCTGGTCACGCGCGCTCTGGCCCTGCAGGCGCGCGCGCCGCGCCCGCAGGTTTAGGGCAGGGTTCAGGTGGGCGGCACAGGCAGCGACACAGGCTCTGTTGTCTGATGTCATGTAGTAGCACAACAGGCCAGGCGCCGGGTGTCTTGCTGCGGGGGCCGTGGGTCTGTCATGGCGGTGGGAGAGGCATCTGGTGTTCAGGAAGGGCTATGCCGGCCTGCTTGCACGGGAGCTCGTCGCTGCGCGCTCCCACAAAGGGCGGCGGCCAGCGCCCGCGCGCGCGCTGTCAGGACGCGCGCGCGCGCAGGGCCCGGCCGCCCGCATGCCCGTCAAGCTGCTCGGGAACCTGCGCGCGAAGTGCCCGCGCAGCGTGCCCGTGCGCCTGCTGCTCGGCCACGCACTCGCCGGCTCCGCGCCGGCGCGCCCCTCCGCGCACACCCGCCCCTTCGCGCACGGGCTGGGGCCCCGCCTGTACTCGGCCCGCGCAGCCGGCCGCTGCAGCACTGCTCAGAAAGAGAGCCCGGTACCGTCCGCTCGCTGAAGAGTCCATGCTGCCCTGGGCTGGTGAGGAGCGCTGTTCCTGGCGCGATCAGCGCAGCTGCCGCTGCTCGGGCCAGCAGTGCAGGCTGGCGGGCGCGCGCGCCGACTGGGCCAGCTCGAGTGCCTGTTTCAGATGCAGCAGCTGCGCTCTCACGCAGGCGCCTGCCGGGCAGGCAGTGCCCGACAGCTGGCAGGGGTGCTTTGCACACTCGCCGTCGCAAGCCCGGGCCGAAGCGTGCGCCTGCTGACACCCTATCACAAACCCTGGTGCGCAGGGCCACGCGGCGGCGCAGTACATGGCTGCGCACCGGCTGGCGCCGACCGAGCCGCTGCCGCTGCTGTGCCTGGGCGCGCTGCAGCTGGCGCAGGCGCTGACCAAGCGCGTGCCCGACCGTGACCGCGCGCTGCTCGCCGCGTTCGCCTTCCTGCAGGCGCCGCGCCCCGCCGCCCCGCCTGAGCAGCCGTGCGGCAGCCTCCGCGCCTTGCGCCACGCGGTTCAGCGTGTGTGTGCAGCATTTTTAACCAACCACCGGGAGGTGCAGGAGCCTTGCACGAGGCTGGGCGCTGCTGGCGGGTCTCAGCACCGCTGACGTGCATGCGCCCACTGCTAGCGCTGCACACGGCAAATTTACTTACACTTATCTTGAAAGCGGTTACGTCTCGCATCAGCGCGCGAGAACTCCTGTGGCGTTCACGGCGACGCGGTCCCCGCGCTGACACCCGCCTCCCCGCGGCGGCGGCAGGAGTATGCGGCGCTGCGGCGCAACCCGCAGGAGGCCGCCTACAACCTGGGCCGCGCAGCGCACCAGATGGGCCTGCTGCACCTGGCCGTGCCGCTGTACGAGCGCGCGCTCGCGGAGCCCGGCCCCGACCCTGGCCATACCCTGGACTCCGAAGCGGGCCCGGCGGCGGCGGCGGCGGCGGACGGCCAGGACCCCGCGGAACCCTGGTTGGGTGGCGTAGGCGCTCCAAAAGCGAGCGCGCTGTGCCTAAAGCGCGAGGCCGCGCACAACCTGGCGCAGCTGTACCGCGCGACTGGTGCGCCGGGCTTGGCGCGCCAGCTCGTGCGGCGCTACCTGGTGTTCTGAGGGCGGGGGGCGCCATGCCGTCACTAGTGCTTGTGCTGTGAGCGCACGATGTCACGATGGCACGCATGTCTGCTCTCGAGTGCTGCACACATGTATGTCAGGCGCGAGCTTGCCGAGGTGAAGCCAACGCAGCGGTGTCCTGTCATTCATGTGCCCCGCCTGGTGCTTTGCCAGATCCGTGTTGGGCCGTCGGTTGACTTGAAAGTGTATTGTGAGGGTGGCTGGTGAAGGTGGAGAGATGTTCGCTTGTGCAATTGTTTGTGCTGTGGCACAATGTCACAGTGGCAGCATGACCACTGTGCTGTGGCGACTCAGCTGAAGAATTCCAACTGAAGGAATTGAGCGCAGGTGCAAACTCCTGCGTAGCATGCACAGTTTGTTGCTCACATGTATAGGTGCTCTTGTTGTTAGCTGCTTGGCTGCTTGCGCGTCTGGTCCCTGTATGCTGCTATTTCGCACCATGAACTTTTGCTGGATTGCGTTGATTGATGTATGCATCATGTGTTTATACCACTCTGCATGTCTGCATAGTGCGTGCTTACTGCATTAACTGGAACACAAGATGATGGTAACAACAGTGTATTTGCCTTAATTTCGCAATGTGTTCCTGTGTGCGCAAGGCATGGGAGGCAACTTACTCAGCCTGCTTGCATGCAGCCGCCAGGTTGTGCTGCTTCTGCCGCAAAAGGCCTTTCATGGACCTACCCCCGCTTGCCCAGCCAGCGTCTGCCCTAGCCAGGGTCTGCCACACTGCCGGCGCTTGCCGGCCCGGGTGCCCGACCATGACCGCCACCCCCGCGCCCCGCCCCTGTGGCCCGCTCACGCACCACACCCAGTTCGCTGCCCCCGCCGCCAGACACGCCGCCAGACACGCCTGCGGGACCTTGCCACACCATGCTGGGCCCTGGAGGGTTGCCACCAGGGCCCACGGACTCAGAGCAAGCCCTGCTGCGCCCTCTCTGACCCCCTGGCTGCGTCTGGACGCCCGCCGTCGCGCCCGCGGCGCAGCCGTCCCCCGCAGGGCCCCCACTTGACGTCCCAGCGCCCTCCCCTACTCCGCCCCCGCCGCGCCCGCAGCCCGCCGCACCGCCGGCAACGTAGCCGCTCGTGGCGGCCGTCGCCTCCGTCGGCCCCCCGCCCAAATCCCCGATACCGCTCTCCCCGCCGCGCCCGTAGCGCTCCCACGCGTCCTCCGCGCCGCTGTCCGCCGCGGCCGCGCCGTACGCGAGCTCCGGCGGGACCGCCGCCGCGGCGCCGCCGCCAGCCGCCAGCCGGGCAAACACGGCGCCATTGGCCTTGTCCGCAAGCGCCAGCACGCGCTGCACGCTCTCGCGGTCCTGCCCGAGCCGCGAGCACCTTCAAGCGGGTACGCACGGGCTGGTGACCCGACTGCGGCTGCACATGACCTCAGGCCAGCGCTCCGAACAGTGCGGTGCGCCGCCAGCCGCCGGCCGGGTAGGTGAGAAGCCGGGGCCTTGGCAGCCGGCGCCAGTGTGCGCTGCGCGCCCTCGCGCCTCTGCCGCAGGCTCAGGCTGGCCGGAAGCTGCATGCACAGGCAGGTGTTGGCGCAGAGCTGAGGCGCGAGCATGGCAGGCCAGGCGCGGGGACGGGCTGCTTGGGAAAGGGCCACTGGGGACAACCTGCATACCCTCGAGCCTGTCCAGGTTGTCTGGCCGCTGGAACAGTACTCCCAGCTAGCTTGCACGAGCATGGGATTGGATCAGTGCTTACACGCAGGTTTACGTCATGCTTGGGAGTCATGCGCCCAGCTGGGGCTAGGGCGCGCGCGCCTCGATGGCCAGCGGCGTGAAGCGCACAAGCCCAAAGTCTTCCACCGTCTCGGCCAGCGCCGCCGACAGCGCGCGGTGCCGCCGCCCAAATGCGCTCTGGCCCATCGCGTCCACCAGGCGCAACAGGTCGCCCACCTGCGCGCGCCGCGGGCGCTCTCTAGGGTTGCGGTAGGGCACGCCTAACCCTACCCAACACATATTTGACGGCAGGGGCCTTGGCTCGGCTGAGGCGTCCCCAAGCGGCCCAGCCTGCGCAGCGCATGCACGCCTGGCGGCAGGCGGCGCGGGCCGTCCGCCCCATGCCCAAGGGAGTATAAGGTACCCGCCGCCTCGCCTGGCCGCACTGCACGTCATGCATGAGCGGGCGGGCAGGGCGCGGGGCTGCACGCGGCCCCACCTCGGTGTAGTACTCCAGGCTGAAGGCCAGGCGGCCGAGCGCGGCCACCGTGTCCGCCTTGGACAGCAGATTGACCTGCGGCAGCTCCAGTTGCAGCATGGTCGCCAGGCTCAGCAGCAGCGCCGCCAGGTACTTGCCCGGGTCCGCGCACAGGTGCGCGTCCACCAGCGACACCGCCACTAGCCTGTCGCGCACCGCAGGCAGGCGCGTCGAGCCAGCGGCCGCCCCACGAGCTCCAACGGCTGCCCCATGGCGCGAACCCGGAGCCGCTCCACGGGTGCACGTCCACCGCTTATGCCGCCGACGCTCGGCCTTAGTCTGGAGCTCTGTGCAGACGTCGTGCATGTTTTGGCCTGCCACAGGCACGCCGCTGCACAGGCTTCCAGCTGGGCGCGCATTGGCTGCGACGCACACGGCCAGCCAGTTTCAACTGCAGGCTGGCAGCGGCGCGGCGGCGCACCGGTAGTGCCAGCGGTCGGTGATGGCGGCGATGACGGCCTTCAGGCTGGTGTGCAGCGTGAACAGCTCCACCTGGCCGGGGCAGTCGAACAGGACGTAGCAGCCCTCTGCGCGCCGCACGGCCCGGGCCGCCTTAGCGCTGCCGCGCTCGCGGCCCGCTCAGCGGCTGTGGCAAGTCTGCCAAGTCTGCCACAGGAGCCGGGCGCGAGGCGGACCTGCCTCGAGTGGCGCGAGCCGCTGCTCAAGCCAGTCCAGGTTCTGCGCCAGGTAGTCGGCGCAGTAGATGAGGCCTGCGCGACACGGGCAGCTTTGCACTGTACAGCTGCTTGCGGCGCTGGTCTGGGCGAGAGGCCAGGCCCCGCCCGTGGGCAGCACACAGCGCCCTCGCCCGTTTACTGGCCTGGCCAGAGCACGCCTGAGCGGCAGTGCGCTCTCTTGCGCACCGCCGTTGGGGCCGAGGCTCATGCGCTCCATGACAGCCTCCAGGGAGACCAGCTCGCCGACGTCGACGGCGCACTCGTACGGCAGCGCATCGTTGGCTGGGTCCAGGTTAACCACCGCCGCCTTGCGGCCCAGCAGGCGCAGGTACTGCTGCATGCCGTTGCAGTAGGTGGTCTTGCCGCTGCCCGGCGGGCCAATGACGAGCTGCCCAAAGGGCATGGCGGCTCCAGGAGAGCCAGTTGGGCTGCTGCCGGCCGCGCACTCAGTTTGCACCTTGGATGTGCGCGCGTATGCACACTCTCCTGGTCTTACAGCTTATACTGCCTTTTGGCGTTGCCTGTGTTCTTTGGCAGAGCTGCGTAGATGTGCAAAAGTCGGGACTGCTTTCAACTTTGCAACAGGAAAGAAAAAGTGGTACATGGAATTCATGCACCCTTGGTGGGCCCACTTTAAGTGCATGGGCATGTGGTGCGGGCGAAATGGTGTGCATGCAGGCCATGAACTTCAGATTGTCATACTTCAGATTGTCATACATACTCAACACATCAAACATACTCATCACGCAGACTTTGACGTTGTATGCAACCATGCGCCAAGTTTCAGCCCATCGGGCGCACTGCTACTGGTATACCTATACCACATACAACTGTGCCAGGTGACATGACCGAGACATCCTTATGTCTAGGCTACACCACGTGTTGGAAGCCATAGCAATCACACAGCTGCACTCCCCCTTGCAAGCACGGAAACGCTCCAGAGCAGGCAACGTGGGTTGGTGGCCGCCAAGCGACTGCCCGGCCTGAGCAATGCGGTGTGCATGTATGCATACATGCACCAAACACCTCAGCGCTACAAAAGGCATGCACAAAGGTGCTCTTGCATCGGAAAGCCCGCACGTCGGGCAGCTTATTGCACCAGGAAACAAGCATGCAGGCGTCAGGCCTCTTGTGTCTTGTCTTGGTGCTCGTCAAGCCTCTAGCCTCTAGGTACGCTTCCTGCACCCGGGGCAGGGCCCCAGACGAGGCCTACGCCATACAACATAAAGTACAAGAGCATGGCCAGGATGCCATGCGCGCCCGTTCCTTTCCGCCACCTACCATCGCCCTCCGGCCCGCGTTATTCACACCAGCGCTCTCGCGCAGGGGGCCGTGCTGGGCACGCGCGCCTGCCAACACAGGCACGCTGCGCTGCATGGGGCGCTGCGGCAAACAGACCTAGGCCTCTGCCAGACCCTGTCCCAGGCGTGCCGGCTTCCACTGCCCGACCAAACGCGAACACGCCTAACTGCACCCACGAACCATCAGGCTCTAATTTACCGCCGATGCAGAGCGTGTCCCCATCCCACGCCGCTAGCTCATGACGAAGACCTCCCTCGGTGCGAACCCATTTCAAGAAAGGACATGACGAGGCGGCAGGCGAAGGCCGCTGGGGCGGATAACATTCAGCGCCCCAGGTCCAGCGCGCCTTCGGCCAGCGAAACCCTAGGCGCGCGTCTGCAGGCGGCGCCTTCCAGATGCGCGCCTCAAGTCGTCAGGAGGTGCTCAGGTGCTCCAGCATAGGGTAGAGGCTAGGGTAGGACGGTACCGAATTAGGAGGAGGTGCTCAGGTGCTCCAGCAGCGCAAGCGCGGGGTCAGCGTCGCGCGGCGCCAGGCGCAGCACGACCCACTGCGCTTCGCCGACCTCCAGCCGCAGCGCACCCGCCCCGCCTGCGTACAGGTTAGGATTAGGAGCCCTAGCCCTATCCGGGCGCGACCACTAATATGGAGCGCCCTGCCTTACACAGGCTGCGCTCCTGTGGTCACAAGGCACTCCGCCCCGGTCCTCCGTCGTGCGCAACAGGGCAACATCTGGGCACTGATGCACACACACTCCGCCCCATGCACGAGCAGAGAATGGAGTGCACCCGGCGCAGGCCCCACGTCGCCATGTGGCGCTGAGCTACCAAGCGCCCCCGCCAAACATGCCGGCAGGGGCGCGGCCGGCGGCGGGCGCGCGCCGGCCTTGGCGCCCGGCGCCGCCGGCAGCTTGGCCACGGCGCGCAGGTCGTCGTGCGCGAGCGCAAACGTGACGCGCTCCGCCGGCGCGTGGAAGCAGGCACGGCGGCCGGTGACGTACAGCTTCCCCGCGAATACGACCTGCGCCGCCGGCGCGGCCCCGCATCGGCACCTTGCCGTGCGTACACCAGCATGCCGTTCAAGGCCACCTGGCCGCACACGTGAAAACACGCAGACTGCCTGGTGGCCCTGCTCTTCAGACATTGCTGCAAACCTTGTTGACTACAAGGCCGGCAGTCGAGTGCCTGCCAGCCTCAGCATGCCAGCGCTGGCCTCTCCAAGCAGGGCGTGCCGCCGCTCCTGGTGCAGACGCTTCGGCCGCGCCTTCTGGTGAGAGACCTCTGCTTACAAACCCTATCTTACCACTTTTTATAGGGTTAAAATTGAATCTCCTGAACACGTTGCGGGCATGCGGGGCAGGGGGCGGCCGCAACTGCAGCAGCTTGGGCTGCGGCGCGCCTCGCGCGGCGGCGTGAGTGCGTTGTGCTGGCAGCCGTACGTCTGCACCAGCGCGCAGGCGAAGCTCTCCAGCACCTCCTCGCCCGCCGGCAGCCCGAACAGGCCCGCCAGCTCTCCCGCCGCCTGCCGCGGCCGCGCCCGCATGCATCAGCGGGCTTCCCCAGCGCTAGCAGGCTGCCGGGCGCGGCGCCTCCGTGGCAGCCGCCGCGTGGGCGCGGCGAGTGCGGACACCCGAATACAATGACTTGGGCAGACAACACCTCGGTGCTCGACGCTGCTCGAGCGCTTTGTCCGTGCCAGCGATCCCCCACAGCGCACACCGCGGCCAGCTCTGCATTCTTGAAGGCCGGGCTGGTGCCGGTTGTGGCGTCAGGCTGCCACATGGGCGCAAGCAGCCGCCAACCGCGGGGGCGCGCCTTGCTCTCGGGCGCGCCCGCCGCGCCGGCCTTCGGCGTGTCTGGCGCCTTGGGGACCGGGTCCAGGTTGGCCCACCAGGACGACACATCCGTCGCGAGCTTGGACAGGTTCTGCCGCGCCTCCGCCGCGCCGCCCATCAGCTGCGCCGCGGCGGGCGCAAGGGTTAGGGTTAGGCCCACAAGAAGGCCGCGGGCCAGAGACTCGCACGCAGCAGATGCCCAGCACCTGCGCGAATTGGCTCTGCAGAGGGAGCGCGTTTGCATGCGGCAGACGCCCAGCACCTGCGCACGCACGCTCTGCCGAAGGAGCACACTTGAAGAGGGGGGGCGGGCGTGCCTTGGTGGCTGCATCCTTGGCGGCATCGCGTGCCAGCTCGGCTGCCTGCAGCCCAGCAGCTTACGCGTCAGTCGCGCCCAATCCTACATCTGTAAACTTGACTTTTAAGCTCTTGCAACCTACGGGCCAGCCACCGCTGGCCTGCCTCACACTGCCGGTGTGCGTGGAGCCCTGCGAGTCCTGCACCACGCCCAGGAGGGACGCGCCTTGTGCGTGGCTGTTTCAATCTCCTTGAGCAGCGGGTCGATCTCGCCGTAGACGCCCGCATCGTTCGCCGCGTCTGCGCATGCAGCGCCACACAGGGCAGTTGTAACCAGCCCAGGGGTGTGCATCTAAACTTGCATGTCAGCTTGGACTCGCCACACAGAGTTTCATAAGACACGCGCAACGCATAGAAACGCAACATGCAGTGCCAGCCGTTGTAGCATTAGACAGACAGTGGCTACTTGGCATTCCTACAAGCCAATCACACCAGGTGTAGACGAGACATGCACGGCCCCTGCCCTGTATGCCTGCTGAAGCAAGCGATGCAACCTGCTGATTGACTGACATACGAACAGAAGCACTGGCGCACCAGCAGAGCGGCTGTGCCCTCGCCAGCTCTGTTCGGCCTCGGGCTCGTCGCCAGCCGCTGGCGTCGCCGCGGACTGCGCAAACGCGGACACCGCTATAGTGCTGGTAGTGGGCGCAGGCGCGGCGGCCGCGGCCGCCAGGGCGCCGCGGCCTGCTGCGGACGCGGCGCCGGGGTCGGGGCTGAGGCCGGGGGCGGCGTGCGCGGCCGGCGCGACCGGCGGCCGGCCCGGCGGCGGCCGCGGCGCGGACGCATTCTTGCCCACCACGGCGCCGGGCGCGGGGCTGGCGCCGCGGGCGGGCGCGCGGCCGGC
>JAABUV010002333.1_pt1 | contig 25929 bp, 47 predicted proteins | sample 5559971 | NCBI WGS metagenome assembly JAABUV01 (sample SAMN10711881, study PRJNA513362) | rock metagenome | isolation source: Antarctica rocks | place: Antarctica: Victoria Land, Knobhead nord | collected 2015-12-19
CGCCCGATCAGGCCAAGGAGCGCTGGGCGGTCGCGGCGCTGCTGGCGCCGCTTGTTGTGCGGATCCAGGCGGCGCTGGCGCTGCAGGCGCGCGCGGGCGGGCCGGGGCAGGTCCCGGCCCCCGCCCCGGCGTCGACCTGGCCGCCCGAGTGGCTGGCGCTCGGCCTCGCGCCGGACGGGCCCGTGCCGGCGGCGGCGCTCGCAGCGGCGCCGAGCTGGCCCGCCGCGCCGCCTGCGGCCGTGTGCGCCGCCAGGGCGCAGCCCCTGGGCGGCGCGGGCCTGCGGCCGACGGCGTGGCCGGGCACGGGCCTGGCCGGGGAGCTGCTCGCGGCGCTGCCGGCGCCCGTCGTGCAGGCGTTTGCCGCGCAGCTGGGCTCGCTGGGCCTGCCGTGGCTGCCGCCCCTGCCTGGTGCGCCCGCGGCCGGCGCTGGCGCGGGTCCTGCGGCGGGCGCCGCTGCGCGGCCTGCGCCGAGCAGCGCTGCAAGGGGCGGCGCCGCCGAGGCGGCGCCGCCAGTGCCCGCCGCAGTGCCCCTGCAGCCTGCCGGGGCGATTGCAGGGAGTGGGGCCGGTTTCGCAGGGCAGGGGCCAGCAAAGGGCGTCGAGCCGCCCGGCGGCGGGCAGCCATGCGCGGCGCCTGTGGCCGGCCCGCTGGGCGTACCAGCAGGATTTGCAGCCGGCCCAGAACCGTGGCAGGCTCTGCGGCCGGGGCGGGCGCAGCGCCTGCAGCCGGCCCGCTGGGCGTACCAGCAGGATTTGCAGCCGGCCCAGAACCTGGCGGACGCGCGCACGGGCTTGCGCCAGGAGGCGCGCCCGCGGAGCGCGCGCTGGGGTCCGCGGCGTGGGGCGGCTTCTGGGGCGCCGGGCTCGGCAGGGCAACCGACGCGCTGCCGCCGGCTCCCCTCGGCGCGGCGCTCGCGAGGCGCGCCGCGGCGCGCTCGGCCCTGGCCGACATGACGCGCCAGGCGGATGCAGCGCTGGGCGCTGCGGGCGGGGTCGGGGCCGCGGGCGGCCTGCCGCATGCGGGGCCGGCGCCCGCGCCCGCGGTCAAGTCTGCCGAGCTGGAAGGGTGGGCCGGCGGGGCGGCTGCTGTCGCGCTCGGTGGGCCCCTCTGCAACGGCGGCCGCGGGGCCGCGCACGGGCTGCTGGCCGCGCCTGCGGCACCCTGGGCCGCGGCGGAGGCCTCTGCGGCGTCTGGCGCGGACGCTGCAGAGGAAGGCGGTGCGGTCGGGCGCGGCGACGCGCTGCCGGCGCCTGCGACGTGGTCGCGCGCTCCGGACGGCGGCCCCGTAGAGGGCCTCCCGGTGGGGCCAACCGGGGCCATGGGCCCAGCAGACGCTGGGTGCCAGGTCGCGCTGGGCCCTGCAGGTCCCAGCGGGACCGCTAGGCCGCCAGGGCCTGCGCCAGCCCGGTCCACAGCGCCTCTGCTGGGGCGGGATGCCGCGGCGGCCGCAGCCCGGGCCGATGGCGAAGCTGCCACAGCCGCCGCGTCCGCGTCGGCCGCTGTGCCAAAGGCGGAGGGTCCGGCTGCATCTGCAGGGTTGGCATGGGAGCCCGATCTGCCTGAAGCGAAACAGGGCGTTAAGCAGGAGCAGCCGGGCGTGTTCCGGCCGTGGAGCGGGCGCTCGACCGACGGCGGCGTCACCGTGACGGTCACCATGCTGCCTGGGGCGGGCGCGGCCGCGCCGGCCGGCGCGAGCGCGGCCCCGGGGCCAGACGCGGCCTCCGCGGCTGGCCCGGGCATGGGCGGGCCGGGCGCGCAAGGGCTGGGTCCAGGGCCGGCGCCGGCGGCGCTGGCGCAGGCCGGCGCGGGGCAGGCTGGCGGCCAGCAGGGTTCCGAGCCGGCGCGGGGGTCCCGCCCAGGCGCTGAGCCGCTGACCAGCACGGAGCGCACGCACTACTGCTACCTATTCCGCGAGGAGGGCGCGCGGCGCGCACAGGGCTGGTGACCGTCTGACCCGCTCCGCAGGGCATGCGAGCGGCCGGCGGGCGCCTGCAGCGCGCGCTCCTGCTGGTGACATCGGCGCAGGGGCGAGGCTGGCAGGGAGGACGATGGGCGCTGAACTGGGCTGAGTGCGGAGAGGCGAGGGGGGCTGTCCAGGTGGCGAGAGACGGGACTTGAGGTGTGGTGAGGGGACGGGGCAGGTCGCTGCTCGTGTCGAATCGCTCGGCGCAGTGAGCGCAGCGATGCGGAGCGGCCGCCGGTGTCTGGTTCAGTGGCCTTGAGCTCTGGGTGTCCCCTTTATGTTAGCAAGTTTTGACAAGACTTGCATTCTTTTGGCTCCTGCTCGGGTCTGGGCTGCGCTCTAGTGGTAGAGCCAGCTTCGATGGGGCGAAACGCGCCCACCGCCATGTCATAGGCCTAGCCGTAGCGGGCCGCGGTTGGGAGTGGCGTCCGCTGCGCCGTGCTGCTACTCAGGTCTTGCCGTAGCAAGACCTGGACCTGGGTGATATGCGTACAAGACCATGCGCATGGGCAAGAGTAAGGTGTGTCGCACACATGTGCTTGCTTCATCTGCATCACTGCAAACCTGGGTGAGGAAACAGGACCCTGTCTGCCAGCCCTGTCTCGCGCTTGTTCATGTCGTGCAGACTTGAGTCTGAGGTGTTTGCATGTTTGTCACCTTCTGCTCGGTATGCTGGTTCATGTGTTCTGAGAGGCCGCGCGTAGTGGCTGGTGGCCAGCATGCTGGAGGTGCCAGCCACGCGGCTGCTTCACTCAGCCCGGGCGCATGCAAAGTGCTGTGCGCGTTTGTGAGAAGTAAATAAGTAGATGCTGTTAATCACCTCGTGCCCGCATTCCTTTCTGTGATTGCGAGAAAAGCCTCGACGCACATGCTGTGCAGAGCAGGCTACACCGTGGCGGGGTGCCCGTGCGGGACCGTTGCCCGTGCGGCACTTCAGTCCTTGTAGTCCTCGACGCCAGATGCTGTTAGTGTGAAAGATGCTTCTGCCTCGGCTGCGCGCATGCATGCCACCTCACATCAGATTCAACACATGAGGGGTCGACACCAACACACAGCTGCATGAAACAGCAGAACATCAGCGCATGAAACACTTAACACTTAACGCGCGAACACACGGCCCTGATGTATTACAGGACCTGCATGAGCAGCCTCGGCTTGCGTGCGGGCGCCCTGAGGGCGCGCACGCAGGTTGGGTGCATCCACCACCTTCATCAGGCGCTGCTCGGCTTTGCCCTTGCGCAGCGACAGGCGGATGGTGGAGGCGTGCGCCATCACGTGGCCGCCCACCGGCTTCTTGGGATCGCTGACGAACATCGCGCCTCCGGACGGGTCAGACATGACCTGCATGGGGCACATGCCCTCAGCTCGCACCAGCTGCTGCAGAGAGAGGACGCTCTCGCGAGTCTTCCACTGCAGATGAGCCTCAGCCAGTGACTAGCAAGGCTTGATTAGACGTCAGAAAGGGCAGCACCTGGTTGGTGATCACCACAGCCACATTGAACTCCTCCGCCAGCTGCAACGGCGAGCGCATCGTGTCAGCGGGTGCCGGAGGACCCTGCACACGATGAGAGGACCAGCGCATGCAGTCATACCTTCCGCAAGCGGCTCATCAACTGCCCCAGCTTCTGCTGCCGCTCCGACAGCTCCCCTGCGGAGCCAGCCATGCAGGCAGGCTTGGTCCAACGGCACCCTGCTCAGCACATGCAAGCATGCATGCAGGTGACCAGCAGGCTTGCCTCGCCCGGTGTAGTCAACCCGCATGTTGGCAGCGATGGAGTCCATGATCACGAGCTTGAAGGGCTCGTCGGCCATCAGTGCTGCCAGCGGGTACAGCAGCTCTGCGCTCAACATGTTTCAGCTTGCTGAGCACTTCAGTTGTGGCTTGCAACTCGCACTTGCGGCCGGCTTGCCCTGGATGTAAACGCACCCATCTGCTGCTCGAAGGTGTATGCACGGGCATGCATTACCTGTGCACATGCATAGGCATGTCAGGTGCTGAAGTATCAGTGTTGTGTGCGCAGTCTGGGAGCACACATGCAGATCATGCGGCACGTACATTGTCCCGAACGGCTTCAGAGTCCAGGCCAAAGCGCTCGGCAATGGCATCGAGCCGTTCAGCTCGAAAGGTAGCTTCTGTGTCGATGTACGCGACCTGACCACACACATATCTTGCAGTATCTGTGTTTTGCAGTCGACCATGCATCCCAGCAGAGCCCACACTCACCTTGCCCTCGCCACCGCCAGCATCGAGCGGCATCTGGGTTGTCACGCACAGCGTGTGGCACAGCTGCGTCTTCCCCGTCCTGCAGGCATCACCGCGTCTGAGCAACACTGAGCAGGAGGGACAGCACAGCGCGCTCTCTGCATGTACCACACACCTGTACTCGCCGTAGATCTCTGTGATGCACTTGGACTCGATGCCGCCACCGAGCAGCTCGTTTAGCGCCTTGGCCCCCATCGAGATGTGCACCACCTCCTTCCTCCGCTGCGTTTCACCACAACATGCTGCTGATTGGCATGCTTCATGCCCTGCGATGAGCCTCACTGACAGGCGAAGCACACCTGAGCCGCGCACTCATTGGCGGACCGGAAGCCATACGAAGGGCACAGCTTCTTTGCAGCATCCAGCTGGGTTACACAAAACGCCTTGGATCACAGGTTAACAAGAGAGACGCTGCTCATGCATCAGACCATGCAAGCATGCCTTGCAGCTCCCGCACCAGCTTCTCCACCTTTGCTTCTGATAGGCCTTTGATTTCTTGCAGTTGCTGCGCATGATGCGCTCAAGCATGTCAGCCTATTTACAGAGGCAGGCATGCCAAGGCCTGCACACAGCACTGGCTCACCTTCTTGGTGTACATGATCATGCCGTTGCAGGTGTGGTAGCCAGCATCCTTGGCCTTCTTGATGTCGCCTGCACGCAAGGGTGAGCCATCAGTTCTCTAGCCAATACGTAGTGCAGGAATGCTGCTCGACGAGTACTTTGCCGTGTCAGTGCGCTGTCATGAAGAGGGAGGCAAGCGGTGGGTTGCTGTGAATGTAATGAGCTTCACGACATAGGCAGGCGGTGGACATAGGAGGACCGCAACGCAAAGTCTTACACACCGCTTCGGCCTGCCAATATCCCGCAGGCTTGCTATGCGCACCAATGTTGATGCCGAGCTGCTGCAGTTTCTCTATGCCTTCAAAGTCGTCTTCGACAGCCTCCTCGGCAGCGCTCTCCTGCCTGCTCAGCCATCACAGATAGAGTGGACTGCACTGTGCTGCAACATAGCTGTGCTGGAACATTTGCTATGCTTGCTGCACAGGGAGCAGCACCTGCGCTCTTCCACCTGCGCCATTGGGTTCAGCACGCAGCTGTGCTGTAGGAGAGCCTGCTGTGCTGCTTGTAGCCACTTCTTGCTGCAGCTCTCGCAACTGCTGAGTTGGATGAGGCTCTTTGCCGATCAGTGCAGGAGTTGTGAAAGGAATGCAAGCATGATGGATGTGGATGTCTGGTTGGGAAAAGGAGCATGCTTAGGGCTTGCACTCTTCTTGCAGAAGACCAGTGCTTTATGTGAGTTTGCCTAATGCCAGCCTTAAACCTCAAACAGCCTTGCCTGAAGCACTGGCAACCTCAAACAGCCTTGCCTGAAGCACTGAATGGACACACAAGATCCTGCACTCTCGCATACACAACTCCGTGCAAGTGCTGGTGCATCTGCAACAGGAGAGACAGGACACAACACCTGAAAGACTCTACACTGGCAAGCTCTGCCGGGATGAGACTGCGCAAGCGACACAGGACTTGAGCTCCTACACAAGAGCATCAGCTGTCAAAAAAGCCTTTGACACCTTCCCAGAGATCGCTGGCACCCTCCCCATCGCCCTCAAAGTCGTCATCAAAGTCGTCGCCGCCGCCACCAGCCTCCTGGTTGTCACCCTTATCCCAGCTCCAGCCTGTACAGCGCATGTACATGGATGCAAGCTCTGCACATCAGACATGCAAGACAAAGCCAAGTGTGAGGAGCATGCTGGCGCACCGCTGTCTGCAGGCTGCTCGCCACCGCCACCGCCGCTGCCAAAGTCATCGCCGCCAAAGCTGTCTCCGCCAAGGTCCCTCTCCTGGCCTCCGCTTGTGCCTGGGGAGGCCTGGTCTGCTGCCCCAGGAGGAGGGGCAGCAGCGCCTCCACCCGTCTGGCCTCCTGCGCATGCGCAGCATGCGTCCTCACAAACAGCGCACCACCCGGGCCAGCACAGCAGCGCATCACAAGGAGACTGCTGAAGTCCTGGTTGCTTGTGCACTTGCTGCCAGTCGACAGTACCTGTCTGGGTCTGTGACGCGCTGCATGCCATGCGAGGGGCACATGCAGCAGCGTGCCGGTCTGCATGTTCTACCAAAAGGGTGCCCGGTGATAACACAAGATGAGTGCACAACGTGCGCTGCCTGTGGCGCACCAGCGTCAGCAGCCGCGCCCTCCGCCCCCGCCGCGCCCTCCGCCCCTGCCGCGCCCTCGGGCGGCGGGTAGGAGGGCATGGGCATGGGGATGAAGAGCGGCCAGAGGCCCCCCGCGCCCTGGCTGGAGTGCTGGGAGAAGTAGTCAAAGTCGATGGAGATGGCCGCCGCGAGCACCGCCATGCGCTCGCTGAGCCCCAGCGGGCGCGCGACCGCCTGCACGCGGCAGGCTTGGCATGAAACCAAAGGGTCTCTGTGTCACCACCAGGACCCTGTCTGCGTGTCCAGGCAGAACGCACGAGAGGTGATGCTAGGCACTGTCCAGTTTGATTGTGTGCCTGGCAAGCCACCTCCGCGGAGGCGGCACCAGGCAGGCCCCTGAAATACCAGCGGACGCCACCACAGCACACTCGTTGCGGACGAGCAGTGACTGGCATGATCTGCTCTTGTGACGCACCAGGGCACTGCCCGTCTGTGTAGGCACGACCTGGACGTCCTTGCGGACCTCGGTGAGTGCGGTCACGTCAGCCGGCAGCTGCGGGCGCGGCTTGTCCGGGTGCGCTGCCTCAATCGTGTTCACAACCTGCAGCGCCGCGGGGCAGCGGGCCCGCGTGCGTGAGTAGCAGCCATGCCTGGAGACATGTGCACCGGAAGGTGAAAGGTCAGCATGCATCGCATGACATGACTGTGCGGCAAATGCATGCGCTACCCCAAAGCCTCTATTGGCACCTGCTGAGCCGCCTCCGCCGGCGCGCTGCCAAAATGTATGACATACTTGCCCGCATCCGTGAAGAGCTCCCTGCTCAGTGAACACTTTTATATGCACACCTTTGTAGTTGAGCGCAGCTCTCAATCGTAGCAGCATGTATATACTCTGACTGCCAAGAGGACTAGATATCATACAGTCTGTGCAATTGACGGGCATGCCAGGGCGGCGAACGCACTTGCCAAAGCCCTGAAAATTGCGGTCTATCAATGCCAGGACGCCTGCGCATGCAACACACATTCTCTGGTGCTTGACCACATACAGCGTGGCTAGAACGCATGGCGTGAACCAAAATGGGGTGAAATCAGCATGGATTGCTTTAGATCAGCACGTGACATTCCTTGACATTGCCAAGCAATGCGACAAGCCGCTGAGGAGCAGTCCAGCCAAGCACACCATTGGCTTGCAAAAGGAGTGCTCACCGCCGTCTTTGTCGCGCAGCACAAACTCCCATGCGAGGAGCGGTCCATCAATCTCAGCGAACTGGCGCTGGTCCATGTACAGGTCATATCTGCAGCAACAGCACTCATGCTGCTCACAGTCATGCGCCAGCCTGAGCCACACAGAGTCCAAATACCCAAGTGACTGCTTATATGTACACCTTGATGACAAATATCGTGAGGTCACTTAGCCGTCGCGCAGCCACCTCACAATATTTGTCAGCAAAGTATAGATATAAGCCTAATTCTTACATGCTGACCTGTCATGTTGCCGCATGCATGCTGATGCTCAGAAGCGCAGGAACGCCCTGAGCACTCTCCACTTTGCACAAATGCCATATGATGAGGGCCTGAGCGCTCTAGGTTGTGAGGACGGGCTTTACTTGCGTCGCCACGGATGCCAGCGCGAGCGCACTTCGCCCAGCAGGTTGCCTTCGCCGTCCTCCAGAGCGATCCAGCTGTTAATGAAGTACACCGGTCGCCGCACGCGGAACAGCACCTGCGTGCCTGCACAGCAGCCGCGGGCCCGGTCTGTCACACCCTCTGCACTCACTCCAGCGGCCTTGTCAGCCTGCCCGGTTGCTCCAGCAAAAGAGAGGAAGAGATACCGACACGACCAGCTGAGACTCAAGCAATTGTCTTGCTTTCAGGCAGAGCGCCGCCACGCACAGCCGCCCCTGCGCACAGAAGCCCACGCCCGTTTTGGCGCACGCCAGCATGAGCGCACCCGCGCCTCCCCCACAAGCGTATCCACGCCAGCCTCGGCCAGCCACAGCAGCCTGCTCTGCAAGCGCCGCTGCTCATCCAGGACATGGCCGCTGAGTGAAGGCAGCAGCGCACCGTCGGGGCTGAACACGGTGGCGGTGAACGCGCGCCGCCGCTTGAGCACCTGCCGCCCGACCGCCGAGCCCAGGCCGCCCGCGTCCTCGGCCATGAGCGCGACCGTGGTGCCGTCCTGGTCCAGAACGGAGTACTTGTTCATCTGCTCAAAGCCCAGGATCACGGTGCCCCTGCCGCGGCGTGCGCCCCCGCTTGCAGCGCAAAGTCCGCTCCCGTGTTGGCTTCCCTGCACTCTCACCTGAAAATATCACTTGGATCATGCAAATATCCCTTGGATCATGCAGTGGGTCCTAATGTAGGTCTGGCTCAACGTGGCAGCAATCCGGCGTCGTCCAGGCTCAAAGATGTCAGACACACGACGGTTCTGCTCCGAGGCTCTGCTCCGAGGCTCCAACACTGCTTTCCTTTACGCCATGCACCCAGGCATGCATCCATAGCCTCTATGCAAGCATACATACACCCTGTGCATGCATCTGCGAGCTATGCTGGTCATGCATGCACCTTCAGCCAGGTGGCGCGCTCACATGCAACCTGCATGCTGGCCCAGGCACCGCACCACTCGATGTTGCGGGAAACGATGAGCGCCGGGCGCTGTACAACTGCCGCGATCTGCACGAGGCGGCGAGCGTCAGCGCCCCGCTCACTGCTCAGGCGCGCTCGCGACAGAACAGTGCCGCAATGAATCAAGCACTTGCCTCATCATCTGAGGCCTGCCCTTCGACGGCCGTCACGGCAGTCTGTGAGCTGCTCTCTGGCGCCTTGCTCGGCGCGTCCGCGACCTGCACAGGGTCGGCTGCCTTGGCCGCAGCGCTCTGGAAGGCCCGCCCTGTAGGGCACGCGCACTGTCGAGCGCTCGGAAGTACACGTGCTCCTTAAGCTGCCAACCAGAGTGCACTATACAGTTTACTGCGATTAGGTACCGTGTGTCCAGGTAACTTGACTATTTTTTTAAGCAAAAATACAACACGGTAGCTGACTCGCCGACTGTCGAGCAACAAACATCCAACAAGCTGAAAATGACTATCACCACTGCAGCAGAGCAAGCAGATGGTTGGGCAGCGTACCGATGCGTAGGTTCTGTGCATCAGAGCGCGATGTAGCTGCACACGCCCGCGCGCCCTGCCATGCATCGCACCAGCACGCCTGCTGCAGCCAGGCCGGTCCCCGGCCGCTGGCCGTCGCGACACAGCCTGTGTCTGCACCGGCCAAGCCTGCCCGCAGCGCTCGCGCCAGCGCCCGCGCGCCGCTGCTCCGCAACATGTTGTTCCAAGTAAGCACTGAACCGCTTGACGGCAGGTGAGCTGTGAAGGACACAGCGCTTACCCTCTACCACCAGCGAACTATGTCTGCAGACATAGAGTGTGTGACCAGACTGCCCTCGCAAGACACCAAGTGATGCCTACACTTGCTGTGTTGTCAGCGTATGCCCCTGCTGTGCAACACAGAACAAGGCAGACAGGGCAAAGATATGGCGCTGCAGTATTAACGACCTGCTCATCGACCTGCTGCTAAAGCGAAAAGTGCAGGGCCTGCAGCGCCCTAGGGTGTGCCTTGTCTTGGCTGCACAAAGTAGGCTGCCAGGTAGCCCAGGTGAGAGTGGCAGTAGCCTGGCAGCGAGAGTGGGCGTAAGCCATGGAGGACGCCGAGAACTCCACATCGTATGACTACCCCGACTGGCATGAGTTCAACATGAGCGACCCGCGCGACAAGGCAGAGTTCATACACGAGTATGAGAGCGCACAGCAGCACGACCGCTACGCGGTTGTGATATTCTACATAGTCATGTTCACGCTTATCGCAGGTGCTGAGCTATGAGCTGCAGTCTCGCTGTGCTGTCTATCTGTTTCACAGCGGAAAGGGGCATGCTGCCCACCTCTGACGCTGATGTGGCTGTGCAATTCTGCGCTGCAGCGCAGAGCCTATTGTTCTATTGGAAGCGCAAGCATAAACGGACGTATGAGCTGGTGTGGATCTGCTGCTCTCGCTATCACTGCAGTGTGCAGCCGGGCAGCACTGACAGATCTGTTGCCACAGGTCACTCTGCTTGGCTTGTGGCTGGTGCCGCCAGTCGTATCGGTGCACTTTCGCTTCTGGCAGTTCTTGGGTGTGTGGGCTGTGTTCACCACGACGACGGGCTACATGCTGTGGCTGTGCACCCAACGGCCCATACCGCGGACCACGCCGCGCCTGGTGCGCCCGGCTCCTTGCACGCTGCTCCTGTGGCGCTGGCGCCCCCTCGTCGCCAGAGGAGCGGCACAGGGCTGGTGCTGGCGGCACCGGTGTGCAGCAGGCCGCGCAGTCCCTTGAGGACTGTGCCGCGCTGCCCGGCAGGTGTACTCCTGGTTCCTCGGGCTCTACAAAGTCAGCGTGGCGGCAGGCTTGAGCGGCTACCTGCTGCTCATCCTGGAGGTGTTTGGCGTGGGGCTGCTGCTGCGCCCGCTGGGCGTGCCAGCGAGCCTGTCCTTGCTCATGGTCTGGTGCGCTCAGCCCGGGCACACGCCTCCTGTCTGCGTCTGCTCAGCGTCACGGAGCGCTGGCTGTCTGCGGCTGTAAGGGAATATTAACCGCAGTCCCTCAGTGAGCAGACTCAAAACGTTTGTGCTTTTCCAGTTGCCTTGCGTGCCCTACAGGCTGCGTCGAACAAGGCACCAGGCTCTTGCGTATGCACGCTGCTCAAGTCATCAGTGCTTATTGTGTTGGCTGCGGTGATGTGGTGCAGGTACGGCATCTACTTTGGGATCCTGGGCAGGGACTGCGCGGAGGTGGCTGCCGACCGGATGGTGCCTCCCGGCCTGAGCCATGTGTGCTTCGTAAGGAGGAGCAGCAGCGGCCTGCGCTGCACTGCGGTGGTTAAACTGGCTAGGGCAACATGCGAAATTGAATAGTTCATGTGGCAGCCCAGCTTCAGTCACGCCCCGACAACCTGCCTTGCCAGCACGTAAGCGCGTTGCGGATTAGCATTCTGGGCAGGGTGGCTCGTGCCTGCGACTTTGCATTCGCCCACATAGCCAGGCAGGGTAGGTGCAGGCCGGCTGCGACCAGCGGCAGCGGGGCGGCTCCTGACGCGCGCCGGCCGCCGCGCCGCAGGCGCTCTCCATCGGCAGCAGGCGGCAGCTGGCGGTGACCGTGCGCGAGTGCAGCCTGTGCAACGGCGAGCTGGCTGACTTCAGCGGCGTCGGCGGCGCACCCGCAGACGGCGCGGGCGCGCGCGCGGCGCGCGGCGGCGACGCCACCGTGCAGCTCTCCTGCAAGCACTGCTTCCACGACCAGGCGCGGCTGCCAGACCGGGAGCCTGGCGGCTGTCCTGGGGCTGGTTTGTTGTTGCGTGTGCGTCAGCAGCGCCAGCGTGCGGCTGTTTCCAGCGCAACGGGTCAGCTGGCCATGCAACCGCTCGTAGCTTCTATCGATGTCTTCCGTCATAGCATGGCGCCACTCTGCATCGGAGGGTTCCACTTGCTCCTACGCGAGCATGTGCCGTCCGTGTGCAGACTTGTGTTTGATATACAGTTGGACTATGGACTCGATGCCCTGTCCAGCTGCATGCGCGCATGCTCGCCCCTCGTCTGCCCGGGCGCTGCGCGCCGGAGAGGCGGCGCCAGCGCGATTGCAGGGCCGCCGGCGGGGAGGCGGCCGGCGCTGTGACGCGCGCGCGCGCGCGCGCGCAGTGCATACGCGGCTGGACGATCGTGGGCAAGAAGGACACCTGCCCCGCGTGCCTGGAGAAGGTGGACCTGCGCGCCGTGTTCCAGGACCGGCCGTGGGAGACGCGCAACCTGAGCTGGTCCGGGCCCCGCTCCGCGCGCGCGCCGGCGCCCTTGCGCGGGGTCCAAACTCGTGTGCAGTGCCCAGCGCCAGCCGCAGCGGCACACCCCATCACCTGCAGGGGGCGCACCCCATCACCCGTAGTTGTACTTCTTCCCTGTCGGGCACACACGCGCGTCTTGGCGCTGGTGCGCGCAGCCATGCGCCGCGTGTGTGGCCCTGCCGCATGAGCCGTGTTCAGCGCGTGCCGCTGAGTAGCGCGCGTGGGGCGACACGAGCGGGCGAGTGCGCGCGCGACTGCTGCGCGCGGGCGAATGTAAGCCCTGCTGGCAGGTAGTGCGCGCCGCTCTCCAGGCTGCGCAGGCCAGCCGCGCGCCAGCAGCTGCTGGAATATGAGTCTCGAGGGGGTTCCGGGTCCACTCGAGCCGGACCGGCGCCGCAGCGCCCATGCACCAGTGCGGCCTCACTCTCGTGTGCCGCGCAGGATCCAGATGCTAGACGCCGTTCGGTACCTGGTCGTCTGGAACCCCCTCATCCTCATCCTGCTGCACTACGGCCTGCACTACCTGGGGCTGGAGCGCCACATCCACCACCGCGCGCCGCACGCCGCCGCGTCCGGCGCGAACAGCGCCGCGCTGAACGGCACGGGCGCGGCGGGCCTGCTGGCTGCGCTCGGCAACGGGACCGGCGGCGCCGGGGCGGGGCTGCTGGGCGAGAGCGGCGCGGCCGCGCTCGCCAACGCGACGCTGGTGGGCGCCATAGCGCAGGCCGCCGGCGGCGCTGGCAGCGGGCAGGCAGGGGTGCAGCGGTAACGCATGTGGACAGCTTGCATTCATCTAGACGGCGGGCTTGCCTGTGTCACGCCGAAGTGCAAAGACGCAAACTCGCATGCCCATTCGGGCAGGCATTGCTCATAGAGCATCCAGAGGCCCTCCCCATCAAGGCCCCTGCCAGACATGGAATCAGGGTCGTACAGGTCGACTTGGGCGGTCAGTCGCACAGCTGAAACTGTGAGGAAACACCGTGCTAGATAAGTGCTTGGCTTGTTAGTGGGTAAGAATACATATCCACATAGGAGGCCAAGAGGCGGGCGTTGAAGGCGCCAGCGGCAATGCTCGCCTAAGAGCCGCTGCACGAGGCGGCTCCAGAAGCTGCTGTACAGCTCACCATCAGAAACTTCTCTGCGGCAGAGGTGGACAGGGCGTGAGGCGGACGCCCCCCTCCGCGGCCGCCCGCGGCTGCGCCGCGCGCAGCAGCCATCATGGCGTCGCCGCTGCCGGACAGCCGCGTGAGCGGCATGTTCCGGCAGGTGGTCAAGTTCTACGAGACCAAGCAGTACAAGAAGGGCCTGAAGGTGGCCGATCAGGTGCGACGTGACGCATGTGGCTGCTCAGTCATTGTAGCCCCTGTTCTCGCATGCCTGCTGGCATGCCTGCTGCTGCAGGCAAGTGAGCTTGCGTGTGCCTTGTTGTGTGCGCTCTGCCCAAGTGCACGCCCCCGCACTTGGGGGAACCCGCATTGTGGCCCGGGCGGCCTGTGCGACGGCTGAGCATGCAGGACCCATGCCACAGGTGCTGCGCAAGTGCCCGGACCACGGCGAGACGCTGGCCATGAAGGGCCTCATCCTCAACTGCCAGGACAAGAAGGAGGAGGCGTATGACCTGTGCAGGCGGGGCCTCAAGTGCGACCTGAAGAGCCACGTCTGCTGGCACGTGTACGGGTGCGGCCCGCTCGCGTCGCAGCAGCCGCCGGTCACATCCCCTGCGAATTTCAGCGTCTGCGCGCCCTATTAAAGTGCCGCACCTCTGTACACTCGCATTTCCCACTTCCCTAGAGCCCAAGTGAGCTACTTCTTGAGGATATAGCTTGCAGGCTCGCCTATGGCACTCTCGTGAAACACTTGTGCCTTCCATAGAAGGCGAGGAGTCTTGCGCATGCCCGTGCAGGCTGCTGTACCGCTCGGACCGCAACTATGACGAGGCCATCAAGTGCTACAAGAACGCGCTGCGGCTCGAGAAGGACAACATCCAGATCCTGCGCGACCTGGCGCTTCTGCAGGCGCGGCCTGAGCATGCGCGGCGCATGGGGGCGGCTACCTGACCAGCGACCCTTATGCCTCAGGAAAGGTGGATGTATTGGTCAGGCGCTTGCGTGGGTACCTGCTGGACTACCCCCCTGCATCCCCTACATGTCGGATGCTGCTGTGCATGCATGTCGCCCGGGTGGGAAAGACTGTCCAGACACTTGTACAGAGTTTCACACACTAGCAGTGCTTCACGCGTCCCCATGCATGGCATGTTTGCTTTGACTGCTGCACATTTGGGTGCTCTGTGCGGCGAGCCCCGGGTAGACGACATGCTAGAGCGCATGGTCATTTCTTGGTTATCTTGGCCCCAGGGGTAGGACGGCTCGGCAAGACATGCTCTGCCGTGTGTGTGCAGGTGCAAATGCGCGACCTGCCGGGCTTCATGGAGACGCGGCAGACGCTGCTGCACCTGAAGCCCGGGAACCGCACCAACTGGATTAGCTTCGCGATCGCGCACCACCTGAACGGCAGCCACGATCTGGCCGTCCAGATGCTGGACACGTTTGAGAACACCGTCATGGGGGTGCCGCCCCGCGCTGCGCTGCCGTGCTCTCGTGTCCCATGCGCCGATTCGGTCATGAGCAGTCAAGAGCAGGTTTGCAGTGCGCGACGGCTGCACTGGCAAAGCCGCCAGAGGGCTGTGGTTCGCCAGGGAGGGACCTGCGCCAGCTCTGGGGGACTGTGAGACGAGCGCTGTCATGGCGCATAAGGCGCCAGCGCTCGCGTGGGAAGGACTGAACGAGATACACTGAGTGAGATGGCAGGCTGCCAGGGGGCCAGCCGCGCGCCGTCGCTGATGCGCGGCGGGGCCCCGGCAGGAGGAGGCGCCGCAGGACGACTTTGAGACGAGCGAGCTGCTGATGTACAAGGCGATGGTGCTGGAGGAGGGCGGCAAGCTGGAGGACGCGCTCGCGCACCTGGCCGCCTCGCAGGTGCGGCCGCCTGTGGTGGCTGTGGTGGCCCTAACCTAAGCCTACCATACCCTAACCCTGTGGTGGCGCTCCTGGCCTGCCTTAGTGCGCGCTCGCATGGTGGGACTGCATGTGGTGCCGCTCCTGGCCTGCCTGTGTGGGCGCTCGCATGGCAGGGCCCCCCGTTTGCGCACAATGGAGCTCGAGCAGCGCGCGGTCCGGCCGGGACGACTGGGTCGACGTGATGCACCGCTGGCAGCCTTCGTCGTCTACATAGAACGCATTGCATGCGCTGGGCTCAGCTGCGAGCTTCTTTGGTGCATGGGGACAGCACAAGCATGCGCACCTATAAGCACCCGCCGCAGCGAAGAGCACCGCACCGTGCATGCCTGTGTGACGGCGTGGCGGGCAGCGGGGACCATGGCTCGACCCTGCTGCGCGCCCGGGCGCGCAGGAGCGCCTCAGAGACCGGCAGGGCGCCGAGGAGCAGCGTGCGCGTATTTTGCTGCGCCTGCAGCGCTGGGGCGACGCCGAGGAGGCCTACAGGTGATGTTCCGGCCCGCCGCTGGGGCTCGACCAGGGCGGCTGTGGGCCAGCAGCTCTCGGCAGTCAGGGGCCCCAGAGGCCGCTCGCCAGAGTCCGCCCCGCTGAAAGCGTGCAGGGGGCTGCTTTCTCGCTGGCCGCAGGAGCAAAGAGTGGCATGACGCCTTGGTCCCAACGTGCGGCTGCCGCCCTGCAGTCCAGAGGTCATGCAGCGGCGGGCAGTGTGCGGTTCCGTTGCAGCATGGAGGATGTGCTAGCCCAATGGCGGGGCACTTTGTTTGGGGAAGCGGTCATGCCTGTGACCTGCATGCTACAGCATGCGTGCGGCCGGGCTTGCGCTGGTGATGAGACATGTGTTCCTGACCCCGATGCTGAACAGCAACACATTGGCTGTGGTTCTGAAGCGCGAGTCGTTGCGACGCACCTCTGCTTGAGGGGTGTTGCGATATAGGGTTAGGATCGCAGCTGCCAGCTGCAGGACGGTGATGACACACTTCGCTGAGCTTTGGCCGTGAGCGAGACTTACACCTCCTACTCATACTGAGTTCTGCTGCTGGTCGCATTCTTTATGCTTGGGTAGGGTGCCTGCTGCGGCCGCGTGTGATGACTCAGTCAAATGGGTAATTTGCGTCTGCCGCCTGGCTGACACATAAAGCGACTGATGCGCCTGCAGCAGCGCCTGCATAGCTGCGTGGTTCTAGAGCAGAGCGAGCATGTCCTGGTATTGTTGCATTTTACGGGTGTTATGCGCTTGGTCAGCTTGGCAGTTGTTGCGCTAGGTGCCTGACATAGCTCCATGCAATCATCATTCATTGACCACGTTGTCAACTTGTGAGACATGCGCGCGCGTGCGGGCCACCAGGGGCCTGCTGGCGCGCGCGCCGGACGACTACCGCTACCATGAGGGCCTGCGCGCGGCGCTGCGCCTGGCGCCGGACGCGGCCGGGTGCTGGTCGCCGCAGCAGCGCGCGCAGCTGGCCGAGCTGTACGATGCGCTGGCAGACGCGTACCCGCGCAGCAGCGCCGCGCAGCGCATCCCGCTCGACTTCAAGGCGCGCGGCCGCCGCGCTCGCTCTGTTCCTGCTCGACGAGCAGCCGGCTGCGCTGCTGGTGCAGCCGACGGGTGCACTGACCGTCACATGCTGATGGATGTCTGCAGTGCGACTCATCGGCGGGTGGCGCACAGGAGGGCGACGCGTTCGAGGCGGCAGCGGACGCGTACGTGCGGCGCTTCCTGGAGCGCGGCATCCCATCGCTGTTCTCCTCGCTCAAGGCGCTCTACAGGTACGGCCCGTTTGCGTGTCCCCGCCTGCTGCGCAGCCGGCCTGAGGTAGCGTGTTCATACAGCTGTCCAGGCCACATGCGCATCAGCGTACCTGCGCACAGCCTCTGCCACCACTGCGTTTGCCGTGTGAGCGAGACCTATTGTGGTGTACACCAAGCCAGACTAGGTTTGGTACAGCACGGCCGGGTCTGCCTGTGAAGACCGGCATGCACAGCTGATGCACACTGTGTCGCAGACGCTGCCCGGCTGCAGCAATTGTGCCCCCTGTGAGTTATCGCATGATGTCATCTGAATAGAGTTACCTAACCCTGCACTTTTTTATTCTCGTATGATCAGAAGGCGCTTGTGAAGCACCGACTGCGTGTGACATGCGCAACCAGTCCAGCACGGCCTCCGAGCGCGCGGCGGCGGCGCCGCGCAGGGACGAGGCCAAGCGCGGCGCGCTCGGCCGCCTGTTCGAGCGCCTGCACACGGCGCTGCTGCGCGACGGCGCGCTGCCGCCGCTCGGCGCGCGCGCGGCAGACCGCTGCGGCGCAGGCAGCGCGGCTACGGGACCCGCGCAGGCAGCAGAGCCCGGCGCGGCGCCCGGCGCCGCAGAGCCGGCAGCGGAGCCCCGCGGAGCCGCAGCGGAGCCGGATGGTGTGGCGTCCAGCTCTGGCGAGCCCGCAGATGAGGCTGTTGGCCGCACCGACCACGGGGAGCAGCTTGGCGCGGGGCCAGCGGCCGAAGGCGCTGAGTGCAGCGGCCGTGACCATGAGGGCGGCGGCGGCGGCGGCGGTGGCGGCGGCGGAGATAAGGACGGCCCCTTGGTGTGGACGCTGCTGTACCTGGCGCAGCACTACGACTGGCTGGGGCGGACAGGTGCGCCGGCTCTCCCTCATCCTGCTGGCATTCCCCTGGTCAGGAGGCATATTCTGCCAGTGCGCTGCCTACCAAGATTAACCCGGGGCAACCTGCGTACCAACAAGGGTTTATGATGAGCGTGCGTGATGACCACCAGCCATGCTATGAGCTTTCATCGCAGTGTGCAGCACGGCTGCCACCAGACAGGCGGCTCCGCCTGCCTGTTGTGGGTACTGGGACGCCCGCATCCCCGTGTTCAAGCGCCCATTTCTACGCAGGCATGACAGCCACGCCGGGCGTGTGTTACTAAGCAGTCAGGCAAGGGCGGAGGCGCGCGGCCGAACCTCCCCCTCGCAGGAAGCGGGCCTCTTGCCTTGAGTCCAAGGGCCCCGCGCGCGCGCGCAGGCGACGCGCTGGCGGCACTGGACGCGGCGGACGCGCTCGACCCCGACCTGCCGGAGCTCTGGACGGCGCGCTGCCGCGTGCTGAAGCATGCCGGGGACCTCGCCGGCGCAGCCGCGGCGGCCGTCAGGGCGCAGGACATGGATCTGGCGGACCGGTGCGCGCCCGGCCGGGCGCTGCGGGGGTGTTAAAGGGTCTCTCGTGCCCTGGAGCAGCCTGTGGGTGCAATAGACACAAACTATATTGCAGCCGCTGAGCTGCCCGCTCCTACACATGTGTGAGCCATCCTTGGCGGCGCGCCGCCTGCGACTGCACGGGCCTCACGCCTTGGGCGGGGTCTGCAAGGCTACAGCAGGATGTGCTGTGCTGCGCCGGCCCGGTCTTGCGATTGCGCCGGGTGTCGCCCACGCAAGGCGCCAGTGCAGCGCAGGCCGTCGCGGCGGGCAGCATGCACCGACATGTGCAACACGGGGCTCAGCACGGAGCACTGAGCCGCGCCCGCCTCGCCCCGCGCCAGGTTCCTGAACAGCGCGGCGGCCAAGGCGCTGTTCCGCGCGGGCGACGCGCGCGCCGGCGAGGCCATGGCCCTGCGCTTCACCAAGACCGGCGACCAGCCCAGCAACCTGACCGAGATGCAGGCCATGTGGTACGAGGTCGAGTCCGGCGCCGCCGCGGCCGCGCGGCGCGAGTACGGCCTGGTGCGCGCATCGGCTGGCTAAGGTTGCCGTGGGTAGCGCCCTAACAGGAGCTGCCAGGGGTAGGGTTGAGGTTATCCTACCTCAACCCTCCAAGCGGCTGCTGGCTCCTACCTCAAGCCTTCAATCCAAGCGGCCGGGCTCGCGCGCGCAGGCGCTGAAGCGGCTGCTGGCGGTGGAGAAGCACTTTGAGGACTTTGTGGAGGACCAGTTTGACTTCCACAGCTACTGCGTGCGCAAGATGACGCTGCGCTCGTACGTGGAGATGCTGCGCATGGAGGACCGCGTGCACGCCAGCATCTTCTTTGCCAAGGTGAGGCCCCGGGCGGGTGGCAGGCGGGTGGCAAACGTGTGCAAATGATGGTGCCCTCACTATTGCAGCGGTCGCTGATATTAAGGACGGCTGCGGGGCGGCGCTTGTCAGCCCGAACCTTGCCAGGAGGTGTGTGCCTGCACCCTTTCATCACGCGGTGGCCACTGCGCCCTGCGTTGGGGGTTAGGGCGCTAGAAGCTCCTGGGCATGGTGCAATCAAGCTCGGGAACGCATCTCTCGCCATAGACACTGGGGTCTGGCCAGCTGCTTGTAGCCGTCGCAAGCTGTAGAGACTGGTGGGCATTGAAGTGGCAGCCGGGTGATGCAAGCGTGTGCAAGCACCTGCTGCCGCGTGTGCTCGGCGCGACCGCGCACGGCGCGGCAGGCGGCGTGGGCGGCCGTCGCGGTGTACCTGGCGCTGGACGCGGCGCCGGCGGCCGCCGCCGCGAGCGCCAAGGAGGAGGAGGCCGCGCTGGCCGCGCTGTCGCCCGACGAGCGCAAGCGCTTCAAGCAGCGCCGGCGCAAGGTGCGGCCGGCGCGCGGGTCCCAGGGTCCGCAGGCTGCAGCGCGGGCAGGCCGTGCTGCGGCATCCCAAAACGCAGTCAAGCAGCGGCTGGGCTGCGGCGTGAGCGAGCAGGCTCTGCACTGGCTGCCACCATGCATGCAGCCTGCACCCGCGCACCCTGCAGTGACCCGCAGGTGTTCATCAGTCTACATAAGCTGTGTTCGGCGCTGAAAGGATGCGGCGTATGGCATTCGTCTTGGGCACATCCACTGCATTTTGGTCAGCGCGTATTACAGCCTGCTGAGGTGTTGTGCGCGGCATATGCTTGCATCTCCTTCACAGACTCCGCTGAGCCAACCCGCTCTGCCCTCGCGCAGGAGGAGCAGCGGCTGAAGAAGGAGGCCGACGGGCGCCAGCGCGAGGCCGACGAGCGCTCCGCGTCCGAGCGCGAGGCCGCCCGGGAGGCTGCCGCGCGCGAGGTGCGCGGCCGCCGGTCGGGCACGCGTGCCGCTGCTCGTGTGCCGGGACGCGTGTCTGCGAGGGCACAGCGGCGCGGGGCGGCTGGGCCACTTGTTGTGGTGTTCCGCGGGGGCGACCAGCCATGGCGGGCCCCGCGCCATCCGAGGGGGACAGCCCCCCTGTGCACCCTGCCTTGACACCGTAGGGGATGCATGCATGCGCCACCGGTCGCCGCGCCTGTAGAGCCGCGCGCGCGCGCCGGCAGGGCGGCAAGGGTGGCAAGAAGGCTGCGGCGCCGGCGGCCAAGGAGGCGGACGCCGACCCGCACGGCGCGGCGCTGGCGGCGGTGGCCGACCCGCTGGCCGAGGCCGCACGGCTGGCGCGCGCGCTCCGAGCGCACGCCGGCGGGCACCTGCGCACGCACGTGCTGGCGTTCGAGGTGCGCCGCCCGCCGCGCAGGCCCGGCAGGAGCCCAGGACGCGGGGCCGCGTCCATGTCAGCGATGGGTGTCAACGTCGGGAGTCCGCTGTGCGGCGAAACGTGGTCGCCGCCTACGCAATACGGCGGTCGTGACAGCCATGGCCTGAGGCTCCTGAGCGGGCACCGCGTCTGTTGCGGTGCACGAAGGCTAAAACTCGGAGCAAGCTGAGCTGGCGGGCGTGGCCGGTGCGCAGGTGGCGACGCGGCGTGGCCGGCGGCTGCAGGCGCTGCAGGCGGTGCGGCGCGCCGCGGAGCTCAGCGGGCCAGGCGACCCGGACGCGCACCGCCTGGCCGTGCGCTTCTGCCTGGCCGAGAGCCGGCCGGCGAACGGCGCGGCGCAGGCGCGCCTGCGGCCCCGGCGCCACTTGCCCGGCTCGGGCTTGAGTGGCGAGCCCATGAGGAATTCTGCAGCCCCTGCCTGGGTGCTCCAAGCCTGTTTGGGCTTGGCTGCCGCGAAGCAGGCTGGCGCGCGCCGTCGGCGCCGCCTCGCGGCGGCCGGGCCTGCTGAGCAGGCCACCCAGAGCCGACACGCGGACCACTTGCGGGTGCTTGTTCCAGGCGGCTGCGCGCCGGCCCGCAGGCCGCGCCGGAGGTGCGGGCAATCGCGGAGGCTGGCGCGGCCGCCATCCTGGGCGGCCGCAGCCTCGCCGACTTCAACGCGGCGTACCTGGCGCGGCACGGCGGCGGCTGCCTGCGCGCGCGCGCGGCGGCCGCGGAGGCGGCCGCGCTGCTCGCGCCGGGCGAGCGGCCGGCCGCGGCGGCGCTGCTGCTCGACGGCGGCGGGCCCGTCGGTGCGCACCCGCGTGGACAGCCCACAGCGTGCGCTCGCATGCAAATTGTGCGGAGCACCAGCCCCAGGAACTCTTGCAGGCGGAGCGTCAGGCAAGCACAGACCCTACCCTTACCCTCCTATTGTAGAGCAGGCGGCTCCCAGCTCGGCGCTCCACGAGCAGAGCCTGCCGCGCAGGCGGCGGCATCCCGGCGGAGGCGCTGCGCCACGGCGACTGCGTGGCGGCGCACGAGCTGCTGCGCGGGCCGCTCGCGGCGCCTGAGGCCGCGGCCGAGTGGCGCGCGCGCTGCGGCCGCGTGTTCCGCTGGTCGCAGTACTTTGACGGGCCGGAGCGCCGGCCGCCCACGACCGCGCCCGCCGCGAACGGGGGCGGGGCCGGCGCGGCACTGCCCGAGGCTGCGGCGGCCAACGGCCTGGCGGATGGGCTGAGCAAGGCTTCGCTTGGGGGCCACTGAGCGCGGCGCCGCTGCGCATGGCCATGCCTATGCCCGAGCTGCACATGCGCTGCTGTATGGTTGAGCGCGGTGCTGCGGCAGTGCCCTGTGAGGTCCCTCTCTGAGCTTGTCTGCGCGAGCTGGGGCGACGCCCAACCATGCTGCGCCGTGCGGGCCTCCTGAGGACCTCTGGATTGATAGCCTGCGAGTGTGCAGTGCCTGGGCGTGCCTGCGGCACTCGTGCATGATGTCATGCACTGAATGTGCCAGCGCTCTCTGGCTCTAGGCCGGATTAGCAGAGCGAGTAGCATGGCAGCTTGCTGCGTGCGGAGTGCGTTGGTAGAGGGGGAGTGTGAGCAGGTCGGTACCGAACAGTTTTAACGCGGGTCACAGCAGCCGCTGCTTTCTGCCGCACCAATTGCACAGACTTGAAGCAGGTGAGGGCAAGGAGCTCGGGCTCTGCGTGTTTCCCTTCACAGCCCTCATGTCAACTGCCGAGCTCGTCTGCTGACTGTGCACTGACCACACAGTGCGCAACGCCAGCACTTGGCTCTATGCGCTCACAAGTGTGAGACAACAGCGGCAACATGCACGCCTCCCTTGGCTGCCTGAGCGTCGCCCCTGCGCAGCCACTGGCAGCCTAGGGGGCCTGCGCCGCCGCGGGCTGCAGGAGGAAGCGGTGGTCGTAGCAGGCCACCGCGCGCGCGCCGGCCTCAAAGTACAGCGCGTCCTGGGGCTGCAGGAAGGCCGCCACGCGCTGCCTGCGCCCAGCGCACGGCCCGGGGCTGTGCGCACTGACATCTGATGCGGCGTTGTGCAGGCTGGCATGTCTGCCGGCGCTGCAGCGTGCCTTTCAGACAGCGCCTGGAACAACGCCGCACAAGCGGGGCACGCGCCTGACGGCCACCGAGCCGTCTGCGCGCTGCTGCAGGTCACGGACGACCTGGTAGTCGCCCGCCTGCCCGGCGCCCTTCGCCTGCGTGACCTGCGCGGCGGGCTTGGAGCGTCGGCGCGCACCCAGGGCCAGCCGACATGCGGGGGGCGCTGCGCAATGTTCGGCACGAGCAGTGCCGTGACGGAGAGGCGCAGGCTAACATGCTTCGACTTGGAGCATCTCGATCACGTCTCGCACGCCGCCCGGCGGCGACTGCAAGACCCGCACACCCTAATACATGAGGCGCGCCTGGCGAAAATTCTCGGCAGCCAAGAAGCGCCCGGGCGCGGGCGCGGCGCTGCTGTGCCGGGTCACAAACAGCTCCGCGCGCCGCGCGTCGGTCGCCTGCACCGATGCATCCTGCGCCGCCGCCCTGTGCGATCACCCGGCCTGGCCAGCTTGTAAGGGTGCTCATGACGTGGCCTGCAAAGGTCAGCATGCTGCGCTCAGCACAGAGACGCCTGGGCGCATGTCGGGGGCTCGCAGACGACGGGGAGGGGCTGTAGGACGAGGGCACAAGGCGGCTCATGCGTGCACGCCGCGCAGGCTGCCGACGCACGCCGCCGCGCCGCAACGGGTGCGCACCCGGCGCGGCGTCGTGAACTGCACGGTGATGCGGCCGGGGTCGGCCGCGCCGGCGCGCACGCTGAGCACGCTGCCCGGCCGCCCCAGGAACGCGTCCACCTGCTCCCGGATGTTGAACGCCCTGCGCGCGGCCCGGGGCGCTAGGCGCGTGGCGCGCGCTGCTGCTGCGCGCGCTGGCGTGGGGGGCGCCCCGCAGGCTTTGAGCAGCGCGGCGCGCGCGGCATGCACATAACAACGTATGCGGCGCATTGCCATGCGGTCATGCACTGCTATGCTGCTGTGCGGAGCTTGGGCAGCAACGCGCTCAACTTACAAGGCCCACACATACTCCACTTGACTTGCCGCTGCTACCCAATGATTTGCATGTCAACCTATCCAGGTCAGGTGGCAATGCTACTGTGGCATGCAAGAAGTGGAGGCCGCTTGAGCAAGTGCACGCGGATTTGGCTGAGCATTTGCTGGGCAGTCCACAGGCAGTGTGCACTGCAGGCGCTCTGTGGTTGCTGCACACAGCAGGTCACCTGTCGGGCACCGCGCTGCGCCCGTCCGCGCTCGCGGCATAGCGCTCCCTGTAGGCGACCGGCCGTGCCTCAGACGCGCCGACATCAGCCAGGGCCGCGATGAGCGACGCCTTGGTCACGCCTGCGCGGCGCCAGCCCGTGTGAGTGCCGTGGCGCGGCGTGCGCGCGAGCTCAGCAGCCTGTGGCTGGAGACAAGCTGCAGGTAGCATGTCGCGACACGGAAAGCCAAGGAGAGCCGGGTGTAGGGTATGGGGTTCCCTGCCCTACCCTGTACCCGCCAGCAAGCTGCATGGCAGAGGCTCCGAGGAATTATACGGGCGGCACGGTTGACGCCGACCCAGCGCACCGGGTGTAAGGCGGTTGACGAAGCGCTGGCCCAGGGGAAAGGCAACGCCGTCCAGGCGCACGGCCGTCACCCGCCACTCGCCCAGCAGCCAGCGCGGGTACTCAAGCAGCGGGCCCCGCTCGTCTGGCGCCCAGCCCGGGCCGGGGTTGCGGACCTGCTCACCGCGCCGGCAGCCTGTTTAGGGCCGGTCGCAGGAGCGCGCCCAAGTGCCTTTCAAGGAGTGGTGTAAAGCAAGCTGTGCGCTTGGATTAACAAGACTGCACACATATATATACAGGCTGCGGACCTGCCCAGCAGCATTGAACAGCTCCAGGAGCGCGCCGGCGTCCTTGCTGCCCGGCACCTGCGCTTCTTAGCCCGCGCAAAGGTGACGTGAGAGCGCGATGCAGTTGAAGGGGTGAGCCCACCCCAGACACAGCATTGACAGTAAACAGCATGCTGCGGATGCTCTGCACGCCAAATGCACACCTGTCAGAAGCAATGCGGCCAGCCAGTCGCGCCGCGTGGCGTGACATGTGACGAGCTTGCACCTCTGTGACCTCACAGAGCTTTGCTCAGAGCACCAGTGTAGACGCGTGTGTGCATGGGCCGCACGCGCATTGGCGACACAAGGCTGCCCCTTGCACAACTTCTGGCTGTGCAAAGCGTACTGGCAGCGAGTGTTAGATAGGGACTGGGCCAGCTGCAGGGGCTGCTCAAGAGAGGGCATGCGATGCTTCCTAGAACCAGCGCAGGTGTGGCGAACAGCAATGTATGAGACTAGCAAGGGCACTGCCCCTGCTGCAGGCTGCACAGCAGACAACGCTTTCTGGCCTTCCTGACAAAGTTTGCTCACTGATGTCTCTGCAGCAGGAATCCTGGTTGGCATGCAAGTGGCGATTTGCATGCCAATGCTAGTATGCCAATGCTAGTATGACATGGTGTGCACGAGAGCACATACAGTTCCAGGTGACGAACCAATCCAGCCACAGGCATGGACTGCTGTGGGTGCTTACCTCTTAATCAGTGGCACACAGACATGCCTTTACTTGGCCGACACATAACAGTGGTCTTTCACCAAGTCCAGCGCATGACTGGTTCAAAACATAGGCAAGGCACACGACAGTGCCTGAAACCTCTCAGCTATAACTCCCGTCTAGGTGCGCGACAGCCACGCAGCCATCGCAGCAACGCTCAGGCGCGCCTGTTCCATACACGAGCTGGCAATAGTCGTCATTTGGCCACTTGACAGTCGAACAGGTACTGGCACAGGCCCTGACTGCGGCGCCCCTGCAGCACCGCGCCGCGCCGAGCTGGAAGACTGGTACACCGCCGCGTCATGCCTGCACGTCTGCACACTCTTCGAGGCCCACGCAGTCGCTGTCGGAGCTGCCCGCCTGCGCAGCCTGCCGCCGCTCGCGCTCCGCGCTCCGCTCCGCAGGCGTCAGCGGCACCTCGCCTGACCCCGCAAGCGCCGTTTGGACGACAGTCCTCGCTACAGCAGTCTTGTAGGCCGCTGCATGGAAAGGTCAGGGGCAATGCGCTGCTGACTACTCTCACAGCGCTCGCCATGCCATGCACGCCATGCAACCTTCTTTCATGTCTGCTTCTG
>JAABUV010002334.1_pt1 | contig 25921 bp, 22 predicted proteins | sample 5559971 | NCBI WGS metagenome assembly JAABUV01 (sample SAMN10711881, study PRJNA513362) | rock metagenome | isolation source: Antarctica rocks | place: Antarctica: Victoria Land, Knobhead nord | collected 2015-12-19
GCATCGGGGGCCTCCGGGTGCGATGGAGTCGTCAAGCAACGCCATCATGCCGGGAGGCCCTTTTCTACTCAAGCCCTTCGCTCTCCTGGGTTTACCCTTGGCTTAGTGCCATTCTGAACTGACACCGGATTCTTTGCCCAGGACTTGACATTAACATGCTCGATCACAATTCCTCCCCCCGATTCCCTCAAACTCGTCGGTGGTGACAAGGTGAGCGTCGCTCTCGGATCGTATAATCCAAGCTATTTTGTTGTCTACTCACAAGGAGTTGCGTGCAGATATAACGCAACTATAGTTCAAGAGTTGATAGGAACTACTCAAATGCTCATTTCTGTGAACGGGAAGACCATGATGGGAACGGATAAAACCAAGCACGATTATGTACCGAAAACATCTAACGACCCAGATTTTTTTACAAGCAACGCTTTCGTCACGGATAGAAAAATAGCTTACGGGTCCACTCCTGTCAGCTTTTCCTACAATACGGTCGGACCTGGCAATGCTTTTATCAGTTCCAAACAGTCGTTTCGATTTTACACAAAAGATCCATGCGGTAAAGAAAAGACTTACCCATGTTCCACGACATATCAAATTAAATTCATTAATCAAGGAAACGGAAACTATTCTATAGAACACCAATGAAGCTGCTGGAACGATCAAACCATCAACTTTCAGGGACTCTACGATGAATTTTCTCCGAGTTCGGATCTCGATCGCTGCCTCGGCTTTGTTCTTGGTCTTCGGCAGCGTAGTGGTCCTGGCACAGCAACGGGCCACAACCATCCCCAAGGCATACGAAAAGGGTGCCGAGATGGCTCGCTTTCCCATGAATAGAAGGGACTTTTCCCTCACATATATCGCGGCAATGACAGTCGGCGTCGATCCGCAATTACAGCTTGACGCCCAAACTCAACTATTATATCAGCAGATGGCGACCACACTCGACGGATACGCCAATGTTCCGGACAGCCGTGTGACGTATTACGGGGCTGTCAACAATCAAGGGAATTACTCAATTGCAGGCTGGGGGGCGTTCGTGGAGGGTGTCCAGTCCGACGGTAACGGCGGATACAATGTAAATCTTAGCGTAACACCCTCAGTGATTGATAGTACATATGGATTGAACACCATTATCTTCGATCTCAATTACTCGGAAAGTTATAACATCAATAACGGGGTGATCAATTACCTCAACTCTGCCGACCCGGGAGGGCAATCGGGGCAGTTGCCCATCATCGTCCAGATGTAATTGCAGCCCGCCGAATGGGAAGTAACGCCGGATTTTGGTTGGAGCCGGTTATTATCCGCAGCGTGCGGTAGAGCTGGTCACAGGTAATAGGAAAGAATCCGGTGTCAGTTCAGAATGGCACTAAGCCAAGGATAAACCCAAAAGAAAGAATTCTTTTTGATGCCTCGCCGCCCTGGTCGGCGATGGTGGCGGGCAGCAGGAAGCCGTCGCTGCCGGTGGTTAATGCGGTAGCATGTAATGAAGGGTAACGCTCGCCGCTCATTGCACCTCCGGGAAAGAATCCGGTGTCAGTTCACTTTTCTGGCAGAAAAGTGAACTGACACGAATGGCATTAACTTAAGCGCAAATTCTTTATGCCAAAGCATTTGCGTGGCGGTCGCGATGGTTCGCGATTAAATTATGCTAATATTCGGTTTATTCAGATTGTTCGGATTGCACGGGATTTTCATTAAATTCAAAAAATTACAATATGATAACCTATCTGGTTAAGTCCGGCCGAAACTATCGTAAGTCGACTGGAAATAACAGGTTACGCTTAACTTAGTGCCATTCTGAACTGACACCGGATTCTTTCCCGGCATCGACTTCGGAATAGATGGCGACCAGCGGGCCGGTGTCGATCAGCGACCGGTCAGTCACGCCCGAAGCCTTCCATATGGACCGGGTTGGTGCTCAGGTCGGCGGGCAGGCCCTTGACCGACCCGTGGATGCCGAGCCGCCGGGCGAGATCGTAGCAACTCTCCTGCGGTAGCGGCTGCCGGTAATGCTCCTCCAGGAGCAAGCGGACGATGGCGGACGGGCTGACGCCTTTCGCCTTGGCCTCGGATTCGAGCCGCTGCTTGAGCTGGCTTTCCACCCCGACGTTGATGCGTTCCATTAATCCTCCCTCGCTTGGCAGAGTCAGACAATACCACGCCTGTCAGACAAAGGCAACGGCATCGTCTCCCCCATCCACGCAATTACACACCCATTCCATTTGACTTTGCATAATCCGCTTTATCGGAAACCAATCGAAGGCCGGAGTCAAGCGGCGAGTGCATGCAATCAGAGGTTTGAATTGCAAGCGGCCGAGAAGCGTGCCAGTCATAGCCAATCTGGAGGGGAAATGGCGACGCACGGGCGAAAGACGCCTACAGAGGCTCGGGGTCAGACTTGGTTTTTGATTTCTCGGCGCATCCCTCAGAGATTCGGATTGGGCCCTCATCTCCTCGAACGTCATGCCGAGCCCGACCCCTTGACGCTTGAGCACGCCATCCGTCTCGTAGCGGCTGAGCCCGAGGGCCTGGCCGATCTAGAAGTGCGAAATCCGATGCTGCCGGTCAAGGTCCACGAGATAGGCCCCCTTCGCCTCGGCGTTCAGGTCGGCCCCGTCGGCGGTCAGTTCGTGCTCGATGTCCTGGGGAATCTCGAAGCTAATGTTCATGACGGCTTTTTCCCCTGGCATCAACCATTCAAGAACGACAAACTCTGATTCATAAAAACGTGTTCAGATTTCGGGAGGATCCGGTTCCTCCCCGCCCAGGTCCAGCGGGCCGACCTGGGCGGCGTCCGTGACCCGCTTGACGACCAGGGTGGCATACGCCCCCTTGGGCAGCTCGAAGCCCAGGGAAAGCTTCACCCGGCCGGGGTACAGGTCGTCCGTGGCGGACACGTGGGTCAGCCCTAGCGGGAAGAACAGGGCGGGGCGGACGCCCTTGGAGAAGAAGACGTCCTTGAGGTGCTTGACCCGGATGTCCTCCCAGGCAAGGCCGAAGCCGCCGACCACGTCCAGGGCCGAGTCGCGGACCGGGCCCTCCTCGGGCAAGGGGGTCCGCGAGGCGGGCAGCGGGAGCCGGGCGGCGGTCAGGGCGGCGGCCTGGTCGGGGTCCAGGCCCCGGTGAATCGGGAGCACGGCGGCCTTGAACTCGACCGTCGCCCGCTGATCGGGCCGGGTGGTCCGCTCGATCAGCCGGGCCAGCAGGAGGTTCCAGAGGTGGCTCTGGAAGGCGGAGAAGTAGAGCGACCTGAGCTCGCGGCGGAGCCGGGCGAAGGCGCCCCGGAAATCGGTCGGGTGGTCGACCAGGTACGTCACCAGGCTCCGGGCGTGCGACCTCGGAAGCCGGGCCTTGGCGGCGGGCCAGTCGCCCCAGGTCTCGCGGAGGATCGCCTTCTCGGCCCTGGCGTCGGGCCGGTCGGAGGCGTTGGGCTCGGCGATCGCCAGCCGGAGGGCCTTCTCGTGGTCCCCCGCCAGCCAGGCCCGCGCGATGAAGTCGCCGTCATAGCCGACCGAGCCGAACCGCTGGTCGTCAAAGTAGTTGGGCAGGCCGTCGCGGGGGAGCTCGCCCAGCGCGACCTCGGCCGCCGCGGCCTTCTCGGCCGTCAGGTCGCGGAGGACCACGTCGAACCGGTTGCCCCGGAAGGCGTTGGGCCCATAGGGATGCGAGAGCCGGCCCAGCGGCTCCAGCTCGACCCCCCGCTCGCGGTAGCCGCGATCGGGGCCGTCGAGGATCGTCAGGTACTGGATCGTGACCGCGTGCCGATCCTTCAAGCCCCCGTAACTGATCTGCTGGCCCGAAAGGTTCCAGCGCCGGCGGACCTCCTCGATCGCCTCCAGCGTCCCGACCCCGCGTTTGGTCAGCCGGTAGAAGCCGAACCGGCCCCGGTCGCCCCCCTGGACCAGGGGCAATTCCTCGACGCGGAAGTCCTCGGGCTGGCGCTTGAGCTTCATCTCCCCATCTTAACCCGGCCCGGACCCGGCCGCGAGGGGAGGGGCTGACCGCCGGTCGGGCCTTCGGGTAAGCTCGGGACGACCCGCCGCGCCGGTCCAGGGAGCCCAACGATGCCCGATTTCCCCCCATTGCCGATCATCACCACGCCCGGCCGACCGTTCCCCGAACTGCCCGTGGTCACGCCCGCCCCGCCCCGGCTGACGCTCCAAGAGAAGTATGGCGGCCTGTATTACCTGGGGATCGCCGGACTCGTCTTCTCGATCGGCCTGGTCGGGAAATTCGCCTACGACATCTGGGTGACGCGCGACTTCTGGACCGCCATCGCGACCCTCCACGACGAGAAGCGCTCCGAGCCCGAGCGGATCCGGGCGGCCTGGGCGGTCGCGCGACACCCGACGGCGAACGACCGCCAGCGATTCGACATCGCGGTCCGCAAGGACCTGCCCCGGCTGGCCCGCTACGTGATCGCCGAGGGGCTCACCTCCGAGGCGATCCGGGCCGACCCCAAGGGTTACGCCCTGATGGTCGCCCGGAGCGAGGGCTGGCCCGACTGGCTCCGGCTCCTGATGGCCCGCCCGATGGCCTACGGCGTGGGCGAGGGATACCGGATCGCCGGGGAGCCGCTCGACCTCCTCCGCGAGCACAAGGACCCGGCCATCGCCCTCTGGGCCACCTATACCCGGGCCGCGATGCCCCCCGGCGATTCCCCCGCCGCGCGAGCCCTCGAAGCCGCCACCGCCGGCCCGGGACCCTTCCAACCCCTGGCCGCCTTGCTCGACGCCGCCGCCAAGGCCGACGGCCAGATCCGCCTCAAGAAGCTCGACGAGGCCACCGCCTGGGTCCGGACCCACCATCCCGAAGCCCTGGAGGTCTGGAGCGGGTGGGCCGAGAAGGACGGCCAGCTCATCGGCCCGGCCACCGGGTCGCCCTCGGCCGGCCCGGGTTGATCCCGATCGTCGGCCCTTGCTTCCCTCAATGGAGCCGGGGGTCGACCGCCGCGAGGATCGCGCTCACGGCCTGCTGGTTGAACCCCTTGAAGCCATCGCTCCGCTGGAGGTCTTCCAGGTGGCTGCCGATGGCTCCCTCGGCGAGGAACCTGGCGTGTTGGGCGGCGTCGATGGTTCCTTGGTCCCGGGCCCGGTCGAGCCTCCGGGGGTCGACCGCCCAGCGCTCGCCGGCGGTGAACGCCTGGCGGAGGAAGGGGAAGTCGGAGAAGGGTTGCATCACCTCGATCCCGGCCTCGGCCTGGAGGTCGTCGCGGAGCGCGTCAAAGTCGAACTGGGCTTCGAGGTGGTGCATCCCGGCTTCGAGGATCGACTCGCCGTGGAGCGCGACCCAGAGCCCGACCGTGTTGGGCCGGGGGAGGTCCGGCAGGGCGTGGCGGGCGAAGTCGTGCGTGGCCTCGTCGGGGGCGAGGTCGAGGTCGGCGAAGATCACCACGCCGGTCGTCGGGTGCTCCAGGATCTGCGCCCCCCAGCCGGCGTGCTCGCCCGCGTGGAACCGCTCGCGGGGCACGAAATTCAACCGTTCGAAGATCGCGATCAGCCGGGGGAAGAACCGCCTCGATGAGCGGAACGTATGGTGGTCGTGGTTCGCCCACCCGAGCCCGAGCCGGTCCTGCCTGGCCTTCTGGACCCGCGCCGCCCGGTTCCTCGACTCCCAGTAGGTCCGTTCGGCCTCGAAGATCAGGTGGCAAGCCAGGTCCGGGCTCCCGGCCAGCTCGATGACCCGGTCCAGGGTGGCCTCGGTTGCGTCGAACCCCTCCGCGTCGTCGTCGAACCGGCGGCGGCGGCCCTCCCAGATTTCCCGGGCCGCCAGGGCATCGCGGGCCGAGTGCGGGGTCATCCGACCGGCCCGGGCCATCGAGCTGGCGAACGGGTCGAACCCCGCGTAGCCCCGACGCTCGACCACTGCCAGAGTCGTCCCCGAGCCCGGGACCCGCCCGGACCGATACGGCCCCATGGGATAGCCCTGGACCGCGAGCCCCAGGTCATGGGCCCGAGAGAAGGCCGGGACCGACTCGACCTTGATGGCGACCTCGCGGACCTCCGCCCCCGGACCGGGCGCGACGGCGACTCGGGGGAACATCCCGCCCTCGTGGGAGAAGACCGGAGAACCCGTCGCGTACGGGTCCGCCTGCCGGACGAACCCCAGCCCCGCCAGGGTCCGGGCCAGCCCCGGGACCTCGCCGATCACCAGGTGGTCGACCCAGTCCGGGAACCGGGTGCTCGTCTGGCGGGCCATCCGCTCGGCGAGCCCGGCGGCGAACGCATTCCCCGCCAGGCCCGAGGCGATCTTGCCATCGACGAACGCCCCGGTCTCGGGCCACCGCTTCCAGTCGAAGGCCGGGGCGGGTTCGGTCAGCGTGGCCATGGGCGGGGCTCCGGTCGTGGGTCTCGGCTCTGCCAGCATTCTAGTGTCCCTGGCACGAAGCAACGCAACAAATCCTCTTGTTCATAGTTAATTCTATCACAATCTATGGATGACTTAAAATTCTCCGATGGGTCACCATCTTGTGGGTTCGACTCCCACCGCCGGCACTGATCGAGGGTCCTGGAAAGCTCGGCCCCCTTGCTCGACCTGGATGCCGGGCCCGCGTCCAGGGAAAGAAACTTTCGGGTCCAACGAGCGTGCCATTCGACACGGCCGGGCCTCGGGAATGGCCGATCTGGCCGTTACCAGGGCCTCGCCCGACGCCGTGGTCTTGCGGTAAGCTGTAGACCTAGCGTCAGTTCGGAAATCGATCCGGTACGGTACGACTCTCGCCGGGCGGCGAGGCGCCGGATCCTTGGAGTCTGAAGGCGAGCGGGCCCCAGGCGAGTGGGCCGGCCGCCCATCTCGTCGGGGAGAGTCGATGTCAACCGCCGCGAACCCGCAGCAGTATTCGTTCCAGGCCGAGATCAAGCAGCTCCTGCACCTGCTCTCCCATTCGCTCTATCAGAGCCGCGAGATCGCCGTCCGCGAGCTGGTCTCGAATGCGTCGGACGCCCTGGACAAGATGCGGTTCGTGGCGATGACGGACCAGGCCCATCGCGAACCCGGTGCCCTGGAGATCGTGGTCGAGGGGCGTCCCGAGGCCCGCGAACTGGTCATCCGGGACAACGGGATCGGGATGACCCGCGAGGAGCTGGTCGCGAACCTGGGCACGATCGCGCGGAGCGGCTCGCTGGAGTTCCTCAAGGACGCCTCGGCCTCGGGTAAGGCCGACGTCTCGCTGATCGGGCAGTTCGGCGTCGGGTTCTACGCGGCGTTCATGCTCGCCGACCGGGTCCGGGTCCGGTCGCGGAGCTACCGCGAAGGGTCCGGGCACGAGTGGGAGTCGGACGGCTCGGGGACCTTCACGGTCGTCGAGGCCGAGGGCCTCGCCCGGGGGACCGAGGTCATCCTGCATCTGAAGGACGATGCCAAGGAGTTCGCCGACGACTCCCGGATCCGGACCGTCTTGAAGACATATTCGGGCTTCGTCCCGCACCCGATCCGGGTCGACGGCCAGGTCGTCAACGACCAGAAACCCATCTGGGTCGAGCCCAAGGGGCAGGTCACCGACGAGCAGCACGCCCGGTTCTACCAGTACCTGACCCACCGGGCCGACGAGTCGCCGCTCTGGCACCTCCACATGGCGGTGGACTCGCCGATCCAGTTCCGGGCGATCCTGTATTGCCCGAAAACCAACGTCGAGCGGCTCGGCTTCGGCCGGCTGGAACACGGCCTGAACCTTTGCGCCAAGCGGATCCTGGTGCAGGGCGACTGCCGCGACCTCCTGCCCGAGTACCTCCGGTTCCTCCACGGGCTGGTCGACTCCGAGGACCTACCGCTGAACGTCTCGCGGGAGACGCTCCAGGACAATTCCGTGATCCGGAAGATCCGGGGCGTCCTGGTCAAGGGCGTCCTCGACAAGCTGACCGCGATGGCCGAGAAGGAGCCCCAGGAGTATCTCGATTTCTACCGCCAGTTCGGCCCGACCCTCAAGGAAGGGATCGCCGTCGACCCGGCCAACCGCGACCGGGTGGCCAAGCTCCTCCGGTTCGCCTCGTCACGTTCCGAGGACGGCTCGACGCCGACCGGGCTGGACGACTACGTCCGGCGGGCCCCCGAGGGGTCCAGGGCGATTTATTTCCTCGGCGGCCCCGACCTCGCCTCGATCCGGAAGAGCCCCAACCTGGAAATCTTCCGGAAGCGCGACCTCGAAGTCCTCCTCCTGGCCGACCCGATCGACGAGTTCGTCGTGACCTCGCTCCACCAGTACGACGGCCGGACCTTGACCTCGATCGACTCGGCCGACCTGGAGTTGCCCGGTTCCGAGCCCGCCGAGAAGCTCGAGGACGAGCCGACCCCCGCCGGCGACTTCGGCAGGGTCCTGGACGTGTTCCGCGAGGCCCTCGGGAGCCGGGTCGAGTCGGTCCGGGCCTCCAAGCGACTGACCGACAGCCCGTGCTGCCTGGTCACCGCCGACGGCGGCCTGAGCCTCCAGATGCAGCGCCTCCTGAGGCAGAACAACCGCGACTTCCCCACCTCGAAGCGGATCTTCGAGGTGAACCCCGACGCCCCTCTGATCCGACGTCTCGCCACGCTCTCGGCCAACTCCGGCAACGAGCCCTTCCTCCGCCAGTGCGCCCTCCAGCTCTGGGCCAACACCATGATCCTCGAAGGCGAGACCGCCGAGCCCGAAGAGATGGTCGCCCGGGTCCAGTCGATCATGGAGCAGGCGGCGCAGGCAAAGACGTCGATCATTCTCTGACGGAGAAGAGTCGGGACCGCGGCCTCTTCGTCCTGACGCGGGGCAGCCTCTCCTCCCTTGTCCGCGCCGAGCCCAACGATTAGTCTGAGAGAGACCCGCCCGCACGCCCGCCATCGACCTCGCGAGGGTTCGCCCCGCTGTTCGACCCGATCGGCCAGGAGGAAGTGACTCGCCCATGATGATTTCCGGCGGACTGCTCCTCGGGCTCGGCCTGGTCGCCCTCGGCGAAAACGGGGCGGCGGGATCGCTCCCGGCGGCGGCGGCTCGTCCGGTCGAATTCGACCGCGACGTCCGGCCGATCTTCGCCGCCTCCTGCCTCGGCTGCCACGGCCCGAAGAAGCAGAAGGGGGGGCTCGCCCTCCACCGGAAGGCCCCCGCGCTGGCGGGCGGCGACGACGGCCCGGTGATCGTCCCCGGCAAGTCGGCCGAGAGCCGGCTGCTCCGCTACGTCGCCGGGCTCGACGACGACCACCCGATGCCCCCCGACGGGGCCGGTGAGCCGCTGACGCCGGGGCAGGTCGGGGTCCTCCGGGCCTGGGTCGAGCAGGGGGCCGCCTGGCCCGACGACCCCAAGACCGGGGCCGCCGGGACCTCCGATCACTGGGCCTTCCGCCGCCCGGACCGGCCCGAGCCGCCCTCGGTCCACGAACCGTCCTGGGCCCAAAACCCGATCGACCGCTTCATCCTGGCCCGGCTGGAGCGCGAGGGGCTCCGGCCCTCGCCCGAGGCCGACCGGGCCACACTGATCCGCCGCCTGGGCCTCGACCTCGTCGGGCTCCCGCCCACCATCGCCGAGGTCGACGCCTTCGTCGCCGACCCTCGCCCCGACGCCTACGACCGGCTGATCGACCGCCTGCTCGCTTCGCCCGGGTACGGCGAGCGCTGGGCCCGCCGATGGCTCGACGGGGCCCGGTACGCCGACACCAACGGCTACGAGAAGGACCGCGAGCGGTCGATCTGGCCCTATCGTGATTGGGTCATCCACGCTCTGAACGACGACATGCCGTTCGACCGCTTCACCGTCGAGCAGATCGCCGGCGACCTCCTGCCCGATCCCTCGCCGGCGCAGAGGGTCGCCACCGGGTTTCACCGGAACACGATGATCAACGAGGAAGGCGGGATCGACGTCGAGGAGTTCCGCTTCGTTTCGCTGGTCGACCGGGTCGCCACCACCGGGGCGGTCTGGCTCGGCCTGACCATCCAGTGCGCCCAGTGCCACACCCACAAATTCGACCCGATCACCCAGCGCGAGTATTATCGGTTCCTCGCCTTTTTCGACAACGTCGACGAGCCCGACCTCGACCTGCCCGACCCCGCCATCACCGCCCGCCGGGCCGAGGCCGAAGGGAGGATCGCCGCCCTCGAAGCCGGCCTGGCCGACCGATTCCCCGACCGAGGACCCGCCCGGTCCTGGTCCGTCCTGGCCCCCCGGCGGGCCTCCGCCACCTCGGGCGCGACCCTGACGATCCGCCCCGACGGCTCCGTCCTCGCCTCGGGGGCGACTCCCGCGACCGATCGGTACGAGGTCGAAGTCGAGGCCGACCTCGCGGGGGTCTCCGCGATCCGCCTCGAAGCCCTGGCCGACCCCGCCCTGCCCCGCGACGGGCCCGGCCGGGCTCCCAACGGCAACTTCGTCCTGACGAAGCTATCCGCGACCGACGACGAGGGCCGCCCGATCCTCCTCGCCGGGGCCGAGGCCGATATCTCCCAGCCCCACTTCGACGTGGCCGGGGCTTCCGACGACGACCCCGCCACCGGCTGGGCCGTGGACGCCGGCCCGGGCCAGCTCAACAAGGACCACGCCGCCACCTTCCGGGTCGAGGGCCAGCCCCTCCCGGCGGGCAAGGCCCGGCTGACCTTCCGGCTCGATCAGGGACACGGCGAGGCCCACACCCTGGGCCGGTTCCGGTTCTCCGCCGGTCGCGACGCCTCGGGCCTGTCCGGGCCGCCCGAAGGCCCCCGCCGGGCCTGGCTCGAAGCCCGTCGGAAGGAGTGGGAGGCGGGCCTGAAGCCCACCCGATGGTCGCCCCAGGTCCCCTCGAAAGTCGTCTCGGCCAAGCACGCGACGATGAACGTCCTCGGCGATCGGTCGGTCCTGGTCTCCGGCGACAAGCCAAACAACGACACGTACCATGTCGAGGTCCCGGTCGACCAGGCGGGAATCACCGCGATCCGGGTCGAGGTCTTGCCGGACGAGAGCCTCCCCGATGGCGGCCCCGGCCGGGCCCCGCTGTTCTCGGTGGGGAACTTCCTGCTGACCGAGTCCGAGGCCGCGCTCGCCTCGCCCGACGGGGTGGTCGTCCGCCCGGTCGCGATCCGCGACGCCTCGGCCGACTTCGAGGAGAAGGGCAAGCCAGCCGCCGCGACCATCGACGGCAAGACCGACACCGGCTGGTCGATCGCCGGCGGGGTTGGCAAGGCGCACGCGATCGTCTTCCGCCTCAAGGATCCGATCGTCGCCGAGCCCGGATCGCGGCTGGTCCTGACCCTGCATCAGACATATATCCACCAGACCACCATCGGCCGGTTCCGGGTCTCGACCACGCTCGACCCCGAGCCGCCAGGGGCCTCCGGCCTCCCCGCCGAGGTCGAGGCGATCGCGCGAGTCCCGGCCGATCGGCGATCGCCCGAGGAGTCGCGGGCGATCGAGCGCCATTTCCTGTCGGTCGCCCCCGAGATGGCGCAGGCCGTCGCCGAGATCACCGCGCTCCGGAAGGCGGTCCCCCGGTTCCCGACCTCGATGGTGATGGTGGAGCGTCCCCCGTCGGAGGCCCGGACGACCCACGTCCACCGCCGGGGCGAATTCCTCCAGATCGGAGAACCCGCCAAGCCCGGGATCCCCGGAGTCCTCGCGCCCCTGCCCGGAGGGGTCAAGGCCGACCGCCTGGCCCTGGCCCGCTGGCTCGTCGCCGACGAGAACCCGCTGGTCGGCCGGGTCGTGATGAATCGGGCCTGGCAGGCGTTCTTCGGCCGGGGCCTGGTGGCGACGGTCGAGGACTTCGGAACCCGGGGCGAGCGGCCCACCCATCCCGAGCTGCTCGACTGGCTGGCCACCGAGTTCCCGGCTCGGGGCTGGAGCCAGAAGGCCATCCACCGGCTGATCGTCACCAGCGCGACCTATCGCCAGTCCTCGAAGGCGTCGGGCGACCTCATGGCCCGCGACCCCCGGAACGAGCTCCTGGCCCGGGGCCCCCGGTTCCGGGTCGATTCCGAGGTCGTCCGCGACATCGCCCTGTCGGCCGCCGGCCTGCTCGACCCCCGGGTCGGCGGCCCGAGCGTCTTCCCGCCCCAGCCCGACGGCGTGACGGTTCTGTCTTACGGGCAAGTGACCTGGCCGACCAGCCAGGGGCCCGACCGCTACCGCCGGGGGCTCTACACCTACGCCAAGCGGACCGCCCCGTTCGCCGCCTTCGCCACCTTCGACGCCCCGACTTCCGAAGTCGCCTGTGTCCGCCGCGAGCGGTCGAATACGCCGCTGCAAGCCCTGACGCTCCTCAACGACCCCGCCTTCGTCGAGGCCGCCCGGGCGCTGGGGCGCCGGGTGGCGACCGAGGGACCGGGCGACCCGGTCGGTCGGGCCCGGCTCGCGTTCCGGCTCTGCGTGGGCCGGGAACCATCGGAGGACGAGGTCGCCCCGATCGTCGCGTTCCAGGCCCGGCAGGCGGCCCGGATCCGGTCGGGCGAGCTGAAGGCTCCGAAGATCAACGGTCCGGCCCCGGCGGGCGACCCGATCGAACTGGCGAGCTGGTCGGTGGTGGCCCGGGCCCTGCTGAACCTGGACGAGACGATCACCAAGGAGTGAGCGCCATGGCCTCCGGACCCCTCGACCGCCGGGCGGTCACCCGACGCCACTTCTACCGCGAGTGCGGCGTCGGCCTCGGCAAGATCGCGCTGGCCTCGCTCCTGCTGGGATCCCGGCGGTCGATCGGGGCATCGCCCGACCCACTGTCCCCCCGGCCGCCGCACTACGCCCCCAAGGCCAAGCAGGTGATCTACCTGTTCATGGCCGGCGCCCCCAGCCAGCTCGACCTGTTCGACCACAAGCCCGCCCTGGCCCGGTTCGACGGCAAGCCGGTGCCGGCCGAGGTCGTCAAGGACCAGCGCTACGCCTTCATCCAGCCCGACGCCAGCCTGATGGCCTCGCGGTTCCGGTTCGGCAAGCACGGCCGGTCGGGCGCCGAGCTTTCCGAGATGCTCCCGCACCTGGCCAAGGTGGTCGACGACCTGGCGATCATCAAGTCGGTCCACACCGATCAGTTCAACCACGCCCCCGCGCAGATCCTGGTCAACACCGGCTCGTCGCTCCCGGGCCGCCCGAGCATGGGGTCGTGGGTGACTTACGGCCTCGGGAGCGAGGCGGCCGACCTCCCCGGCTTCGTCGTCCTGTCCTCGGCCGGCGGGACCAGCGGCGGCGTCGCCAACTGGTCGTGCGGGTTCCTCCCGGCCGCGTATCAGGGGGTCCCGTTCCGGTCCAAGGGCGACCCGATCCTTAACGTCGCCAGCCCCTCGGGGTACGACCCCCGCCTCCAGCGCGACACCCTCGACCTTGTCCGGGGCCTGAACCAGACGCACCTCGGGGCCGTCGGCGACCCCGAGATCGAGGCCCGGATCGCCTCGTACGAGCTGGCCTACCGGATGCAGACCAGCGCCCCCGAGCTGATGGATCTCAAGGGCGAGTCGCGCGAGACCCTGGAATTGTACGGGGCCGAACCCGGCGAGGCGTCGTTCGCCAACAACTGCCTGCTCGCCCGCCGGCTGGTCGAGCGCGGGGTCCGGTTCGTCAACCTGTACCACGAGGGCTGGGATCACCACTCCGACGTCGCCGGCGGCTTGAAGAACCAGTGCGGCCAGACCGACCGAGCCTCCGCCGCGCTGGTGACCGACCTGAAACGCCGGGGACTCCTGGACGACACCCTGGTCGTCTGGGGCGGCGAGTTCGGCCGGACCCCGATGGTCGAGTCCAACGCGGCGCTGGGCCGGAGCCTGGGGCGCGACCACCACCCGCAGGCGTTCTCGATGTGGTTCGCCGGCGGCGGGATCAAGCCCGGGATCACCCTGGGGGCGACCGACGACCTGGGGTTCCACGTCACCGAGGACCCGGTCCACGTCCATGACCTCCAGGCCACGATCCTCCACCTCCTGGGGATGGACCACACCCGCCTGACCTACAAATCCCAGGGCCGCGACTTCCGCCTGACCGATGTCAGCGGCGTGGTCGTGGACAAGCTCCTCGCCTGAGGCCCCGACCATGAACCAAGGACTTGCCGGCCAGGTGGCCCTGGTGACCGGGGCCTCGCGCGGCCTCGGGGCCTCGATCGCGCTCAGCCTGGGGAGACGTGGAGCCCGGGTCGCCGTCAACACCTTCGGGAGCCCCGAGAAGGCCCGGGCCGTGGCCGACGCGATCCGCGATCAGGGCGGCGAGGCCGAGGTCTTCAAGGCTGACGTCCGCGACGAGGAGCAGGTCCGGGCGATGGTTGCCGCCGTCGAGGGGCGATTCGGCCCGGTCGAGATCCTGGTCTGCAACGCCACCGGTCCGCAGCCGTTCGTCCGGCTCGAAGACCTGACCTGGCGGCACTGCCTGGACCAGCTCGAGTTCTTCGTCAAGAGCCCCCTGCTGCTGGCCCAGGCGGTCGTCCCGGGGATGAAGGCCCGCAAGGGGGGCCGGATCATCCAGATCGGCTCGGAGGTCTTCGAGAAGGGGATCCCCCAGTTCTCCAACTACGTCCAGGCCAAGGGCGCGCAGCTCGGGCTGACGAAGTCCTGGGCCAACGAGCTGGCCCCCTGGCAGATCACCGTCAACCTCGTCGCCCCCGGCTGGATCCCCACCGAGCGCCACGCCGGGGACTCCCAGGAGATGAAGGACGCCTACGCCGCCGGGGTCCCGATGAAGCGAATGGGCGTGCCCGAGGACATCAGCGAGGCCGTCGCCTTCCTCGCCTCCGACTCCGCCCGGTTCATCACCGGCCAGCGGCTCTCGGTCAATGGCGGGAACACGGTCGGCTGAGCCTCGCGAGCGATGGAATCAGCTCCGGATCGTCGTCGGATCTGCGACCTCTGGGGAAACCGGAGGGGATCGATCGGCGCCGGATTCACGGGTCGGCCCGCAGGGGCTTGAGGAATTCGGAACGCTTGCGGTGCATCTCCTCGATGGTCCTGCCCTGCATCGCTCGGATCCCCGCCAGGGCGCCTTCGGCCCATTCGGGCCGCCGCCCGATCGCCGCGGCGATTGAATCGGCCAGGGAGGCGACGTCACCCGGTTCGTGCGACCAGCGGAGGGGGATCGGGTCCAGGGCGGCCTCCAGGGTCCTGGTCCGCGAGTGGACGAGCAGGCATCCGCTGGCCGCGGCGTCGTAGACGATCCGGGCCTCCTCGAGTCCTCGGGTGGGAACCAGGACCAGGTGATACTCCCGCAAGGCCCGGAAGAACGGCTCGCCGTAGGGGAGCGAGGGAAGGAAGCGGACCCGGTCGCCGACACCCGCGGACCGGACCAGGGCTGACAGGTCCTCCTTCTGATCACCGTCGCCGAAGATGTCCAATCGGAAAGGGCCGACGCGATCCCCCAGCAAGGCGACGGCCCGGATCGCGTCGTCGACGCCCTTCCAGGCCGTCAGGCGGCTCGGAAGGGCGATCCGCACCGGTCCGGATTCAGCGAACTTGGCGCGAGTCGCCCCTTCCTCGGCGAGGTCGCCCTCCATCAACCAGACGGCCTCCGTTGCGATGCACCGGCGGGCGTATCGGCGATAAGTTTCCTCGACGCCTCGCCCGACGACGATCGTCACGTCGGCCCCCTCGACTCGACGGATCAGGCTCCGGCGGAGTAGCCACGCCTTCGCGGAGGCCAGGCCGCCGCTCCCCCGGAGCATCGACACCGGATCGCTGTCCAGGCAGAAGATCCTCAGGCCGGGGGCCCAGCGCCGCCCGATCGCGTAGCCGATCGTGTTGAGGTCGAAGAGCTCCAACGAACAGTTCGAATGCCAGACGGTCGAGTCGGCCGCCTCGGCCTTGAGCATCGATCGGATTGCCGGTAGCGCCATCGGCAACGACCGTCGGCCGCCGTCCCAGGGGAGGAACGCGAAGGAGAAGCCCTGGTGGTCGGCCGGATTGACCTCAACGGGGTCATAAACCTGTTCGATCGATCGGGCGCGGATGGCGAAGACCCTCAAGTGGGGCTCATACTTCACCTGGGTTAGCAGGTCTCGGGCAAGGCCGTTCGGCATCGCGATTCGGCCACCTCCCAGGTCATGGCAGGGGATGGCGAAGACGATCTTGTACATGCGCTAACAAACTCCTCTGCGTACTGATGTCGGTCAGGCTTGGCCCAAAATTAGCTGGCATCCGTCGGGGCGGCCGCCCGCGATTTTTCGTGATGGTGGACGTTGAAATCAAGGTTCATGATGGATTGCTGGGTCGTCCCATCAGGGGGCCAATCAAGGTTCCGCGGTGGACCTCATTCTACTTCACGCGGCCGCGATCCGAGGATCGCCGAAGGTCTGAAATTGAAGCGTCCTCAGCGACGGGATGGCACATTCGTGCTTGCCCTCAACACCTTCCAGGCAATTCAGAATCGCCTCCTAGTTCTACTGTATCCAGCGGAATATGGACGTTACTGTCTTTGAGCTAACGGTTTATGGATTCGCCGAATCGACGCCTCTATCGAGCCTTGTAGCGGGCGGGGAAACAGCCAGAATTTGGAAAGCCCTGAGAATTTCCGGGCATCCTCTGTGGCGGCTGGCTCCCTCGGAACACGGCAACTCGTCCCTAACCCCGATCGCCTCCCAATGCAAGTGCTTCCTGCAAAACGAGATCAATCGTTCTTACGCCTCAGACAGTAGAATTAGGGAGATCGTCTTCGCGACTTTCGTCACTATCAACGCAAGTCTATACCGGCGGTGGGAGTCGAACCCACAAGATGGTTACCCATCGGAGGATTTTAAGTCCTCTGCGTCTGCCATTCCGCCACGCCGGCTCGACCGGGCCCTCGGCGAGCGATCTCGCGGACCTGGGCCCGGGAGAGTCTACCGGGGAGGGTCGGTCGGGGATATCATTTCTACGGGAATGAATCCGGGGGCGGGATTTTGTCCCGCACAGGGGACCGGCCCGAGGATCGTCGCGGCCGGGCGTGGGCGGGACTTGGCCCATCGATCCCCAGGGTTTCGATCAACTCGCTGGGGAAAGCCGGCGAGCCGAGGGAACCCCCTTGTCTTTTCGGCGAAAGTTGGTCAGGTTGGATGACTTCATCCGTGGCGGGTTTTGCGACGGAGCTTCCCCCTCTTCCGGGTTGACCCACGCGATTCCGCCCGGCCTGGCTCCCTGGCGACTCGCGGTATCGTCCCCGACTGCGTGGGCATGGCCGGCCCTTTCACGCTCGGTCGCACTGTCGGGTCGTGCCTTGCGGCCTCGGAGCCGTGACGGCGACCGCGACCATGCCCACGCAATCGGGGACCGTGGCGGTGGAGTCGCGGTCGATCCGGGCCCGTGCGGGGCCCTCGGCGAACGGGAGAGGCGGCGAAGGGGCCGCCCGGTCCGGTCGAATCGTCCCTGGTACGGAACCTCATGAGTCGATACCGGGCGATCCGGCCTCCCTCTCTCCGACTGCTCCGATCGTCGATCGAGGAAGCCGGGGGCTGGCGCGCGCTCTGGCTGGCGGTCCGGCGGAATCAGGTCGCCCGGATCGTCGTGGCGATGCTCTTCCTCTGGATCGTCGGCGCCACGGGGATCCACCTGGCCGAGCGGGGCAAGGGGACCGATGGGCCCTTCGACACCTGGACCGAGTCGTTCTGGAACGTCTGGGTCATGATCTTCGCGGGCCCGGACCACGCGCCCCAGACGGCGATCGGCCGGCTGATCTCGATGGTCCTGCTCGGGCTCGGCGTCGGGCTGGCCGGGCTGTTCACCGGCTCGGTGGCCTCGATCCTGGTCACCCAGAACCTCAGGAGACGCGAGTTGTCCAATTTCGAGATGGAGGACCACCTGGTCCTCTGCAACTGGAGCGAACGCGGGCTCCCCTGGATCCGCGAGGTCCATTCCAAGATCATCCAGGACAAGCGGCCCGTGGTCATCATCCACGATAGCCCCGAGGCGATCGACCTGCCCGACAAGCAGGATGACCCGGCGTTCAACGACGTCTACATCGTCAAGGGCGACCCGACCAACGAGGTGATCCTCCGGCGGGCCCGGGTCCCCCGGGCGCATTCGATCGTCGTGCTCTACGACGAACGCCAGGGCGAGCACGCCGACGGCAAGACCATCCTGACCTGCATCGCCATCCGGAACATCTGCAAGGGCGACAAGCAGCCCAACGTCGCCGTCGAGTGCCGGAACCCCAACAACCGCCACCACCTGCTCAAGGCCGGGGCCGACGAGATCATCTCCTCCGACGAGCTGGGCCTCCGCCTCCTGGCCAGGACCGCCCTCTTTCACGGGATGACCCGCGTTTACCAGGAACTTTTGACCGTCGGCCGGGACGCCAACGAGATGTACCTCTTCCCCGTCACGGAGGGGTTGATCGGTCGCGACTTCGTCGAGATCGCCAGCATGTTCGTCCGCCACCGCGACGACAAGCGATCCTGCCTCCTGATCGGGATTCAGCGCGACGACGAGATGATCCTCAACCCGGTCGGCGGCGACTCCGGGCCCGTCAAGCCGGGGGATCACCTGATCCTCCTGAGCCGGGTCTTCCTGTCCAAATCCCAGCCGCTGCCGACCGTCCCCCCGGTGGATCCGGATCCCGAGCCGAAGTGAATCCGACTGGCCCGGCCCAACCCCGGTGCCCGCGCCGCTCCCGAACCGGGCTCGCCATCGCCCCGGTGGAATCCCCATCCGGGGAGTTGACACGCCGCGCACGCCGCCCGATATTGGATGCATCAGGACAATCCTATCGTGTCAGACCACGACCCCGATGCCCCCGATCGCCCGGACCCGACCGATCGCGGGCCGGAGGGCGTCTGATCCGGGCCCCCACCCGAGGGCACGCCGAGGGCATGGTCGTTGAGGGAGATTCCGTCGATGGCGAGCGTCTCGCGGTGGTCGTCCAGTCGGTCCGGACGGGCCTGGTCCCTCGGGTGCTTCCTGGCGTACGTCCTGGCCTGCGTGGCCCTGGTCCCCGGGCCGTCGAGCTTCGCCCAGGAGGCGAAGAAGGAGGCCCCGCCCGCCGAGGCGCCCAAGGCCGAGGCCGCGCCGGCCGTCGAGGCGCCCCGGGCCGACGCCGGGCCAGCCGCCGACGCCCCGACCCCGGGCGCCAGGAAGTCGCTGCTCCGCTGGGCGATCGAGGCGTCGGGGCCGATCGGGCTGTTCTTGCTCTGCATCTCGATCTACTTCACCGCCCTGGTCATCAAGCTCTTCATGGAGCTCCGGGTCAGCGAGGCCGTCCCGGCCGCCCTGGTGGAGAAGCTGGAGAACGCCATCAAGGAGCGGAAGTTTCAGGAAGCTTACGACGCCTGCCGCGACAACGAGTCCTTCCTGGCCCGGCTGGTCCGGACCGGGGTGGCCAACCTCCCCAACGGCCGGGCCGAGGCCAAGGAGGCGATGCAGACCACCCAGGATGAGGTTGTCACCGCCATGGAAGCGCGGATCAGCTACCTGGCGATCATCGGCACGCTCGGCCCGATGATCGGGCTGGTCGGAACCATCGCCGGGATGATCGCCAGCTTCCAGGAGATCGCCACCGCCGCCGGGGCCCAGCCCAAGCCCGAGAAGGTGGCCGAGGGGATCTCCACCGCGCTGTTCATCACTCTCGAAGGCGTCTCGCTCTCGGTCCCGGCGATCTTCTTCTTCGCCATGTTCCGGAACCGGATCGCCATGATGGCCATGGAGAGCGCCAAGGTCGCCGACCGGACCATCAGCGCCCTGCTCGCGGCCGCCAAGCAGACTAAGCCGTAAGCCGACCACGGCCTGATCCGCCGCCGGCCACCCATCCCGACCCCGCTCCGGCCCCGACGGCGCGGCCCTCCGACGAGGTGAACGATGTCCTCCAGCATGAACAGTAGCGAAGTCAAGGCCGAGCCGAACCTGACGCCACTGCTCGATGTCGTCTTCCAGCTCATCACCTTCTTCATGCTGGTGATCAACTTCAGCCAGGACAACTTCGATTCGAGGATCAAGCTGCCCGTCGCCGGTTCGGCCCGGCCCCAGGACGACGCCGGCAAGCTCGCCGAGGAGCGGCTCGTCCTGAACGTCGACGGCCAGGGCCATCTCCTCTTCAACGGTCAGACCCTCTCGGCCGACCAGGCGATCGCCAAGATCAAGCTCGAAGCCCAGATCGCCCGGTCGAACATCAAGGCGCTCAAGGGGAAGGTGGTGGAGGGCGAGGAACTCCCGGCCCGGATCGTGATTCGGGCCGATCGCGACACCCCGTTCGCCGCCCTCTTCTCGCTGATCTCCACCTGCCAGACCAACGGCTACCAGAAGTTCGACCTCAAGGCGATGAACGGGCCCTGAGCCCCCGGCGAGGCCGGGACCCCGCTCGAACCTCCACCCAATCGGCCAAGCGACCGGGGGGCGATCCATTGAAGAAGATGCGGCATTCGGATATCGAGATCCCGGTCACCCCCATGCTCGACATGGCATTTCAATTGCTGACCTTCTTCATCCTGACCTACCGCCCGGCCCCCTCCGAGGGGCAATTCTCGATGAAGCTGCTCCCCGCGGTGGCGGCCACCGAGATCACCAAGGAACAGCCCAAGGACCAGTCCACGCCCTCGCTGGACGCCGAGCTGCGCACGCTCAAGACCGTCCTCCGCGCCGGCAGCGGTGGCCTGATCGGCGAGATGACCCTGGCCGACAAGCCGATCCAGGGCATGGACGAGCTGAAGAAGGAGCTGGAGGGGTTCGTCAACGACCCCATCGTCTCCTTCGACCAGGCCCTCATCAAGGTCGACCCCGGGCTCAAATATTCCGAGCTGATCAAGGTGATCGACGTCTTCTCGTCGCTCCAGCCGAAGCCCCTGACGAAGATCAGCTTCTCCGAGCTGAATGCGTCCGAGGGCGCGGGGCCCCCCCCGTGACTCGTCGGCCGTCGACGCTCTTCCGGGGGGCGGAGCTTCCTCGGCTCTTGTTCCTGGTCGCGATCGTTCTGGCCGGCTGGCCGATGATCGTGCTCTTCGCCCGGCCCCGGGCCGACGAGACGCCTCCGCCCCCGCCCCTCCGCGCGGCGACGCTCTCGCCGATCGTCCCCGACGACGCCGTCGAGTTCCAGGCGTTGGTCGACAAGACCCCGGTCCAGCTCCGGGAGAGCGGCGCCTACGCCTTGCTCCTGGAGCGGACCCGCGCCACGCCCGCCGCCGGGCTGGCCGCCTCCGCCCGGAAGGACGTCTTCTACACCCACCTCTGGGAGCGGCCCGAACGCTACCGGGGCGTGCCGATTCACCTCGAAGGGACCGCCAAGCGGATCCTGACCTACGAGGTCAACCCCTCGCTCGCCTCCAAGGGCCGGCTCTACGAGGCCTGGGTCTACTCCGACGAGAACCGGGCGTTCCCCTACGTCCTGATCTTCGAGGAGCCGCCGCCCGGGCTCCCGATCGGCCCCGAGCTGTTTCTCCGGGTGACCTTCGACGGCTACTTCATGAAGCTCCTGCGCTACCAGGCGGGCGACAACGTCCGGGGGGCCCCGATGCTCGTGGGCCGGCTCCGCTCGACCCCGCCGCTGGCCGACGCCCCCGCGCCGATGGTCGAGCTCCGCGCCTTCTCCCGCCGCGACGGGTTCGTCCTGGTGTTCGTGCTCCTGCTCCTCTACGTCGCCATCCGCGCCCTCTTCATGGTCCGGAAAGCCCTCGCTCCGACTCGCCCGAAGCATCCCGCGACGCCCCGCGAGGGCCTTCCCCCGGACCAGGTCTCCGACTGGCTCCGGAACCTCCCGGACGAGGATCGAGATCCCGAGGCCGCGGATATCCTGCCCCGCGACCATCCGGACCACTGACCGATCGGCCCAGGAAGGGATACGCCATGGCTCCCAGAGGTCGCCTCTGCTGCTTCGCCGCCCTGGCTCTGTCCGCCCTGGGCGCCGCCGGACCACCTCCCAAGGGTTACGTCTGCGGCCGGGCCAAGGCCGCGGTCGTCGTCGACGGCCGGCTCGATGACGAGTCGTGGGCCCTCGCCCCCTGGACCGACGACTTCGTCGACATCGAGGGGGACACCAGGCCACGCCCCCGGTTCCGGACCCGCGTCAAGATGCTCTGGGACGACGCCTCTTTCTACATCGCCGCCGAGCTGCAAGAGCCCCACGTTTGGGGGAAACTGACCAAGCACGACTCGGTGATCTTCCAGGACAACGACTTCGAGGTCTTCATCGACCCCGACGGCGACAACCACGAGTATTACGAGATCGAGGTCAACGCCCTCAACACCGAGTGGGACCTTCTCCTGGAGAAGCCCTATCGCGACGGGGGACCGGCGGACAACGGGTGGGAGATCTCCGGCCTCAAGACCGCCACCCACGTCAACGGTCGGATCAACGACCCGTCGGGCCTCGACGAATCCTGGACCGTGGAGTTGGCGATCCCCTGGAAGGTCCTCGGCGAGCGGGCCCATCGACACTCGCCCCCGCTCGACGGCGACCAGTGGCGGGTCAACTTCTCCCGGGTCGAGTGGGAACACCGGGTCGAGGGCGGCGATTACCAGAAGTCCGAAGGCAGACGCGAGGACAACTGGGTCTGGTCGCCGCAAGGGGTCATCGACATGCACCGCCCTGAACGCTGGGGCTCTGTGCAATTCTCGGACGATCCGCCCGGTCACTCCGTCTATCGCCCCGACCCGGCCGGCCCCGCCCGCGAACGGCTGATGGAGATCTACCAGGCCCAGCGGGCGTACCGCGAGAAGACCGGGGCCTGGGCCGCGACCCTCGGGGCGCTCGGGCTCCCCGACACCCCGAGACCACCCGGTCAGAGCCCGCCGACCCTCCAATCCACCGCCGGAGGCTTCGAGTCCTCGATCACCCTCAACTCCCCTGACGGTCGCCCGGCCCGGACCTGGACCGTCCGCCAGGACTCCCGTCTGAGGGGATCTTCCGCGAAGCCGTGAGCCGGCTTCGGCTTGCATTGTGCTTCTGCTCATGCGTCCGGTGTTATCCCGAATTCTTCCTGGAGCGAACCATGCGCCCCATCCTCGCGAGCGTCGTCATGACGAGCGCCTTCGGGATCCTCTCTCCCGAGGTGAATGCCCAGTACGCGCCGGTCTATGGGCCGATGACGCCATCCGGCTATTGGTACGTTCAACCGAATCGCCCCGTTTATCCGTATTCTGACTCGGTGGCCGCCCCCCGCTCCGTCCGTCCGCCCAATCCCACGGGATATGTGAACCGGCCTTATTACGGCGCCTACGGCTACGGGAATGACAGCAACGGTTCAACCGACGGCTTCCCCCCCTTCCGGGGTCGTCGGTCGAGGTGAGGGCGTCCTCGGACCCCGCCGGGGGTCGATCGGAGGCCGGGGCTTTGCCGCCGTCTTCAGAGGTTGAACGCCGCGTTCAAATCGGCAATGGCCTGGTCGGACATCGGGACCATCTCCCCCAGGGGTCTAGAATTGATCATGACCTCGGCCGTCAATTCTTAGACAATCCCTATTGCTCTTCAGGTTGCCGGGTTCTTATCCAGGAAGGGTAGCTTCGAGCCAATTGGCCTCGCCGCCGTGAATACCTTCCCGTCCTGGTCATACATGCGGAGGACCCCCCCCTGGTCGATCTCGATCTGCTCCGTGGAGCCCGCCTTCTTGAACCGCCTCCCCGAAACGCTGGAGATTTCGGTCAACTCATAGGGAAACGGCTGATTGGAACCCCAGGAGCGCTCGTACAACATCGGCCGCCCGGTCGTCTCGTCGACCGTGACCATTATTTGGTAAGGATCAAGGAGCCAAGTACCGAGCACTCTCGGCCCCGACGCCATCGGCAACGACCGCAACTCCCGCTCGTGCTCGACGGTCAGGCCGTTAATCTTCAGGGAGTACGTCGGATTGAACATAGCCAACGCCCAGGCTTTCTCGGGAGCCCCGTAAACCTCCTCAGGCAGGAAATAATCGATGAACGTCCTCTCGTATTGCCTCTTCTCCGTGGCCTTAACTTCCATCGATATCTCGCGGAGGACCTCATCGGGCACCTTCATATTCAGCCGAACAGTGACACGACGCCGCCCGGCCACCCGATCCAAGTCCTCATCCTGAAGGATCGGGTAGGAGACTTCGACGGGGATTTTCTGGTTCCTCGCCGGTCGCGGGGAGTCGACGATTGTGGGGGGCGTGGCCGGACGACCGCACCCAGTCGCGAGGGCGATCATCAGGAGGGTCAGGCTGAGTGACGGCCGAAGCATGGTCTGCTCCTCGTTGTGAGGGTCTCGCGCTCTGCCATGCTCGCCGAGAGGCCGGAGTCCGGCAAGAGGGATGCCCATCCAAAAAACCCGATCTCGACCATCCCCATCCGGCGTGAAAATTGTTCGATCGAGTCGGTATTGACCCCTCAGCTTATTGAGTTCCGGTCCATCGACTTCCAGATAAGCGGGATTTCGCCCGATTTTTGGTAAGAATCTTCGCGATCTCTGTATGATATGATATCCTGACGTCCCGATCGACTTCGCTTAGCGAAATGATTATTCTATGTTGAATGCCACCCGAAGCTCGGCAATGGCTGCATCGGACATGGTGTGGATTAAACCCTTGTTCAGTACTAAGCCGCCGATCATGGCCTCGGCGGTGGTCTCCAGGACTTCGAGACGGTCGAAGGCGTCCAGGACGCTGGTCCCCCAGACTTGCACGCCGTCGTTTTCGAGGATCAGGATCGGGGCCTTGGGGGAGGCGAGGCGGGCCATCTCGGCGCCGTCGCCAAACTGGACGCCGTAGGGGACCCGGCCGACGTCCTTGAGGAAGAGGTAGCTCTCGGGGATCGTCCGCGAGTCGAGAGCGGTGCCGGTCACGCCGAAGGCGGTGGCGTTGACCGGGTAGGCGTTGACGACGGACTGGATCGCGGGGTGGGCCCGGTAGATCGCCCGGTGGTTCCGGGCCGAGCCGCTGGGTTGCTTGCCGAGTTCGGGGCCACCGTCGCGGACGAGGACGAGGTCGTCGACGCCCAGGCGGCTCCGGTCGACCCGGTGGGGAGTGATCAGAAAGGCGTCACCGTCGAGCCGGGCGGAGAAGGCCCCCTGGGTGCTGATCATCAGCCGCTGCTGATAGGCCCGGCGGACGAACTCGCAGAGCTGGCGGCGGAGCTCCTTCTCTTCACTGGTGGCCGGGCCTGGCTCGAAGGGCCCGGGCATGGCCGGCGGCGGGGCGAGGTCGGCGGGGTCGGATTGGAGGGTCCGGACGACCCCGAGGATCCCGGCCTTGATGAGCGTCTTGGCGGCGAACTCCAGAGTCTCGAACCGCTCGAACGCCTGCTGCAACCCGGCCCCGGCGGTGACGACGCCGTGGTTCTCCAGGACCACGCAATCGACGCCCGTGGCGAAGGTCTCGGCGATGTTCTTGCCCAAGGCCGCGCTGCCGGGCAGGGCGTAGGGGGCGAAGCCGACCGGGCCGCAGACCTTCCGCGCCTGGTGGAGCACGGCGGTCTCGGGGACCTTCCGGCAGATGCTGAAGGCCACCAGGGCCACCGGGTGGGCATGGACGATCCCCCGGATGTCGGGGCGGGCCCGGTAGATTGCCCGGTGGAAGGGGAACTCCGACGACGGCCGGTGCGGCCCCTCGTGCGAGCCGTCGGGGCGGACCCGGACGATGTCGTCGCGGCGGAGACTCCCCTTGTCGAGCCGGGCCGGGGTGATCCAGATGTCGCCGTCGTCTCCGAGGATCGACAGGTTCCCGCCCGAGGTCGTGGTCATTCGGTAGCGGTAGATCCGCTCGATCGTCCGCAAGATCTCGTCGCGTGGGTGGATCAGGTCGCGAGGTCGGCTCATGGTCGTTCCCCTCGGGGTCCGATCGCCCGGAGGCGGGCGATCGTCGGTGATTCTATCGCCGAAGTCGAAGGATGGCACGCCCCCGGCCGGTCCGCGCGATCCGACCGATCTCCCCGGGAAGTCTGCTAACAGACCCTCCGAGATCGCGATAATATGGGGCCGGCTTCGCGCCCGGGTGCATCCGGCCCGGGCATTTGGGTTCGTCTTTTCCAGGGTCGAGACAGGGCGAGCGCGGGGTTGGGTCCAAGTTTGCCGACGCGGGGCGGGCATTCATTGGGTTCGTCTTGGCTTGGTCGAACGGGCCTATCTTGGGTTCGTTTCGTCGGGCAAGCTGGGTCGCTCTGAAAGGTTATGAAATGGTT
>JAABUV010002335.1_pt1 | contig 25920 bp, 30 predicted proteins | sample 5559971 | NCBI WGS metagenome assembly JAABUV01 (sample SAMN10711881, study PRJNA513362) | rock metagenome | isolation source: Antarctica rocks | place: Antarctica: Victoria Land, Knobhead nord | collected 2015-12-19
CGCCACCCAGATCATTGCCCGCCACCTCTGCGAACGATCACGACGACGAAAGACGCAGCAAACCGTTCTGCGCCCTCCACTCCCGCCGTAAGTTGGCGCCTATGGGGCAGAGCCCTTGGCCTTGCCTCCCTGAGGCCTATGGCCACGCCGCTACTAGCAACCGAATGACGCTCAGCGGCAGTCGTTGCCCTCGCGCCCGAACGCCTGCATGACCCCGTCGCGGATGACCACGGTGGTGTTGCAGCGGAAACTCGCGATACGCGGGGAGAACGGTCCGTCATAGGGGCCGCCCGCGCGCGTGTTGCCGCCGGAATTCCCATACGGACGGAAGGCGTCCAGCCGCTCGTAGGTCAGGCGCTCGCCGTTCACGGTGGTCTGGGTATCGGTGGGCGGGCCGAGCCGCGCGATCACCTCCGCCTTGCTGTGGCCGATGAGGCCGGCCAGCACCGACCGCGTGTCGCCGGCCCCCGCCAGCAACAGGCTGGCCAAGACGATCAAAATCCGCATCAGCGGCCGTCCAACCCACCCTGAAGCGCCTGCGCGAACACCCCAAGCCGCCGCTCCAGCTGCACCGGAACCTCGCAGGCGTACTGGATCGTGCGCCCGACCTCCTCGTAGTCGCGGATGACGAAGGTCCGGCGGCTGGCGACCTCCTGGCGTTCGGCGGCTGGCGCATCCTCCGGCAGGGAGCGGAGCTGTGCCGTGATGCTGGCGGCGAGGCCGGTGAGCTCACGCTGCCGCCGGGCGACGCCGTGCAGGCGGTCGATGACTTGGGCGCGCTGCAGGTTCGTCTCGTCCACCAGGCCGGCGAACACCATGGCCAGCGTAGCGGGACGTCGCTCCAGCGGAATGGCCGCCGCGAACGCCTGCAATGCCGCCGCGCCCTCGTCCGCCGGCCGGCTCCGCGGCGACACCGCGGCCACCAAGCCCGCGACCTTTGGATCGGACCGCCAATCGGACGCCGCGTCGTGCCCGCTCCAGAACGTCCCCGCGGTCAGCGTCGGAGTCAGGCGCTGCACGCACGGCCAATCCGGGTCGGCCGGGGGCGGGCCGGCCGCGCAGGCGAGCAAGGCCAGCGCCGGCAGCCATCGCGCCCTCATTCCGCGGCCACCCGGCGCGCGATCAGGCCACGGCCCGGGTCGTAGCCGACCACCGCCGCCGCCATGAACGCCAGCGTGCACCCGGCGACCACCAAGGTCGCGGCCGGGGCCCATTGGGCATATAGCGCGAAGCGGATCAATTCGGTGGCGGAGGTGAACGGGTTGATCTCGCAAACCCAGTACAGCGTAAGGCTCGACTCCTTCACACGCCACAACGGGTAAAGCGCCGAGGACGCGAAGAACATTGGGAAAATAACGAAATTCATCACGCCGGCGAAGTTCTCCAGCTGACGGATCACGGACGAGAGCACCAGGCCCAACGCTCCCAGCATCAATCCTGACAGCACCAGCGCCGGCAGCACCGTCAGGTAGCCGAGCGCCGGCGGCTCGATCTCCCAGAACCAGGCGATGGCCAGGAACAGGTAGGACTGCACGACGGACACGGCGACCCCGGCCAGCAGTTTCGACAGCAGCAGGAACCAGCGCGGCAACGGGCTGACCATCAGCGTCTTCATGCTGCCCATCTCGCGGTCGTACACCATGGACAGCGAGCTCTGCATCCCGTTGAAAAGCTGGATCATCGCGATCAGGCCCGGCGCGATATAAACCTCGTACGGAACATAGGTGTCGTACGGCGGCGCGATCGAGACGCCGAGCACGAAGCGGAACCCGGCCGCGAAGATCGCCAGCCACACCAGCGGGCGCACCAGCGCCGACACGAACCGGCCGCGCTGATGCACCCAGCGCAGCCCCTCGCGCTGCACGATGCCGGCCATGCACCTGGCATACAGCGCCGGGCTCATGCGGCGGCGTCCCGGATCAGGCGTTCGAACGCCTCCGCCAGGTTCGCCGCGCCCTGCCGGGCCACCACGTCCGGCACCGCGCCCTCGGCCAGGATCCGGCCGCGGTGTAGCACGACCACACGCGCCCAATCGCCTGCCTCGTCGATCAGATGGGTCGCCCACAGCGCCGCCATGCCGCGTTCGGCGCACAGCGCCCGCACGTGGGCCAGCAGGAACGCGCGGCTTTCCATGTCCAACCCTGCGGTCGGTTCGTCCAGCAGCAGCAGGGCCGGGTCATGCAGCAGCGCGCGCGCCAGCTCGACCCGGCGCTTCTGCCCACCGGACAAGGCGCGCACCCGGTCGTGCCGGCGCTCGGCCAAGCCGACCCGGGCGAGTTCCACCCCGGCGCGGAGGACGGCCTGGCGGCGCGGCATGCCGTGCAGCGCCGCGTGGTACATCAGGTTCTGCTGCACCGTCAGGTCGAGGTCGAGGGTCGGTTGCTGGAACACCACCCCGATCCGCGCGAGCGCCGCGGAGGGGTTCGCCTGGAACTCCTGCCCGAACACGCAGATGCGTCCCTGGTGCGCGTGGTACAACCGGGTGACGAGGGCGAACAACGTCGTCTTTCCGGCGCCGTTCGGGCCGAGCAGCACGGTGAAGTCGCCGGGCGCGATCGCGAACGTGAGGTCGTCCAGCACCGTGCGCGCGCCGAAACGGTGGCTCAGCCTCCGCACGTCCAGCGCCTGGTCCGCGGCGCGCGGCTCCAATCGGGCCAGCATCACGGCGCCACCACGACGCCCCACGGCAGCCGGCCGACCGGGACCGACTTCACCACCTTCAGCGCGTCCACGTCGATCACCGACATGTCGTTGCTCACTCCGTTGGTCGTGTACAGCCGCTTGCCGTCGCCCGAGAACGCCAGGTTCCAAACCCGCTGCCCCACCAGCAGGTACTTGCGGACCTGGTAGGTCTTGGGGTCGATCACGGCGACGCGGTTCGCCGGCCCCAGCGCCACGAACCCCACCGACTGGTCGGCGCTGATCGCGATCCCGACCGGCTGCACCGACTCGGCCGGCACGCCTGGGATAGCGAAGTCGATCGTGTGGACCACCTGATGCGTGACGGCGTCGATCACCGTCACGGTCCCGCCGACCTCGGACGACACCCAAACCTGCTTGGCGTCGGGCGTGAACCGCGCCACCCGTGGCCGGCTGCCGACCAGGACGTTGGCGAGGATTTCGTGCGTTCCCGTGTCGATGAAATGGGCCATGCTGGTCGTCTCGGACGTGTTGACCACGATGCGGCCGTCCGGGCTCAGCCCCATGCCCTCCGGCTCGACGCCGACCTGGATTTCGGTCGTGATCCGGCCGGCCGCCACGTCCAGCACCGAGACGATGTTGTCGTTCTCGTTCGACACATACAGCGTCGCGCCGTCGGGGCTGAGCGCGAACAGCTCCGGGTCCGGACCGCTTGGCAGCGTGCGCGAAATCGTAAGGGACGCAAGATCAAGCACTTCAATGTGGTCGCTGTCGCTGGCGCAGATGAACAGGCTGCCGCCGTCCTTCGACAGCATGATCCCGCGTGGGCGATCGCCCACCTTGACCGTCGCGGTCACAGCCAGCGAGCCGGCGTCGATGACGGTGATCGTGTTGTCCTTCTCGTTCGACACGAACACGCGCTCCGCCCGGGCCGCGGCGCCGCCGAGCAACACGAGCAGGGCGGCGAGGGTCACATATGGCATGCCGTCTCCGGTTGATCGACGCCGAGCGTGTCCAACTCGGATTTCTGGTGCAGGTAGCCGGGCTGGGGCGACACCGACACCAGGCTGCGGGACCCGGCGAGCAGCACGGGCTGGCGCAGTTGGCCGTCCCAGGACCGGAACCGCAGCCGGGCGCCCTTGAAGGCCGCCAGCTCGAACGCCGGGCTACGCAGGTAGGCGGCGATCTTGCCGGCGTCGGTGACGCCGGCCCGGGTCGCCGCCTCCCCCACCGCGCGCACGGCCATCCAGGCGCCGTAGTCGTGCGGGGTCATCCAGCGCTGCGCCTGCTTGAGGAACCGGCTCTGCAGCTGGGTCGCGCCCCACTGCTCGAACGGCTTCGCCCAGGCGGTCGGGACCAGGCCGCTGGTGCCGGCGACCGGGCGCGGGTCGGTGGTGCGGTACGCCAGGTCGTCGCCGAAATCGTCCGCCTCGTCCGCCACCACCAGCACGTCGTAGGACAGGCCCTGGGTGAAGCGCGCGACCTCGGCGCCGATCGCGACGTGCCCGGTGTCGGTCCGCTGCGCGCCGGGTTCGAAGCGCCACGGCTTGTCGGCGACGATCCGCAGCTGGAACTTGCGCGCCGACCGCCGCAGCGCGTCGGCGTAGCGGCGGTCGGCGTCGGTCTGGCCCGCCACCAGCAGCACGTTGCGCCACTGCTTCACCGCCAGGAACTGCATGAGCGCGTCGGCCAGCATCGCCCGGCTCGGCAGCAGGTGCAGCACGTTGGCGCGGCAGTCCGGGCCCCGCAGCGAATCGTCCCCGCTGGTCGCGTCCAGCAGCAGGGCGTCGCGGAACTCCGGCAGGTCGGCCACCTGCAGCAGCAAGTCCGCGGGCAGGTCGGTGACGAAGATTCGCAGCCCGTCCGCCGCCAGCCGCCGGGCGGATTGGAGCACTGCGGCGGCGTCCGACGCGACCGCCTCGTGCAGGCGGAACTCCTGGTGCAGGAAGCGGCCGGTGGTCTGGTCGTCGGCGAGGGCGAGGCGGGCGCCCTGCACCCCCTCGTCGCCCGGCGGCGGATCGAGCAGGCTGGTCGGCGTCGCGAGCTTCGGCGCGAGGCCCAGGTACGCGATCTCGACCGGCACCGTGTCGGCCGGCGCCGTGCCGGCCGCACGCGCGGGCGCTACCGCGGCCAAAACGGCCAGCATGATGAGGCCGAGCCTTGCCAAACCGCTTCCCCCGATCGGCCGCGCCAGTTGCGCCTGCCGCTTGCCCGGGTGAGGATGGACCCCTCGCATTCCGATGTCAGCCCCCTCGCCCCGGATGGTCGTGAAATGAAAACGCTCCTGCTTGGTTTATGCGTCGCCGCCGCCCCGGCAATGGCCGCTTCCCAAACCGTCGCCGTCTTCGATTTCGATCTCCAGAACACCTCTCCCGCGCCGTCCACGCCGGAGGAGATCGCCCGTCTGCACCGGCTGGACGCGCAATTGGGCCAGGAACTGGCCGAGCCCGGCCGCTACGCCGTCATCGACATGACGCCCGTGCGGGGCGAGTTGGCGAACGTCACCTCGATCCGCGGCTGCAACGGCTGCGAGCTCGACATGGCACGGAAGGCCGGCGCGCAGTTGGCGGCCTATGGCTGGGTGCAGAAGGTCAGCAACCTGATCCTGAACATCAACCTCGTCATCGAGGACGCGAACACCGGCAAGAAGCTCCGCGCCGACAGCGTGGACATCCGCGGCAACACCGACGAGTCGTGGCAGCGCGGGCTGAGGTACCTCATCAACGAACGCCTGTTTCGCGATTGAACGCGCTCGACCACACGCGGCAACGCTTGCTCTCCCGCGGGCGGGAGACAGCCGGGATGCGGGAGGAATTCCGCGTTCGCCGCGCCCTCCTGCTCGCGCCGCTGCTCGCCGTCCTGCCGGTCGCGCCGGCCCGGGCCGCATCCGCCATCCGCGTCGGCGCGCTGCGGTTCGGCACGGTCGGCTGGGAGCTCGACGTGATGCGGACGCATGGGTTCGCCGCGCAGGCCGGCATCGCCGTAGCGCCGGTCGAGTTCGCCGCCTCCCAGGCCACCCAGGTCGCCCTGCAAGCCGGCGGCGTCGACGTCATCTTCCAGGATTGGCTGTGGGTATCGCGCCAGCGCGACGCCGGGGCCGATTGGACCTTCGCGCCGGGCTCGTCGGCGGTGGGAGCGATCGTGGCGCCCGATGCCTCCCCGGTCCGCAGCGTCGCCGACCTGCCCGGCCGCCGGCTCGGGATCGCGGGCAGCCCGCTCGACAAAAGCTGGCTGGTCCTGCGCGCCTTCGCCGGCCAGCGGTTCGGCATCGACCTCGACCGGCGCGTCGAGAAGGTGTTCGGCCCGCCGCCGCTGCTGGCCGAGCAACTGAAGGCCGGACGCCTCGACGCGGCCTTGACCTACTGGCCGTTCGCCGCCCGCGCCGAAGCCGCCGGCATGCGCCGGGTGCTGGCGGTCGAGGACGCGATCGAGGGCCTCGGACTCCCGCCGGGCATTCCCGTGGTGGGATGGGTGTTCTCGCAGGGCTGGGCCGATCGGAATAGCGCGGCGGCGCAGGGGTTCGTCGCGGCGTCCCAGCAGGCGCGCGCGGTGCTCGCCGGATCGGACGCCGAGTGGGAGCGGATCGCCCCACTGACCGGCGCCGCCAACCCGGCGGAACTCGCGCGGTTGCGGGATTGGTACCGCCGCGGCGTCCCCGGGGCGTGGACCCATGCCGAACAGGGTGCCGCGGGGCGCCTGTACGACATCCTGGCCGGCATTGGCGGCCCGGCCCTGGTCGGCGGCGCTCCCCATGTGTCCCCTGGGACGTTCTGGCAGGCCGGCGACGTCACCCCGGGTTAAGTCCGTCACCGCGAGGCTGCTGCCGACGCTGGTCCTGTTGCTCGCCTGGGAGATCGCGGCGCGGTGGGCGGCAAGCCGCCTGTTTCCACCCCCAAGCGGGGTGTTCGCGGCGTTGGGAGCCGAGCTGGCGTCTGGCCAACTGCCGCGCAACCTCGGCATCACGCTGTGGCGGGTCGCCTGCGCGTTCGCCATCGCCATGGCGCTGGGCAGCGCGCTCGGGCTCGCGATGGGCCGATCCCGTCGGCTGGACCAGGCGCTCGACAGCCTGCTGACCGGGCTGCTGAACCTGCCGGCGCTGGTCGGGATCGTGCTGATCTACGTCTGGTTCGGCCTGAGCGAGGCGACCGCGATCGCCGCCGTCGCGCTGAACAAGCTGCCGAGCACCGCCGTCACGGTGCGCGAAGGCGCGCGGGCGCTCGACCAGGGGCTGATCGAAATGGCGCGCAGCTTCCGCATGGGACGCGTCTCCATGGTCCGGGACGTGATCCTGCCGCAACTCTACCCGTATCTGTTCGCCGCCGCGCGGTCCGGGCTGGCGCTGATTTGGAAGATCGTGCTGGTGGCCGAACTGCTGGGCCGCAGCGACGGCGTCGGCTTCCAAATCCAGGTGTATTTCCAGCTGTTCGACGTGACCGGCATCCTCGCCTACACGATGGCCTTCATCGTGGTCGTGCAACTGATCGAGTGGCTCGTGCTGCAGCCCTTGGAACGCCGGGCGACGCGGTGGCGGTGATCCTGGAGGTGCACGTCGCGCGCAAGGCCGTGCCCGCCCGAGGCGGTCCCCGCAGCGTCATCGAAGGCTTGCGCTTCACGCTGGGGTCGAACGAGATCGTGGCGCTGGTCGGTCCCTCCGGGTGCGGCAAGACGACGCTGCTGCGCCTCATCGGCGGGCTCGACGCCGCCTACGACGGCAGCATCCGCTGGGGCGCCGCCGGGCGGCCGGGGATCGGGACCGTGTTCCAGGAACCGCGCCTGCTGCCGTGGCGGACGGTGCGGCAGAACATCGACCTCGTGCGCCCGCCCGACCCGGCGCTGGCCGCGCGGCTGCTCGGCGTGCTCGGCCTCGGCGGCTGCCTGGACCTGTATCCGCCCGCGCTGTCGCTCGGCATGGCGCGCCGGGTCGCCATCGCACGCGCGTTCGCGGTGCTGCCCGAAATCCTGCTGCTGGACGAGCCGTTCGTCTCGCTCGACCCCGCCATGGCCGAGCAGGGACGCCGCGTCCTGGTCGACGCCTGGACCGCCCGGCGCTGCGCGGCGCTGCTCGTGACCCACGACTTGGCCGAGGCCGCCTCGCTCGCCGACCGCATCCTGCTGCTGTCCGCCGGGCCGGCGCGGGTGGTGGGCGAATTGGTGGTGCCGGAGTGCAGCCGGCGGCGCGGGATCGCCGAGGGCGCCCGCGTCGCCGGCACGTTCGCTACTTGAGCGTCTCGAGGTAGGCGATCACGTTCTGCCGGTCCTGCTCATTCTTGAGGCCGACGAAAATCATCTTGGTGCCGTTCACGACCCCTCTCGGGTCGGCCAGGTAGTGGTCGAGGGCCGCCGGGTCCCAGGTGACGTCGTACGCCTTCATGGCCGCGGAATAGGTGTAGCTGTCGATGCTGTGGGCGGGCCGGCCAACGATGCCGTGCAGGCTGGGGCCGATCTTGTTCTCGCCTTCCTTCACGGAATGGCAAACCCCGCATTTGTTGAATACGACCTTGCCGGCTGCGGCGTCGCCATCGGCGCGTGCCACGCCGGCTTGCATCGCCAACGCGGCCGCCATGGCCAGTCCTCGTGCGTAACGCATCGTCGCTCCCTTCTGCCGCCGCCTTCATGGCACGCGGATTCACGCGACTATGGCGATCCTTCCAAAGTTGTCGAGTTGCATGGGCGGCACCCCTTCCTGGGCGGCTGGATGATGGTTAGCATTGCCTGGGAAGATACTTACGGAGAGAAACATGACAGTCTTAACGGTGCTGTACCCCAGCCCCGAGAGGGCGGCCTTCGACCACGGCTACTACATGTCGTCCCATGCGCCGCTGGTGCGCCGGCTCTGGTCGCCGCTCGGGTTGCAGGACTTCACCGTCATGCGCGGCATCCCCGGCCCGGACGGGGCCGCGCCGGCGTTCACCCTGATCGCCCAGCTGACCTTCGCCTCGATGGAGACGTTCAAGGCCGCGGCGGCCCAGCATGGCGAGGAGATTTTTGCCGATATCCCGAATTTCACCAAGGCCGCGCCGGTGCTGCAATTCAACGAGCCGGCATGACGCCGCGTAGCCAGAGCGCCTGCGCCGGCGGCCAGATCGGCTTCTACGCCCACGCCTCCGAGGCGACCGGGACCGAAATGCGGTTCGCCGTGTTCGTCCCGCCGCAGGCGGCGCACGGTCCCTGCCCGGCGCTGTACTACCTCGCCGGCCTGACCTGCACCGAGGAGACGTTTCCGATCAAGGCGGGCGCGCAGAAGCTGGCTGCCGAGCACGGCCTCGTGCTGGTCGCGCCGGATACCAGCCCCAGGGGCGCCAACCTGCCCGGCGAGGATGACAGCTGGGATTTCGGCACCGGCGCGGGCTTCTACCTGGACGCGACGGCGGCACCGTGGTCGGCGCATTACCGCATGGCGCGCTACATCACGCAGGAGTTACCGCAGCTGGTCGAGGCGAACTTCCCCGTGCGCCCTGACCGCCGTGGCGTATTCGGGCACTCCATGGGCGGCCATGGCGCGCTGGTCACCGCCCTTCGCGACCCGGCGCGCTGGCACTCCGTCTCCGCGTTCGCGCCGATCGCCAACCCGGTGGCGGTGCCGTGGGGCGAGAAGGCGTTCTCCGCCTACCTCGGCCCCGACCGCGACGCCTGGGCCGAGTGGGATGCGAGCCTGCTCCTGCGCAAGCGGGCCTACCCCGGCCCGATCCTGGTGGACCAGGGCATGGACGACCAGTTCCTCACGGCCCAACTGCATCCGGAGGCGTTGGAGCAAGCCGCCACGGCGTCCGGCCAGGAACTCACCTTGCGCCGGCAGCCGGGCTACGACCATAGCTACTGGTTCATCCAGAGCTTCATGGACGACCACGTGGCGCACCACGCGCGCCAATTGCTGAAATAGGCCGCCATGCGCCGGTTGACCGTCGCTGTCCTGCTCGTCCTGGCCTTGCAGCGCATGGCCAGCGCGGCCGACCGGATGCAATTTTGGAACCTCACCTCCACGACCATCACCGGCCTCGCGCTGGCGCCCACGGGGACCACGGCGTTCGGTCCGAACCAGTGCGCCAACGACAAGGATGGCGCGGTCGATCACGACGAGCGGCTGCGGCTGGTCGGCGTCCAGCCTGGACGCTACGACATCGAGGTCACCGACAAGAAGGGCCGGGTTTGCACGGCCTGGAACGTGGCCGTCAGCGGCGAGGGCCGCTACGCGTTCTCGTTGTCGGACGACGAACTACAGGATTGCCGCGCCGCGCCGCACTAACGCGTCGAAGCGGCTCTCGGGTGGTCCCGGATCTTGACTTCGGCTTCCGCATCTCCGTAATAGGGGTGGCTAACAAACAAACAATCGGAGGTATAGAATGACCTGGAAGACCCCCAAGATCGTCGAAATCGCTCTCGGCGCCGAAATCAACTCCTACGCCTGCGCCGACCTCAAGTAGGCCTGCGGCGTCCGATCTGACAGTCCGGCGGACTTAACTTCGCCCGGGCTGTCAGTCGTCGGCCAGCCCAGCGATAGGCCCATGCACGTGATCGTGCTCGGCGCCGCAGCGGGCGGCGCCTTCCCCCAGTGGAATTCCAACGCCTCAGCTTGCCGTCGCGCGCGCGCGGGCGACCTGGCAGCACGGCCGCGTACTCAGGCGTCGGTGGCCGTCAGCGCCGACGGCGAAAGCTGGACGCTGCTGACAGCCTCCCCGGACCTTCGCCAGCAAATCGAGCAAACCCCCGCGCTGCATCCCCGGCGTGGCCAGCGCTCGTCTCCGCTTGCCGCCGTCGTGCTCACCGGAGGCGACGTGGACGCGATCGCCGGCCTGCTCACCTTGCGGGAGCGCCAGCGATTTACGCTGTACGCGACTGCGCGGGTTCACGCCGTGCTGGACGACAACCCGATCTTCGAGGTGCTGGCGCGGGACGTGGTCGCGCGTGAGACCCTGCAGTTGGACCAGGACCGCGCGGTCGACCTCCCGGATGGCGCGCCGAGTGGGCTGACGGTGCATCCGTTCGCCGTGCCAGGCAAGGTTCCCTTGTACTTGGAGCGCCAGGGCGAGACGCCCGAGTTGGTCGAGACCGACCAGACGATCGGCCTCGCCGTGTCCGACGGCGCCGCGACGCTGTTCTACATCCCCGGCTGCGCCGCGATGACGCCTGCTTTGGCCGCGCGGCTGCGAGGCGCCGTGGCCGTGCTGTTCGATGGTACGCTGTGGACCGACGACGAGATGATCCGGGCCGGCATCGGCGCCAAGACCGGGCTTCGCATGGGGCACATGAGCGTGTCCGGACCGAATGGCACGTTGGCCGCGTTCGCCCCCTTGGATGTCTGCCAGCGCGTGCTGCTGCACATCAACAATTCCAACCCCATCCTGCTGGACGACTCGCCCGAACGCGCGCAGGTCGAGGCGGCCGGGTGGCAGGTGGCCTTCGACGGAATGGAGCTTCGCCTATGAGCGACCGCAGGATGTCCGGTGCCGAGTTGCGCGAGGCGCTGCAAGCGATCGGGGCCGAGCGCTACCACAACCTCCACCCGTTTCACCGCAAGCTGCACGACGGCGCGCTCACCCGCGGCCAGGTGCAGGCGTGGGCGCTGAACCGCTACTACTATCAAAGCCGCATCCCGGCCAAGGATGCGACCTTGCTGGCCCGGCTGCCGACCGCCGACCTGCGGCGTGCGTGGCGCTCGCGGCTGGACGACCACGACGGCACCGCGCCGGGCCTGGGCGGCGTCGCGCGCTGGCTGAAGCTGGCGGAGGGCGTCGGGCTCGACCGCGGCTACGTCGAGAGCACCGACGGCATCTTGCCCGGCACCCGCTTCGCCGTGGACGCCTACGTGGCGTTCGTGCGCGACCGCTCAATCCTGGAGGCGGTGGCGTCGTCGCTGACCGAGATGTTCTCGCCCACCATCATCGCGGAGCGCGTCTCGGGGATGCTCAAAAACTATCCGTGGGTCACCGAGGACACGCTGGCGTATTTCACGCCGCGGCTGACACAGGCGCCGAAGGACGTGGACTTCGCGCTCGCCTACGTGGACGAGCACGCCCGCACCCGCGCCTTGCAGGAGCAGGTATTGGCCGCGCTGCGCTTCAAGTGCGACGTGCTGTGGTCGCAGTTGGACGCGCTGCACTACGCCTACGTCGAGCCGGGCCGTATTCCACCGGGCGCATTCGTGCCGCAGGAGGCCGCATGACCGACGCCCCTGCCCTCGCGTCCGGCGTCGCGCCCGCGTTCAACCGCGGCTTCCGGCTGCGCTTCGACGAGGTGCGCGAAGCCTGGGTCGTGCTCGCGCCCGAGCGCCTGTTCATGCTCGACGAGCCGGCGGTGGAGGTGCTCAGGCTGGTCGACGGCGTCAGGACCTTGCCGGAGATCGTGGATGCGCTGGCCGCTCGCTACGACGCGCCGCGCAGCGCGATCGCCGGGGACGTCGCCGCCATGTTGCAGGATTTAGCCGACAAGGGAGCGATCCGGCTGTGAACGCGATCAACCCGGCTCCGCGGATTCCACCCCCCTTGGCCCTGCTGGCGGAGCTGACCCACCGGTGCCCGTTGCAGTGTCCCTACTGCGCCAACCCGCTCGAAATGGAGCGGGCGGCCGGCGAACTGGACACCGCGGGCTGGCTGCGCGTGCTGGACGAGGCGGCGGCGTTGGGCGTGCTGCAGGTGCACCTGTCCGGTGGGGAGCCGACCGCGCGCAAGGACCTGCTGCAGATCGTGCAGCGGGCGGCGGAGCGCGGCCTGTACAGCAACCTGATCACCTCGGGCGTCACCCTCGACGCCGGCTCGCTCGCGGCGTTGGCGGCGGCCGGGCTGGACCACGTGCAGCTCAGCTTCCAGGATGCCGAGGCCGGCAGCGCGGACCGGATTGGCGGCTACCGCGGCGGGCACGCGCGCAAGCTGGCGGTGGCGCGGCTGATCAACGAAGCCGGGCTGCCGCTGACGGCCAATTTCGTGGTGCATCGGCAGAACCTCGAACGGCTGCCCGACATGCTGGCGCTGGGCGAGGCGTTGGGCGCCAGCCGGATCGAGATCGCCCATGTGCAATACTACGGCTGGGCACTGGTGAACCGCGCCGCGCTGATGCCGACCCGGCCGCAGCTCGAGGCCGCCACCGCCGCGGTCGAGGCCGCCCGCCTGCGGCTGCGGGGGCGGATCACGATCGACTACGTGGTGCCCGACTACTACGCCGCGCGGCCGAAAGCCTGCATGGGCGGCTGGGCGCAGCGGATCATCAACATCACCCCGGCCGGCCTGGCGCTGCCGTGCCACGCCGCGGAGACGCTGCCCGGGTTCGTGTTCCCCTCGGTCCGCACGACGTCGCTGGCGGCGATCTGGCGCGAGGACCCGGGCTTCGTCCGCTTTCGCGGCACCGACTGGATGCCGGAACCCTGCCGGTCCTGCGACCGCAAGGAGATCGATTGGGGCGGCTGCCGGTGCCAGGCCTTCGCCATGACCGGCGACGCCGCGGCCACCGACCCGGCCTGCGCGCTGTCGCCGCACCACCACCTGATGGCCGACGCGATCGAGCAGTCCGACCCGGCGGCCGAACTGGTCTATCGGCGCATCCGGGCGCCCGAGCCGGCGTGAGGCGCCGGGATGTTCTGCTGCTGGCCTCCGCCGCGGCGATCGTCCCGGCGATCGGCCAAGCCCAAACGGCCTTCGTCACCACCGAGGTCGCGCCCGGGCTCCATGTCCGGCAGGGCGTGCACGAGGAAGCAACCGTCGAGAACGCGGACGGCATCGCCAACGTCGGCTTCATCGTGGGCGACGCGGCCGTGGCGGTCATCGACCCCGGCGGCAGCCGCCTCGACGGCGAACGCCTGCGCGCCTCGATCCGCAGTGCCACCTCGCTGCCGATCCGCTACGTCGTGATGACCCACATGCACCCCGACCACGTGTTCGGCGCGGTCGCGTTCGAGGACGACAATCCGGTGTATGTCGGCCACGCCCGGATGGCGGGGATGCTGGTGCAGCGCGGCGAGTTCTATCGCAACCGGCTGGCGGACGTGCTGGGCGTGGACGAGGCCGGGGACTACGCCAAGCCGACGATGCTGGTCACCGACACCGCCGAGCTCGACCTCGGCGGACGCGTGCTGCAGCTCCGGGCGCATCCGACGGCGCATACCGACAACGACCTATCGGTGCTGGACCGCGCGACCGCGACGCTGTGGGCCGGCGACCTGCTGTTCGTGGACCGCATCCCCGCGGTCGATGGCAGCATCCTCGGCTGGCTCGACCAATTGCAGGCGCTGAAGGGGCTGCCGGCCCGGCAAGCGGTGCCGGGTCATGGCCCGGCCGTGGTGCCGTGGCCGGCCGGCGCCGCCGACGAGGAACGGTATTTGGCCACGCTGGTGCGCGAAATCCGTGCCATCATCGTGCGCGGCGGCGATATCGAGACGGCAGTGGCCACGGTCGGCCAATCGGAGCGCACGCGCTGGGCGCTGTTCAACGACTACAACGGACGGAACGTCACGACGGCGTTCAAGGAACTCGAATGGGAGTAGGACCATGAAGGCGTTGCTGCTGGCGTTCGGCCTCACCGCGCTCGCGACCCTGCCGGTCCACGCCGAGGAGGACGAGGCCACCCGCGTCGAGCGCTGGCAGGACCTGAAGCACGCCGTGTTCGGCGACCGGGCGGTGCTGGACGGCGCCGGGGTGGTCGCGCTGGAGGCGCCGGCGCGCGCCCAGGATGCGGCCCTGGTGCCGATCACGGTCACCTTGCCGGGTTACGGCCGGGTAAAGGCGCTGTACATCATCGTGGACGGCAACCCATCGCCCTTGGCCGGCACGTTCCATTTCGGGCCGCTCGCCGATGCGCACAGCCTGAAGACCCGGGTTCGCGTGGACCAGTATACCCTGATGCACGCCGTCGCCGAAACCGAGGACGGGCGGCTGTTCGCGGCCGAGCGGTTCGTCAAGGCCGCGGGGGGATGTTCGGCGCCGTCGTTGAAGGACCCGCAGCTCGCGATATCCCGCATGGGCCAGATGCGGGTGCGGATGGAGGGCGACGCCCCGTTGGCCGAGGACCGCACCACGACGGCGCAGCTGCTCATCAGCCATCCCAACAACAACGGCATGCAGGTCGACCAGCTGACCCACAACTTCATGCCGCCCCGCTTCATCCAGGACATCGACGTCAGCTACGGCGGCCAGGAGGTGTTCAAGATGGACGCCGACATCTCGCTCAGCGAGGACCCGGTGATCACCTTCGGCTTCACCCCGCGCGGCCCCGGTCCGCTGCGGGTGGAGATGCAGGACAGCACCAAGGCCGTGTTCAAGCAGGAGTTCCCGCTGGCGGCCAACCGGAGCTGACCGGGCCTGGCTTGTTTCCAGGGCCGCGACCTGCTGGGATGCGCCGCTCGCTTAACGCTACGGAACCAGGCATCTGGTCGGGAGGACACTATGGCATCTGACATTCATATTCATCCGTTGGTGGACAACGGGGTCAAGCCGGAAGCGCCGGGCTTTGCCGGCGGCACGCTGGTATGCCACTGCACCGACCGGCCGGTGAAGGTCGAGGTCAAGTCGCAGGTCGCCCACAACCATGTCTGCGGCTGCACGCGCTGCTGGAAGCCCGACGGCACGATGTTCTCGCTCGTGGCGGTGGTGTCGCGAGACAACGTCGCCGTGACGCAGAACGCCGACAAGCTGCAGGTGGTCGACCCGGCGGCGACGATCCAGCGGCACGCCTGCAAGGCGTGCGGCGTGCACATGTTCGGGCGGATCGAGAACAAGAATCACCCGTTCTACGGATTGGACTTCGTGCATCCGGAGCTGTCCACCGAACCTGGCTGGGCGGCGCCCGAATTCGCGGCGTTCGTGTCGTCGATCATCGAGGCGGGCGCAGCGCCGGAGAAGATGGGCGCGGTCCGGGCGCGGCTTGTGGAGCTTGGCCTGCCGCCATACGACTGCCTGTCGCCGCCGCTGATGGACGCGATCGCGACCCACGTCGCCAAGGCCGCCCACGCGGCGCACTGACGGCTAGGGACGGAGGGCGCTCGTGACGAGCGCCCTCCGCCGGCCCGCGCCAATGCCCGACACACGTCCGCAACCAACTGGATGCCCCGTGGTTTAGCCTTGACGGGAGAAAATAGGAGGTTTGGCGATGCGTCTCCAATACATTGGGCTGATGATGATATTCGGCGCGGCGCTGGTCGGACCGGCTGTGCACGCCGACGAGACAGCGCAGCAGGCGCCGATCGCCGGGGCGGATGTGAAGGGAGACAAGGGACGCACCGGGCCGGATGGCTGGTCCTGGGCACCCGTCACGCGCAACGAGGCACCGTCGGACAAAGCGCCTGGGCAGAGTGCGGCGAACGCCGGTTCGGCGCCGAACACCCAGCCCGATCCTGGCGCCGGCAAGACGCTGGCGCCGGGCGACGATCCGGGCACGCCGATGGCCACCCAAGCGAATGGACCCGGCACCCAGGATACGCCGGCGCGGAAGCCTTGACGGAGGTCGGATCTGCAATTTAACACTTGGTTCAAGTGTGAAAGGTAAAAGCCCAAGATGACGATGCAAATGACGCGGCGGAGCTTGATGAAGGGCGTCGGCGCCGGCGTCGCCGTTTCTTCCTTGGGGGCGCTAGGTTTCGCCGCCCTCGAACCGGCCATGGCATCGTCGGTGCGGGCCTACAAGCTGTCGCAGACCCGCGAGACCCGGAACACCTGCCCATACTGCTCGGTCGCTTGCGGCGTCATCATGTATAGCTTGGGCGACCGCGCCAAGAACTCGCGCCCGTCCGTCCTGCACATCGAGGGCGACCCGGACCATCCGGTGAACCGCGGCACGCTGTGCCCGAAGGGCGCGGGGCTGCTGGACTTCGTGCACTCCGACACGCGGACGAAATATCCGATGTACCGTGCGCCGGGCAGCACGGAACTGAAGCGGGTGTCGTGGGATTGGGCGCTCGACCGGATTGCCCGGCTGCTGAAGGATGACCGCGACCGGAACTTCATCGCGACGTCCGGCGACGTGACTGTCAATCGCTGGGTTTCGACCGGTTTCCTCGGCGCCTCGGCCACCACCAACGAGACGGCGTACCTCACCTACAAGGTGGTCCGCAGCATGGGCGCCCTCACCTTCGACAACCAAGCTCGAATATGACACGGACCATCGGTAGCCAGTTTGGCTCCAGCCTTCGGCCGCGGCGCGATGACCAACCACTGGGCGGACATCAAGCACGCGGACGTGATTATCGTGATGGGCGGAAATCCGGGCGAGGCGCATCCGTGCGGCTTCAAATGGGTGGTCGAGGCCAAGGCGCATAACAACGCCCGGCTTATTGTCGTCGACCCGCGTTTTACGCGCACCGCTTCGGTCGCCGACCTGTACTGCCCAATCCGGCCAGGAACCGATATCGCGTTCCTGAATGCCGTGACCAAGTACCTGCTCGATAACAACAAGATCCACACCGAGTACGTGAACGCCTACACCAATTGCGGCTTCGTGGTGAAGGAAGGCTACGGGTTCGAGGAAGGGCTGTTCACCGGCTACGACGAAACCAAGCGCGACTACGACAAAACTACTTGGGAGTACGACATCGGGGCTGACGGCTATGCCGTGGTCGATCCGACGCTGCAGCACCCGCGCTGCGTCATGCAGCTCCTGCGCAAGCACGTCGAGGCGTACACCCCCGAACTGGTCGAGCGGATTTGCGGGTCGCCGCAGGACAAGTTCCTCAAGATATGCGAGCTGATCGCCAGCACCTGCGTGCCGGACCGCACGATGTCGTCGCTGTATGCCCTCGGCTGGACGCACCACAGCAAGGGCTCGCAGAACATCCGCGCGATGACCATCGTGCAGATGCTGCTCGGCAATGTCGGGATGCTTGGGGGCGGCATGAACGCCCTGCGTGGGCACTCCAACATCCAGGGGCTGACCGACCTTGGGCTGATGAGCAACCTGCTGCCCGGCTACATGAACCTGCCTATGGAGCGGGAGCCGACGTTCGCCAGCTACATGAGCACCAAGAACTTCAAGCCGCTGCGGCCGGGCCAGACGAGCTACTGGCAGAACTACCGCAAGTTCTTCGTCTCGTTCCAGAAGGCGATGTATGGCAAGTCGGCGACCGCCGAGAACGATTGGGCCTACGATTGGCTGCCGAAGCTGGACGTGCCGGCCTACGACGTGTTGCGGGCGTTCGAGATGGCGACCGAGGGCCGCATCAACGGCTACGTCATCCAAGGCTTCAACCCGCTGATGTCGTTCCCGAACCGCGCCAAGGTGACGGATGCCTTCAGCAAGATGAAGTTCATCGTCGTGATGGACCCGCTGCAGACGGAGACGGCCCGTTTCTGGCAGAACCACGGCGAGTACAACGACGTCGATTCGGCCTCGATCCAGACCGAGGTGTTCGAGCTCCCGACGACTTGCTTCGCCGAGGACGAGGGGTCGCTGAGCAATTCCAGCCGCTGGCTGCAATGGCATTGGGCCGCGCAGGAGCCCCCGGCCGAGGCGCGGTCGGACATCGAGATCATGGCGGGCCTGCATCGCCGCATCGCGGAGATGTACCAGAAAGAGGGCGGGGCGTTCCCCGACCCGATCCTCAACCTGAACTGGCCCTACGAGTTGGCCGACAGCCCGCGTCCCGATGAGTTGGCGCGGGAAATCAACGGCTACACGCTGGCCGACATCAAGGATCCCGGCGGCGCGGTGTTGCCCGCCGGCCGCCAACTGGACGGGTTTTCCCAGCTGGCGGACGACGGCACCACGGCGTGTGGTTGCTGGGTGTATTCCGGCTGCTTCACCGAGCAAGGCAATCAGATGGCCCGGCGCGACAATACCGACCCGGGGGAGCGCGGGATCGCACCCAAATGGGCTTGGGCGTGGCCGGCCAACCGCCGCATCCTGTACAACCGCGCCTCGTGCGACCCGCAGGGCAAGCCATGGTCCGAGCGCAAGAAGCTGATCGAGTGGAACGGGGCCAAATGGGTCGGTTTCGACGTGCCGGATTACGGCCCGACCGTGGCGCCCGACAGGAACGTCGGCCCGTTCATCATGAACCCGGAAGGCGTGGCGCGGCTGTGGGTTCGCGGCCTGATGCGGGACGGGCCGTTCCCGGCGCACTACGAGCCGTTCGAATCGCCGCAAGTGAACCTGATGTCGCCGAAGATCAGGGGCAACCCGGCATCCCGCATCTTCAAGCGCGATCTGGCGCAACTCGGCAGTTCGACCGATTTCCCGTATGCGGCGACCTCGTACCGGCTAACCGAGCACTTTCATTTCTGGAGCAAGCACGCCCGGGTCAACGCCATCCTGCAGCCGGAATTCTTCGTCGAGATTTCCGAGCAGCTCGCGGCCGAGAAGGGCATCGCGAGAGGCGACTGGGTGCGGGTGTGGAGCGCCCGGGGCCAGTTGAAGGCGAAGGCGGTGGTGACCAAGCGTATCAAGCCGCTGATCTGCAACGGGAAGCCGGTGCACGTCGTGGGCATCCCGCACCATTTCGGCTTCACCGGGTCGACGAAGCCGGGCTTCGGCCCGAACTCGCTCACTCCCGTCGTGGGGGATGCCAACGTCGAGACGCCGGAGTTCAAGGCTTGGCTGGTCAACGTCGAGCGCACGACCGCGCCCGCCAAGCCGGTCGCGTAGGGGAACGGGGATGACCGACTACACCTCCCTCGACATCGTGCGGCGGTCCGCCTCGACCGAACAGCCGCCGACGATCCGCAGCAAGACCGAAGTCGCCAAGCTGATCGACGTGTCGAAGTGCATCGGCTGCAAGGCGTGCCAAACCGCCTGCCAGGAGTGGAACGACATCCGCGACGACGTCGGCGTGAACGTCGGCGTGTACGAGAACCCGCACGACCTCTCGGCCAAGACTTGGACGCTGATGCGCTTCACTGAGTACGAGCAGACGGGCGGCGAGTTGGAGTGGCTGATCCGCAAGGACGGCTGCATGCACTGTGGCGACCCGGGCTGCCTGAAGGCTTGTCCCTCGCCCGGCGCCATCGTGCAGTACGCCAACGGCATCGTGGATTTCGTCGAGGAGAACTGCATCGGCTGCGGCTACTGCGTGAAGGGCTGCCCGTTCAACATCCCTCGCATCTCCCAGGAGGACCGCAAGGCCTACAAGTGCACGCTGTGCTCGGACCGTGTCGCGGTCGGCCAAGCGCCTGCTTGCGCGAAGGCGTGCCCCACCGGCGCCATCATGTTCGGCACCAAGGAGGCGATGGTCGAGCAGGCGAGCGGCCGGATCGAGGATCTCAAGAACCGTGGCTTCGAGAAGGCCGGCTTGTACGATCCGGCTGGGGTCGGGGGCACCCACGTGATGTACGTGCTGCACCACGCCGACAAGCCGGAGATCTACTCCAACTTGCCGAACAACCCCCGCATCTCGCCGTTGGTGCAGTTCTGGAAAGGCGGCTTCAAGGTATTCGGCCTGGCGACGTTGGCTTTGGCCACCATCGGCGGCTTCCTGCACTACATCACTGCCGGGCCGGACGAAGTGCCACCGGAAGAAGAACAAGAGGCTGCCACCGAAGCGGAGGACCGCAAGACATGAGCGCCGAGGCCGACCGCGAGGTCATCGTCTCGCGCTACTCCGGCGTGCAGCGGGTCAACCATTGGCTGACGGCGGCATTGTTCACCCTACTCGGGCTAAGCGGATTGGCGATGTTCTCGCCCTACCTGTTCTTCTTGACCGGGCTGTTCGGCGGCGGGCAATCCACGCGCGCGGTGCACCCCTGGTTCGGCGTGGCGCTGATGTTCAGTTTCGCTGTCCTGTTCCTGAGGTTCTGGCGTTTGAACATGCCGAATTGGGACGACTTGGCATGGCTGCTCCGTATCGGGGATGTCATGCAGAACCGTCATGACCGGCTCCCGGCGATCGGTAAGTACAATGCCGGACAGAAAGGCGTGTTCTGGTCGCAGACGGCCTTGATTTTGGTGATGTTTTTCAGCGGCTTGGTGATCTGGGACCAATACTTCTTCACCTACACGGGGATCGAGCAGAAGCGGTACGCGATCCTGGCCCACTCCTTGGCGGCGATCGTGGCGATTGCGATCATCCTGGTCCACATCTACGCCGGGCTGTGGATAAGGGGCACGAGCCGGGCGATGATGCGGGGCACCGTGACGGGCGGATGGGCGTTCCGGCATCATCGGAAGTGGTTCTACCGGCAAGCTGCCACCCGCGGCGAAGTGGTGCGGCGCGACGCGCACGGCCACTGACCTTGGTTCGACGTAGACGTGGCGATCCCGGCTCGGACGCCGAGCCGGATTTCAACAGCATCCCACCCGATCCGTCCCGGGTGGGCGGCGTGGCCGAGGCGCCGTTCGTCCGTCTGCCCGACCCAGCTGCATTGTTCAGCGCCCGCCGCCGGCGGTTGCTCGAACTGGCCGAAGGTCACCAGCTTGCGGAGTATTTGCGCCTGCTCGCTGCCATCGTGGAGGCACAGGCAGGCGTGGTCGCGGCGCTGCCGGCGCCTGCCCCTGTGCCACCGCCCGACGCGGCGCTGCGGGCGGAACACGCGATGCCGCCGATCTCGGTGGACCAGGTGCGCGGCAACGCCGACCTCGCTGGCACGCTCACGTGGCTGCTGGACCACGTAGACCTGAGCGGCGCTCCCGGGGCCACCCGCGATGCGGCCGACGCGGTGCGCGCCATGCCGGACCAGGAGCGGTTCGCCTTCGCGGCGGACATCCTCGAGGGCGCCTATCCCGCGGATCGCGTCGCGGAGTCGTTGTTCGTGGCGGCCGCACTTCAGGTTCACCTGGCACGGCTCGCGACGCAGTTGGACGCGGCGTCCGTCAAGCCACCGGTCGAGGGCGTGTGCCCGGCGTGCGGCGGCGCTCCCGTCAGCAGCGTGGTCGTAGGGTGGACCCAGGCCAGTAAGGCCCGCTACTGCGCGTGCTCCCTCTGTGGCACGCTGTGGAACCACGTGCGGATCAAATGCACCGCTTGCGGATCGACGGACGGCATCGCCTACTACACCATCGAGGATGGGCCCAAAACCATCGGCGTCGAGACGTGCACCGTGTGCCGCACCTACATCAAGCATATGCAGCAGCACGAAGACACCAGGATGGACCCCGTCGCCGACGATGTGGCGTCATACGCCTTGGATCTGCTGGCGCGAGAGCAGGAATTCCGCCGCGCCGGGGTCAATCCGCTATTCTTGACTGGCTGACACTGCTCGGCTGGCGCTGGTCGGCGGAGGCGCGGCTGCGCCGGGCGCGTGTTCTATCGGACGCCGGCCGGATCGCCGAGGCGCTCGCGATTTGGACGTCCCTGGCGAAGGCGGGGATTCCTCGGGCCCAGGCTAACCTAGGCGCTTGCCTCGCGACGGCGAACGGCGTGCCGATGGACCGGGCGGCCGCCTGCCATTGGTTGCAGCTTGCCGCGGAGGCCGGCGATGTTGCGGGCCAGCGCAACCTCGCGACCTTGCTGCTCGGCGGCAATCCGGCCGAAGCGGCCCTGTGGTATCAGCAGGCTGCGGAACAGGGCGACGCCGTCAGCCAGGATCAGGTAAGCCGCATGAGGTTGGCCGGGGATAGCGTGGCGCAGGACTTGACAGGCGCGCGCGTCATGGCCGAGCGGGCAGCACGGCAGGGCGTGATCCCGGCCTGTTCGCGCCTGGGCATGATGTGCCACGAAGCGCTCGGCGGACCGCGTGACCCGGCGCAAGCCGCCCACTGGTGGCGCGTGGCTGCCGAAGCGGGCGACGCGGATGCGGCGGCGAGACTTGGGGCCGCGTTGCATATGGGACAGGGCGTGGCTGCCGACCAAGTTGCGGCGATGGCTTGGCTGATCGTCGGCGCCAACCGGCACAGCGTCCTGGTGCGCCCGTTCTTTACCCGGGTTGAGGAAAAGCTGACGCTGCCCGAGCGCGAGCGCGCCCGTGAGTTCGCGGCGACGTGGCTTTCCGGGGCAGGCTGACGGTCGAGCGCATCCCGTTGTGGTGCGAAGCGTTGCTGTTGTCGGTGCACGAGGTGGACATGGACGGATTGGAGGGGCCACGGTTGCGCGCGCTGCCGCAGGTTCAGCGGTTGCTGGACACGGGCCAGGCGCAGGAACTCGTCGGCCGATTTTCACGGGCGTCCGTGGTCGACGCCATACGCGCCGTTCTCGACGCGACACGGGCCGAACTACGCCGGGATGACGATACCTCTCTCGACTTGGATCCGGCAATGCTCCTGGCTCGCGCAGGCGTTCTGCTGGAAGCGTCGCAGGCGCCGCACCTCCGCCGGGTCATCAACGCGACCGGCATTGTCCTGCATACCAACCTCGGCCGCGCGCCATTGGCGCCCGAGGCGGCGGCGGCGGTTGCCGAAGCGATCCGCGGCTACTGCAACTTGGAATTCGACCTGGAGCGTGGCGAACGCGGCAGCCGCACCCAGGGTGTCGAACCGCTGCTCCGGCGGCTGACCGGAGCCGACGCAGCCCTCGCGGTCAACAACAATGCGGCTGCCGTGCTGCTGGCGCTGAGCGCGTTGGCAAGCGGGGGCGAGGTGGTGGTTTCACGCGGGGAACTGGTCGAGATCGGTGGCGGATTCCGCATTCCGGACGTGATCCAGCAGGGCGGGGCGAGGCTGGTCGAGGTCGGCACCACCAACAAGACCCGTCTGGCGGACTACCGCAACGCGATCACGCCGGCGACCCGCGTGCTGCTCAAGGTGCACCAGAGCAATTTCCGCATCACCGGCTTCACCGAAGAGACCTCCCTGCCCGAACTGGCGGACCTGGCCCAGGAACACGGATTGATGCTGGTGCACGATTTGGGCAGCGGAACGGTGGTGGATTTACGCAGCCTGGGTCAGCCCGCGGAGGCGACCGTGCAGGAGTCGATCGCCGCCGGGGTCGACGTGGTGGCGTTCAGCGGCGACAAGCTGCTTGGTGGTCCCCAATCGGGCCTGCTCGCCGGCCGCGCCGCCGCGGTTGAGGCTATGCGCGGCCACCCGCTGCTGCGCGCGCTGCGGCTGGGCAAGCTCTCGCTCGCGGCCCTTGAGGCGACCTTGCGCCTGCACTGCAACGGCGCACGCGACGCTGTGCCTGCGCTGCGCAAGATGGGTCAGGCTCTGCCCCTCCTGCGCGCGCGGGCCGAGCGCCTGGCCGAACTGCTCGGCCCTTTCGCGGCCATCGAGGCCACGATCGGCTACGCCGGAGGGGGCACGCTGCCGGGCACTGGCATCGACAGCATCGGCCTGAGCCTGCACGTGACCGACCCGGCACCGGAACGCCTCAAAGCCCTGCTGCGCGGCTGCCCCCTCCCCGTCGTCGCCCGAATCGCGCATGGCCGCGTGTTGCTCGACATGCTGACCGTCGACGACGATGAGCTTGCGGAGGTCGCCGATGCAGTGCGGACGGCCGTCGCGGCATGACCATGGTGGTGGGCGTGATCGGCCATGTCGATCATGGCAAGACGGCTCTCGTGCGGGCATTGACCGGCATGGACACCGATCGGCTCGTCGAGGAGAAGCGGCGCGGCATCTCCATCGCGCTCGGTTTCGCGTACTTCACGGCTGGCGGCGTCACCATCGACTTGATCGACATGCCGGGTCACGAGCGCTTCGTCCGCACCATGGTTTCCGGCGCGACCGGGGTCGACGCCGTGCTGATGGTCGTCGCGGCGAACGAAGGCATCAAGCCGCAGACGGTCGAGCATCTGGATATCGCCGCCTTGCTCGGCCTGGAGCGGGTGGTGTTGGCTGTCAGCAAGGTGGATTTGGTCGAACCGACTCAGGCCGAGGCTGCGGCGCATGCAGCGTGTGCCCTGGTGCGCCGGGCTGGGTTGTCGGTGTGTGCCGCGGTGCTGACGTCGGCCCATACCGGCCAGGGACTCGATGAATTGCGAGCGGCGCTGGTGGATGCCGTTCCTCTACGGCCGACCGCGCTCGACGATGGTTTTCCCTACCTTCCGATCGACCGCGTGTTCAGCGTGGCCGGGCATGGCACGGTGGTGACTGGCACGTTGCGCAGAGGGACACTTGCCGTGCACGATACCGTGGCAGTGGCGCCAGGCGGACGCGCAGTCCGGTTGCGCAACCTGCAGGTGCGCGGCGTCAAGGCGGCCGTCTGCCAGCCGGGCCAGCGAGTGGCCGTGAATTTGCGCGATGTCGAGCCGGGACAGATCGCGCGCGGCGCGGCGCTGACCGGCAAGGGACTGCTTCCGCCCTCGAGTTGGCTTACGGTGTCGCTCTCTGCCGTGCACGATGCGCCAGCGTTGCCGACGTCGATGCGATTGTTGCTGCTGTTCGGCACCGAGGAGGTCGAAGTCCGCCTACGCCTGCTCGATTGCGACGCGTTGCTGCCGGGCGAAACGGCGCTGGGGCAGCTGCGGTGTGCCGTTCCAGTGGCGCTCCCGGCACGCGAGCGGTTCATCCTTCGGCGAATATCGCCGCCGCAGACCGTTGCCGGCGGTCGGGTGATCGACCCGGCGGCGGCGCGGCTACGGCGTCACGCGCCCGTCACGCTCGCGCGGTTGGCAGTGATCGCCGACGCCGAGCCCGCATGGATCGTGCAATCCGAGGTGGAGGCGGCGGGGGCGACAGGCATATCGCTTGCACGCCTCAGCCAGATCGCCGGTATTTCCGAAGCCCGAGCAGGCAGCGTGTTGCAGGCGCTGCCCGTAGTCATCGGGAAAAGTCGGGTTGCGGTGTTGCGATCGGAGTTCGAGCGAACGCTTGGCGCTGTGACCAGCATTCTGGCGGCCCACGATCGGGAGTTGCCGCTTGATCGGCTTGCAGCGTCGCTGTCGTGGGCAAGCCGGAGCGTGCTAGAGGACGCAATCGCCGAATTAGTGCGGCGTGGTACCCTGCTCCGTGTCAGCGGCTCCGTACGGTTGCAGAAGCCGAAGCGGGACCAGGACCGTGCCGCGCAAGAGGCCCTCAATGCCGGGCGGCTGGCGGAGACGCTGCGCCAAGGAGGGTTAAGCCCGCCCGATCCGATTGCGGTTGCGCCCGGTCCGGAAACTCGACGGTTGCTCGATCGGTTGATACGCGAGGGTGTCGTAATACGCGCGGTTGATAAGGTGCAGAAGCGCGAGGTGTTGTTTCATCGCGAGGTGATCGAAGCGGCGAAGCGACAGCTCACGCCGCTGCTAAGTGGCGGACCGGGCGTATTGGTGGGTGAGGCTGGCGTGGCGCTCGGAATCTCTCGCAAGTACTGTGTCCCGCTGCTCGAACACCTTGATGCGATCAGGTTTACCCGGCGAGTCGCCGACCGGCGTGTTCTAGCTGACCCCAAGTAGGAGTTACTTCCACTGGAAAAGGGTTGCGGGGACAGGATTTGAACCTGTGACCTTCAGGTTATGAGCCTGACGAGCTACCGGGCTGCTCCACCCCGCGTGGGTGATGGTGTGTGTGTTGGTAGGA